>Ga0307477_10000242_pt1 | contig 73291 bp, 62 predicted proteins | sample atmos_gasesECM2C_FD_203316 | JGI IMG/M metagenome (GOLD analysis project Ga0307477, IMG submission 203316) | Hardwood forest soil microbial communities from Morgan-Monroe State Forest, Indiana, United States - atmos_gasesECM2C_515 | ecosystem: Environmental > Terrestrial > Soil > Temperate...
ACCATTGATGGCTCCAACGCCATCATCGCTCTCCGCTGTGCCAAGCTGAGTGGTCGCTTTCAGGACTTCTGGGAACGCAGAACCGAACAAAGAGCTGCATGACCCATCACTCTCTTGTCGTGCGCCCCCTATGTTCGGGAGGACTTCATGAGAATCGCCGTCGTCGGAGCCACAGGGATGCTGGGGCAGCATGTAGCGCGGCATACGCTTCGCGCAGGGCACGACTTGATCGCCCTGTATCGAAATCCTCGATTGCTGAATTCCCTGGAGGCTCTGCGCTGCGAAGCTCGCCACGCCGATCTAGAGGATGTCGATTCTCTCCGTCGCGGCCTTCGGGGAGCCGATGCGGTGATCCACTGCGCGGCATACTATCCTGGTGCTCCAAAATCAATCCGCGAAGAGCTGGCAACAGCAGCGAGACTGAGCAACAACTTCTATAAAGCGTGCGCTGGGCAGGAGTTGAAGAAAGTTGTCTACGTTGGAGCGGCTATCGCGCTGCCCCGGAACTCCGATGGAAAGCCCAGTGACGGGTCACAAAGTTACCCAGAGAGACCGCCCAATCAGAACGCGTATTTGCAGGTGAAATGGGCACAGGATACGCTGGCCCGACAAAAAGCGGCGGAGGGAATGCCGGTGGTCGTTGGTATCCCGGCGATGACGTTTGGCGAATACGACCCCGGCAACACTACGGGGAGCTTCGTCATCGAGATGGCTAATCGTACGCTTCCCGGTTACGTCGCCGGAAAGCGGAACATCGTCTATGCGGGGGATGCTGGACGCGGGCTTGTACGGGTCTGTGAGGATGGGCATCCTGGTGAGCGCTATCTTATTTGTGGAGAGAATCTGACCATGCAACAGTTCATGGCAAAGATCGCTGCGGTTACAGGGGCTCCCGAACCCAAGGAGATTCCTCTGGCCGCAGCCAAGCTGGTTTCGGCATGGCAGACGTTTAAGTACAAGCATTTGCACGGCCCGGTTCCGAAGGTGTCGCCCAGTGCCATTGCGGTGATGTCTTCTGGTCAATTCCTGGACGGCTCCAAGGCCACCCGTGAACTGGGATATCGACCCGAAGTCTCTGTGGACGAAGCCATTCGAAGAACATTTGAATGGTTTAGGTCTCAAGGAAAGGTGAAGATCCGCTAGCGGAAGTTCTTGGCAGGGGCGTCCGGAGGCGCGCGGCAAGGAGTCTAATAGACGGACACCGCCATCAGCCTGTCGACACCCGGACGGTTGGTTTTCCCTCCATCGCTAACCTAACCATCTTTGAAAACCTCGGCTTAGCTCCAAGGCGACATTTGGAAAGCCGCATGCGACGATTCCATCTGTCGAAGCCGCCGAAAAGCGACGGCAGAAATGAGGAAGTCCCTCAAATCCAAGTTTGGATTGGTTTAGCAAACGAAACCACCTCCGTTCGTTCCAAGAGCCGCGATCGCAGATGCCTGGGAACAGGCTGGTGTCTGCCGGAACGCGGGCAGGGCGAGTGATTTTCGGTCTTGATGTCCTTTTCTGATCATCGAAGCGTAAGTAGTCGGAGGGCGAATGAGATACGACGCGACCGCGGTTGGCGACAGAGTTGTGGCACTCGAGGAGGCCTGGCACTTCGATGCCGTCCCCGAATCACCAGTGCGCAGATTCCCCCTAAGGTTTCTGGCGGGATCGGCGGGCGCACTTATCCTGTGGCTTATCGTGCTTCTTGGTCGCCCTTTGCTTCTTTCCGCGCAGACGCTCCACTATGCGAAACGTCCGGATGTGAGGAATGGAGAGAAAGTCTACAAGGGTGGCTGCATCGCGTGTCACGGGAGCGAGGGGAAGGGTGCTCCCATGGCGAGTACGGTTTTCAGGCGGCTTGATACGTTTCCGGACTTTACGGACTGCGCGGGGACGACGCCCGAGCCGAACGGTAATTGGAAGGCCGTGATCGTGCATGGCGGGCCATCGCGTGGACTCTCGCAGATTATGCCTGCGTTTGGGGATCTGCTGACGGACGAGGAGATCAACGATGTGATCGCGTACATGCGGGGATTCTGCAAGAATGTCCACCACGATCCGCTGGGCGAGCTAAATCTGCCACGGGCATTGGTAACGGAGAAGGCGTTTCCCGAGAACGAGATTGTGATTTCTACGGCGGCGAGTGCTTCGGGCGCGCCGGCCTGGACTACAGACATCATTGATGAACGGACGATCATTGACGCCCGGACCCAGCTTGAAACCGACGTTCCGGTGAACTATGCGGACCAGGCGCACAACTGGACGGCAGGTTTCGGAGACATTACGCTGGCGGTCAAGCGGGAGATGTTTTCCAGCCTGCGGACGGGTTCCATCCTGAGTCTGCAGGGCGGCATCTTGCTGCCGACCGGGGACAGCAAGCGAGGGTTCGGTGCGGGGACGACGCAGTTCGAGCCCTTCGCGGCGTTCGATCAGCTGTTCAAGGAGAACACGTTTTTGCAAACCCAGTTGGGAGCGGACCTGCCGGTGGATACAAGCGTTGCTCCACGCAGTATGTTCTGGCGGGTGGCGGTAGGGCAGGCGATGGCACCGGACCATATGCTGGGACGGCTGTTTTCGCCCATGGTCGAGTTTTTGGCGGTACGTGATTTTAAGCCGGGGGCGAGTACCAACTGGGATGTTCTGCCGGAGATGCAGATCACCGTAAGCAGGCGACAACACGTCCGGATAGGCTTTGGCGTCAGGGAGCCGTTCACGAATACGCAGGGGCGAACGCCGCAGGTGCTGTTCTATCTGCTCTGGGACCGGGCGGATGGGAAGTTATGGCGAGGTTGGCGATGAGACGCCGTTGGGGTGGTGCGGTTGTTTTAGGGCTCGTGGTGATCGCGGTTCCGGCACTGCTGCGCGGCCAGTCGCAGACGGAGAATGCGAAGGGCGACAAGACGCCTCCGGGGACTTTTTTTCGCACATCGGAACGGTGCGTGGCTTGTCATAACGGGCTGAAGACGAGTTCGGGCGAGGATATCTCGATCGGATTCGACTGGAGCGCAAGCATTATGGCTAACGCGTCGCGCGATCCTTATTGGCAAGGAAGTGTGCGGCGCGAGTCCATGGATCATCCGGAGTCGAAGCAGGCGATCGAGGACGAGTGCTCGATCTGCCATATGCCGGCCGTCCGGTTGGCGGACCGGGATGCGGGAAGGCACACGCAAGTCTTTTCGCGCCTTCCGTTGCAGAAGTTCCCCCATGGGGACCGCGCGGCAGCCGATGGGGTAACCTGCTCGGTCTGCCACCAGATTGAGAAGACGGGGCTGGGGACGGAGGCGACCTTCGTTGGGAACGTGGTGATCGCGAAACCGGTCCAGAACGACCTACGGCCCGAGTATGGGCCCTTCGACATCGACAAAGGGCACCAGACCGTGATGCACTCCTCGACGGCAACCTACGTCCCGACCAGGGGCGACCATATGCGCGATGCAGGTCTTTGCGGGAGCTGCCATACGCTATTCACGGCGGCGCTTGGGCCGAAGGGTGAGAAACTGGCGAAGTTCCCGGAGCAGATGCCGTTCCAGGAGTGGCAGCATAGCGACTATGCGACCACGCAGACCTGCCAGGACTGCCATATGCCGGTGGCGAAGGAGGCAGTAGCGGTGACCGCGGTGTACGGCCCGCTACGCGAGGGCATGCATCGCCACGTGTTTGTCGGATCGAATTTCGTCATGGAAGGGATGCTCGAAGATCATCGCGATGAATTGGCGACGGAGGCGCAGCCCGAGGAGATGGACGCGGCGATGAAGCGCACGGCCGAGTTTTTGAAGACGCAAGCGGCGAAAGTGACCATTACCCGGGTGGATGCCACGCCGAATGGGCTTGCCGTAGATGTGCATGTCGAGAATCTGGGCGGGCATAAGCTGCCTACCGCTTATCCTTCGCGGCGGGCGTGGCTCCATTTTGCGGTGACGGACGCCAATGGGCGTGTGGTGTTTGAGTCGGGTGCGCTCAATCCCGACGGGTCGATTGTGGGCAACGACAACGACGAAGACCCTCTGAAGTTCGAGCCGCACTATCGCGAGATTACGAGTTCACAGGAAGTGGAAATTTACGAACCGATCCTGAAGGATTCGGAGGGGAAGGTTACGACCGGTCTGCTCCATGCTGTCGGGTACTTGAAGGACAATCGGCTGTTGCCGCACGGCTTCGATAAGGCCACCGCAAACAAGGATATCGCGGTGACAGGCGACGCGGCCAACGATCCCGGATTCACAGACCGCGGAAGCTCGGTGCGCTATGTGGTCTCGACCGGGAACGCCACGGGACCGTTCAAAGTGGACGCGGAACTTTGGTTTCAACCCATCGGGTTTCGGTGGGCGCATAATCTGGCGCCTTACAAGGCGGAGGAACCGCAACGAATGGTGCGGTATTATGAGGCGGCGGCCCGCACGTCGGCTGTGATGCTGGCTAAGGCAGAAGCTACTCGGTAAGGACCAAGCGGGGAAAGCTCGGATCGTTCGGGAGCGGCGATCGGTGCGGAAGTCTCGGGGTTCGTGAACCAAGCGGCGGCAGGAGCGATGCCATGGGATTTGCGGGCTTTGCCGGACACAAATATCTCACCCTCGAAACGTTCAAGAAGACCGGCGAGGGCGTGAAAACACCCGTGTGGTTTGCAGAAGACCCCTCCGTGAATCTCAATTCGGACGATGCCAAACTGTACGTCTACACCATCGGCGTTTCCGGAAAAGTGAAGCGCATCCGCAACAACCCCCGCGTGAAAATCGCGCCCTGCGACATGCGCGGCCGCGTCCTCGGCGAATGGATGGACGCGCGCGCCGAAATCGTCACCGGCGCCGACGCCAATTACGGAACGCAGTTGCTCAACAAAAAATATTTCCCCTGGAAACAAATTCTGGCGTTCTTCGCATGGTTCAGCCGCCGCGGCCGCACCGTCTTCGTCCTCCGCCCGGTTTGACGAAGCTCGCCCAGCAGATGGATTCCCGGAATGGCGAAACTCTGTGCTTTTCGAAAGCTTAGGAACGCGTGGCCACCGCTTGGCCGGAAGCGGCGAGGGCTGAGAGGGATTCGGTAAATGGGGCCCGCGCGACGCCGCGTTCCGTGAAGATGGCGGAGATGTAACGCGCGGGGGTTACGTCGAAGGCGGGATGCGCGGCGTGCACGTCGGGCGCGATGCGGACTCCCCGCAGATGCGTGACTTCCGATGCAGCACGCTCCTCGATAGGAATGTGCTCGCCATCGGGAATGGAGAGATCAAACGTGGAGATTGGCGCGGCGATGTAGAAGGGCACGTTATTTTCTTTCGCCAGCACCGCGATCTGATACGTGCCGATTTTGTTCGCGGTGTCGCCGTTGGCAGCGATCCTGTCCGCGCCAGTGACGATGGCCCCGACGTTGGCGGTCTTCAAAAAGTGGCCCACCATATTGTCGGTGATGAGCGTGAGCGGGATGCCGCCTTTGTGCAGCTCCCAGGCGGTGAGCCGTGCGCCCTGGAGATAGGGCCGCGTTTCAGGCACGAACACGTGAAGTTTTTTCCCCTGTTCGAACGCCACGCGGATGACGCCCAGCGCCGAGCCGATGCCGCCGGTGGCCAGCGCGCCGGCGTTGCATTGCGTCATGACGTGCCCCTCGCGCGGCATGAATTCCGCTCCGAAGCGCCCGATGGCTTCGTCGATTGTGCGCTTTTCGTGATGCACCTGCTGCGCCTCTTCCACCATCCCTTGCTTGATTTTCACAAGATCCGAACCACGCGAGTTCAATTCCGAGAAGCGCTTTTTCATGCGCTCAAGGGCCCAGAAGAGATCGACAGCAGTGGGGCGGGTCGTTGCGAGCGTGTTACAAATCTCCGTAAATTCCGTACGAAGAGCTTCGACGGACTTTGCCGGCGAATGCAGCACGCCGAGGGCCGCACCCATCGCAGCGGCGACACCAATCGCTGGCGCGCCACGAATCACCATTTCGCGGATGGCTTGGGCGACGTCGCGATAATCCGTATAGGTATAGGAAACTTCCTCGGCGGGAAGCAGCCGCTGGTCGAGTATGACTACGCCGCGGTCCGTCCATTCGATCGGTTGAGCTACATACATGCGTTCAAAGTCCTCGGGAATCCAAATCGCAGTCTTCCATTGTAACGGGAGCGCGCGAAGAAAACGAATCGCTCGGTGGCGGGTCCGTTTCCGGTCAGCCCGATCGGGACTTTGGTCCGATTCTGTGGCCCAACCGTCGAAGTTAAGCACGACGCCTAGTGCTACCGCAACGGCCGGGCCACGACCTGGATGCGTACCTTTGACAGAGGTCATTTGACTTCGACTTTCATGCGCATCCAGGGATGGATGCAGCACTGAAAAAGATGCTCGCCTTTGGAAAGACCCGTCACCTGGAGTTGGCTGCCCTGAAGGATGCGCGTTCTGGCTACCTCCACCCGGGAAAAACCACCGTCACACTCGGGAACGGTAGCCTGCCCATTATTAAGCCCAGGGATAAAGCCTCCGCCGAACTTGGCGACCTCTGTAAAGGTATGAGGCTCGCCGCCCTGGTCCACTGCCTGGATCGGCGTTCCCTTGTGCACCGTGAGGGTGTCAGGTTCGAAGTCCCAGTTCGGGTCAGGAGTTCCGGCCGCCGCTTTCGCAAATAGCGCCGAAAACGTCGTGGACGCTCCAAGCGCCACGTTTTTGCAGAAATCCGGCCCACCCGCGGTTGGTGCATTGAAGGTTGCCGGATCACATTCATCCAACGCCACCACCTGTGCGGGGGCGGGAACTAAAGTGTCATCTTGATCCATCCCTCCAACAAAAAGAAAACAACAGAGAACGAGACCCAATTTCACGAGTGAATTCGTCATGGTTTTCCTCTCTTTACCTAATCCGCCTGGGGACTCTGTGGCGGCTTCTAAGTGCGCGGGCTTCTGAGCACGAAGTTCGGCCACTTTTAGCGAAGTTTGTGAACGAGTCAATCCCCGCGACCTCTCTAAATCCCCAAACTTATCTCCATTCGTAACCTATTGAAGAAAGGGCATTTTCGGCACGACCAAACCTGTCGGTAACAGCAATCGACGGTGATAAACTTTGCCCGCCCGCGGGAGTTGATATGCTTACCTCCGCACCAGCCGCGCGTAGACTGCGTTTCGATGATTTCGAGTTGGATGTTCAGGCAGGTCAGCTGCGTAAACGCGGTGTCCGGCTCCGCCTGCAGGGCCAACCCTTGCAGGTTCTGGCCGTTTTACTGAATCGTGCCGGCGAAGTGGTCACTCGCGAGGAACGGCAATCTCAGATTTGGTCCGCTGACACCTTCGTTGATTTCGGCGATAACGACAAAGCGTTCGAGTTCCTGGAGAAGGCCTACTCAGAGAAGTCCTTAGACCTTTCCTTCTGGCTAAAATCCGACTTGCTGCTAGATAACCTGCGCCCTGATGCGCGGTTCCAAACCATGCTTCGACGACTCGGTTTGAACCACCTAGACCTCCTGCGGCAAGCGTTCGAAGGGGGTCTGGTTCCCAAGGGTCCAGTACTCCATTGCTTGACAACGGCGGTGCGCGAGTCGCCACCAATCGCTCATTTGCCAATCGGCATGTGCGTAAAACCCTTGGTGGCAATGATCGAAGTCACGGCGATCATGGAGTTGTATCCCAGGTGGAGAAGAAAGCTGGCGACAACTGTCCCGGTACGCGCGCGCGCAAACGTGAAAATCACACCCACAAGAATGAGCAAGCTGACCAGACCCCAGGTCCATCCAAGTTGCGGCGCGTGCATCAAGCCGAACAACACGCCGGTGATGAAAATCCCAGCGGCGGTACCGACACGGATTGCGGCAAGCGGATCGATTCCAAACTTCTCCGCGAGACCGGAAATCTTGCTGGCAAAAAGCGGATAAAGATACCCGCGAAAAACCGTTTCTTCGACGAGCGGGGCGACGAAAACCGCCATGGCCATCAGCAACATCGCGCCAGTGCGATTCTTGAAGAGCTCCTGAATTGGCGTGTGGTCCGCATCCTTCACGCCCGAGCTTGCGATGGCCACAAAAATCGCCAGGCCGCAACCCGACAAAAAATACATCCAGGGATGGCCCTTCCCGGCTGCCGGATCGGCATTCAGTTTTTTCCAGCCGAGCGAGCGCCAGAAAGGCGAGCCGCGCAGAACCGCAAGCGTCATATAGAGAAACAGAAAAAGCAACGCGTACCACAAGACATTGGTGCCCACCAGAAACTGCGGCTTGGATTCGATCATTTGCTGCAGCTGCTTCTGGCTAAGGTGCTTGTTGGCAGAAAGCAGCAGCACGCCGCCAAGTTGCACGATCAGCAGACTTCCAAAGCCGAAAACGAGAAAGGTCACAAGGTGCGCCCAGGACCAGGAGATGCGCAGGTCTTCGGGAAGATACGACCGGGATTTGGCGGCGGGAGCGACCGCCGCGTAGGTGAATGGGTCGCCGGCGATAAGCTCGGCGGACGGAGCTTCGCTCGTCGGGGTAGAGGACGGCGATGCATCCGGATTCGGATCCGGTTGGTTCATCGGATGGTCGTCAAAGAGGGTCATCGTTTTCCAGACCGAGATTTCCTTGGCCAGCCAGCAACCAGCGCAGCGGCAACGAGCGGCAAGAGCAACTCGTGGTGGCCGGTAATCGCGTAGCCGTGCGAGTCAGGTCCGCCGCGGCCACGAACGGAAGCGGTAGGACGCCTCACTACATTCTGCAACGGACGGTAGTGCTGGATAAAGTCGAAGTTCGCCGTGGTGATGGGGCGGAGCGGAACGCCAAGATTGCGCACCACGGAAACGGCCTTCAGAAAAACCTCCGGGAGCAAGACCGCGGAACCCCAGTTGAGATAAACGCCGCCAGGATGCATCTGCTCGACCAGCGCGCAGAACAAACGAAAATCGTGATGCGTGGCATCGCCCAGCGCAGCACCGTACGCGGCCGGATGCATGTGCGGAATGTCCGTGCCAATGGCGAGGTGAATCGTCACCGGAATGCGTTGCTTGTAAGCGGCAAAAACCACGCTGGAATTTGCGTGCCGGACCTCGAGGATGCCACTATTCAGGAATTGTCCGGCGGCTTCGCCGTAGCCGATGCGCAGACGGTGCGCCAGCTTCGCGATTTCGTTGAGGTATTTTCCAGTTTCCTCGGCCATGCCGAACTGGCCTTCGCCCAGGCCTGCTTCCACGTCTTCGGAAGTGTTGCCGGCGAGCGCGATTTCGAAATCATGGATAAGCGCCGCGCCATTCATCGCAACTCCAGAGACGAAGCCGCGCTTCATCAGATCGACCAAGAGCGGACCCAGACCAACTTTGACGACGTGTCCGCCAATGCCCCAGAGAATCGCTCTGCGTTGTCTGCGAGCGGCATGGAGCGAGCTGAGTAGTTTGCGAAGATCTTCAGCCGCAAGGAAGTTCGGAAGCGCATCGAGAAATTTTGTGAACGAAGTATTCGTGGCCGGCGATTTTGCAAAGTCGCGGACGCTCACTTTGCTCTTTCGCGAAGCCAGCGGATACGTGTGCACCGCACCGAGCGTGATGGGTTGAATGGAATAGACGCTCATGGAACAGTGGATACTCTAACCCGCAGGAGACCGCAATACCAAGCAAAGGCCATACCGGGCAGTGTGTCGGTTTCCGGTAAACGCGTTCGCACTGGACCTGATCGCGATTTTGCCGGCTGCCCCGCGTGAATGCGGAGACACATTCAGGCTAAAATGCGATCGATGGCCCGATGCCTGCTCGCGGCGTTCCTGTGCGCAGCAGTTGCTTTCGTTTCCTGCTCGCAGCCCGCGAGTATCGAGAGAGGCGCCGATAATCACCCTCCATCGCTTTCGACACAGGCAGCACTGTAATTCGTGAGACTCGAACCATTGAAAACCGGCTCGCTGCCCGAAATTGCGCCGTGGCGGCTACTTTGCGTTGCCGTTGTGGTGGCCGTTGGTGGAGATGCCGAGGAGGCGGGCAAGGGCTTGGCCGGTGTAGGATTTTTTTGTCCGGGCGACGAGTTCGGGCGGGCCCTGAGCGACGATGCGGCCGCCGCCTTCGCCGCCTTCGGGTCCGAGGTCAATGATCCAGTCGGCTTGTTTGATGACGTCCAGATGGTGCTCGATGATGAGCACGGTGTTGCCGAGATCAACGAGGCGTTGGAGAACATCCAGAAGTTTTCGCACGTCATCGAAGTGCAGGCCGGTCGTGGGTTCGTCAAGGATGTAGAGCGTGCGGCCGGTCTGGCGCTTGGAGAGTTCGCGAGCCAGCTTGATGCGCTGGGCTTCGCCGCCGGACAGCGTCGTGGCGGACTGGCCGAGCGTGACGTAGCCGAGGCCGACTTCGACGAGCGTCGCGAGCTTCTGCTGAATCTGCGGAATATTTTCGAGAAGCTTTAGCGCGTCAGACGAAGGTAAATTGAGAACATCGCTAATCGAGTGGCCCTTGTAGCGGACCGCGAGCGTTTCCGAATTGTAGCGGCGGCCGCGGCACACTTCGCACATCACGTAAACATCCGGAAGAAAATTCATTTCGATGCGGCGCAAGCCATCGCCCTGGCAGGCTTCGCAGCGGCCGCCCTTGACGTTGAAGCTGAAGCGGCCCGGGCGGTAGCCACGTTCGCGCGATTCCGGAAGCATCGCGAAAAGATCACGAATGGGCGCGAAGACGCCGGTGTAGGTGGCGGGATTCGAGCGCGGCGTGCGCCCAATGGGCGCTTGATCGATCTCGATCACCTTGTCGATTTGATCGGCGCCGAGAATTTCGCGATGGGCGGCGGGCGCTTCCGAGGAGCGATAGAGTTTCTGCGCGAGCGCGCGATAGAGAATGTCGTTGACGAGCGTGGATTTGCCGGAACCGGAAACGCCGGTGACAACCGTGAGCAAGCCAAGAGGAAGCGTAATGTCCACGTCTTTGAGATTGTTGGCGCTGGCGCCGAGAATCTGGATGACTTTTCCGTTCGGGCTGCGGCGTTTTTCCGGGACGGCGATTTTTGCCGCGCCGCTGAGGTATTGGCCGGTGAGCGATTCCGGCGTGGCTTCGATTTGTGCGGGCTTGCCTTGCGCGACGAGATAGCCGCCGGCGTTGCCGGCGCCAGGACCGAGGTCCACGACAAAATCGGCGCGGCGGATGGTGTCTTCGTCGTGTTCGACGACGAGAACAGTGTTGCCAAGATTTCGCAGATGTTCGAGCGAGCCGAGCAAGCGTGCATTGTCGCGGGCGTGCAGGCCGATGCTGGGCTCGTCGAGCACATAGAGAACGCCGCGAAGGCGCGAACCGATTTGCGTGGCCAGTCGAATGCGTTGCGCTTCGCCACCGGATAGCGTAGCGGCGGAGCGGTCCAGGCTGAGATAACCGAGGCCGACGGCGAGAAGGAAATCGATGCGCTCAGCGACTTCCTCGAGCGGGCGCGCGGCGATTTCCTTTTGGCGTTCCGTCAAGTGCGACAGGATTTTGTCCACGGCGGGGAGCGCCGCACTGAGCGAGAGCGCGGTGAAATCGGCGATGGACCAGCCTGCAAGTTTGACGGCGAGCGATTCCGGGCGGAGACGCTTTCCATGGCACGTGGTGCAAAGCGTGGCGGACATGTACTGCGTCATCCACTCGCGGTAGGTATCGGAGCCGGATTCCTGGAAATTTCTGTCGAGAAATTTCAGAATCCCGGGAAAGCGAAAACCTTTTTCGCCTTTCGATTTTTTCTCCGTTGGGCCATTTCCACCGGATGCGCTGCCGTTTGACGGTGGGTAGCCATACAGGAGCATGTTCTGGATGCGCGCAGGAAATTTATCGAAAGGCGTTTCAAGATCGAAACCATGCGCGTAGGCGCCAAGTTCGAGCGTGCGCTTCAGAACTGCGGAGGCAGAGCCGGGACCGAGGCCGCCATCGAAGAGCGGGCGGCTCCAATCATGGACGATCCTGGACGGGTCAAAATCGTATTTGGAGCCCAGGCCGTTGCACGCGGGGCACGCGCCGTAGGGTGAATTGAAACTGAAGGAGCGCGGTTCGAGCTGCGGAACGGAGATGCCGCAATCGGGGCAGGCGAGTTTTTCCGAGAACGTGTGCTCCTTGCCGCCAACGATCGCGACGGTGACAAGACCGCTCGCCAATTTCAGCGCGGTGGCGATGGATTGTTCGAGGCGCGCGGCGATGCCGGGCTTGACGAGCAGACGGTCAATGACGATTTCGATGGTGTGGTTCTTGCGCTTGTCAATGACCGGAAGATCGTCGAGCGGGAAAAGTTCGCCGTTGATGCGCACGCGGACGTAGCCGTCTTGCGCGAATTTTTCGAGTTCCTTTCGATACGCGCCTTTTCGTCCGCGAACGATGGGCGCGAGAATCATGATTCGGTCGTCGGGCTTGCAGATTTCGCCGTGCAAAATGGATTGCACGATCTGCTCGCTGGACTGGCGCGTGATGGGCAAGCCGCAGTTGGGGCAGTGCGGCACGCCGACGGACGCGTAGATCACGCGAAGATAGTCATAGATTTCCGTGATGGTGCCGACGGTGGAGCGCGGCGAGCGGGTGGTCGTTTTCTGCTCGATGGCGATCGAAGGAGAAAGCCCCTCGATGACGTCGACCTCCGGCCGCTCCATCTGGTCGAGGAACTGGCGCGCGTAAGCGGAAAGCGATTCCACGTACCGGCGCTGGCCTTCCGCGTAAATAGTATCGAAGGCGAGCGACGATTTGCCCGAGCCGGAAAGCCCCGTGATGACCGTCAGGGAGTTCCGGGGTATTTCGACGCTGATATTCTTGAGGTTGTGCTGGCGCGCGCCCCGGATTACCAGTTTGGTCAGGCCCATGAGACGAAAACGCTCCCTCCACAGGAGCTCTGGCGCTCAGTAGATACACTGAGCCCAAAATAACTCTTAACAATAGCAGGGGGGTAAGAACAGGGTCAAGAAGGCCCCTTTCGGGTCGATGCAAGGCAGACGGGGGGATGCAATCCGTGGGACTCCATTGTGGAGAACACTAGCTGGCCTAAATTGTTTGCAAACAGTAGTTTGCGGCACTACTCTTACCACCGGTCGAGACTAAGATACAGCACGTGTATGGGGGCCTCCTTTGAGACTCAATGGAGCGAGTATCTTCTTTCCTCACTGCCGTTGTATTTGCGTCGCTCGGGTTTCCAAGGGTGTGTTTTCCCACCAACAAACGCAGCAAGCGTCACTGCCCCCGAGCCTTTCTTCCTATTTTTCAAAGCGGGCAATCATACGTGCTGCGGTCCGACTGGAAAAAACGGACCCGGAACGATGGTTCGTTGCTTATGACCAAGGCATGCAGGCTCGAGTCGCTTTGTTCGAAGGTAGCATGATGACGGATGACAAAGCTTTTGAAACCGATCGAGACTTTGGGCATAAATTGTCATTGCAAGTCCTGCAATCCATTGGTGTGCCGCACGCGAACGCATCGTTCCTATTGAGTTTTGATGAGGATGCAAATAAGAGCACACAATATTTTTGTCTCGTTACCTTTGCACCGGGCGCGCTCGACATTAAACTGCTCGTCGCCGCAGTTAGCGGAAAGGCGGAGGTTTTTGAAAATCCTTTTCGCGTAAAAATCTGGAGCAAACTTCCATCTATTGGAACTGCCCGCGAACGATACAGCATTGCTGAATACCGTCTTCCGAGTGTGAATGCGACCAAACTTGTGAAAGTCAAGGAAGAAACAGAGATAGCAAAATGACTTGAATCTACATTCTAAAGGCCGGCGTAGGTTTGGCGGCGGAGGAATTGGCCGGCGCCGGGGCGGCCGACGAATTTGCCGGCTTCGATGACGGCGCGGCCGCGGGAGAAGACGGTTTTGGGTGCGCCTTTTATTTTGATTCCTTCGAACATGGAATAGTCCACGCGCATGTGGTGAGTTTTGGCGCTGATGATTTCTTCGTGGTTGGGATCGAAGATGACGAGGTCGGCGTCGGAGCCGACGGCGATGGTGCCTTTGCGCGGGTAGAGGCCAAAGAGTTTTGCGGGCGCGGTGGCGACCAGCTGGACGAAGCGATTCGCGGAAAAATGTTTGCCGTGGACGCCGCCGGTGAAGATGAGGCTTAAGCGGTGTTCGATGCCGGGGCCGCCGTTGGGGATTTTGGTGAAGTCGTCTTTGCCGAGTTCTTTTTGCTCCTTGAAGCAGAAGGGGCAGTGGTCGGTGGAGACGACTTGCAGCGTGTCTTTCGCAAGGCCTTGCCAGAGTTTTTCCTGATTCCACTTTTCGCGCAGCGGTGGCGTGAAGACGTATTTGGCGCCTTCAAACCCTGGGGCGTCCATATTTTCCAGCGAGAGATACAAGTATTGCGGACAGGTTTCGGCGTAAGCGGGGAGGCCGCGGTCACGGGCTTCGCGCACTTTTTCGAGCGCGTCGTTGCAGGAGAGATGAACGATGTAGACGGGGGCGCCGGCCATTTCGGCGAGGGCGATGGCGCGGGAAGTGGCTTCGGCTTCGGCGGTCGTGGGGCGGGTGAGCGCGTGATATTTCGGGGCGCGTTTTCCTTCGGCGAGGGCTTGCTGGACGATGACGTCGATGGCGCCGCCGTTTTCCGCGTGCATGCAGATGAGGCCGTTGTACTTCGCGGCCTGGCGCATGGCCCGGAAGATCGTGGCGTCATCGAGCATGAAGACGCCGGGGTAGGCCATGAAGAGTTTGAAGCTGGTGACGCCTTCTTTGATGAGCTGGCCCATTTCCTCGAGTTGCGCGGAGCCGAGGTCGGTGATGATGCAGTGGAAGGCGTAGTCGGTGACGGCTTTGTCGTGGGCTTTCTTCATCCAGGTGTCGAAGGCCTGGCGGAGGGTCTGGCCTTTGTACTGGATGGCGAAATCAATGAGCGTGGTGGTGCCGCCGAACGCGGCGGCGATGGTACCTGTCTGGAAGTCGTCGGCGCTGGTGGTGCCGCCGAAGGGCATGTCCAGGTGGGTATGGACGTCAATTCCGCCGGGGATGACGAGGCAGCCGGTGGCGTCGATGACGCGGCCGGCGTTTTCGGTAGGGAGCGGGGCGGCAAGGGCGGTCACTTTGTCGCCGTGGATGCCGACATCGGCGAGGGACGTGTCCGTCGCCGTCACGACAGTACCGTTGCGGATTACAGTGTCAAAACGCATCTGCGCTCCCCAGAGAATGTTTTTGATTCGGGCAGGGTTGGATGTGGGGGAGTTTGCGTGGGACTACCCCACCCTCCTGATTTTTGTAAGTGTAGAAACGAAAGGACTTAGCATTTTCATAAGTCCTTTGTTTATCAGACTTATGAGCGGGCTTGGAAGTGTGGCATCGAAAGGACTTACGTTGCACAAAAACTGTGCCACTTTGGCGCGAGCAAGAACGCGGAATCGCGGGCCGCGGCGGGGCTGGAGAAACAGCGGAAAAAGTACCCAAGATGCATAGTACCATAGAATTATCAGTTTGGTACGACGAGGAATCTGCCAGGGTAGCGGACGTTCTTACAGGGATATTACGCATGGCTGTAGTGGGGCAAGATTTTGTCGTGGTAGATGTCGAGGGTTTTTTCTTCGTCGCCGGACATCAGGTAGATGTTGAATTGGGTGACGCCGGCCTTGCGGAGGCGGTCGAGTTTCTTGCGGTGCTCCTCGATGGGGCCGATGAGGCAGAAGCGGTCGACGACCTCGTCGGTGACGAAATCGGCGTTGTCGCTGCCGACTTCGCAGTGGTGCTGATAGTCGTACGTGCCGCGGTCTTTGACGAAAGACGTAAGCGCGGGGGGCAACTCGTCCGGCTTGTACTTGGAGATGAGATCCAGCACGTGATTGGAAACGAGGGCGGGGAACCAGCGGACATGCTCGCGGGCGGTTTTCAGGTCGTCGGAGGCCCAGACGGGGGCGGCGGCCATGACTTCCATCTTGCTGAAGTCGCGGCCGGCTTCCTTGGCGCCTTCGCGGACGAAGCCGAGGCACCAATCGATCAAGTCGGGATCGGCAAATTGCAGGATGACGCCGTCGCCGATGCGCCCGGCGGTGCGGAGAGCCTTCGGGCCGTAGCCTGCGACCCACACGCGGGGAATCTCGCCGTTGGTCCAGGGAAACTTCGTGGGGACACCATCGAGGTCCACGGTTTTGCCGGCGTTCAAGTTGCGGAAAACGCGGACAAATTCCTCGAGGTTTTCAAGGGTGGTGGGTTTCTTGCCGAGAACGCGTCGGGAGCTGTCGCCGCGGCCGATGCCGAGTTCCATGCGGCCGTGGGAGGCGAGATTGAGGGTGGCGAAGAGGCTGGCGGAGACGGTGACATCGCGGACGGCGGGGTTGGTGACGCAGGTGCCGAGATGCATTTTTTTTGTGTTGGCGGCCATCAGGGCGAGCAGCGGGAATGGTTCCTTCCAAATCACATGCGAATCGAAGATCCAGCCGAAGGTGAAGCCGGAGGATTCGGCCTGATGGGTGAGGCTGAGGATTCTATCGATGGAAATGTCTGGTTTGATGGTGATGCCGAAGTCCATGGAAAATGCTCCTCCTCAGTCCGCGGGTTGCGCGACCGGCTCAATGCGATTCGACAAAAGCGAATAGACGACGAAGCTGACTAAAAAGCCCACAAACCAGGCGTAGTTATAGAGGACGCGGAGCGGTGGGACGGCGAGACCGACGAAAGCGACGCCTGCTCCGGCGGCCAGAGCGGCGATGGCGGTCCAGTTGAAACCATGTGCGTACTCGTATTGGCCGCCGCGCTGATAAAGATCTTCGACGACGAGGATCTTTTTGCGAACGACGAAGTAATCGCAGATGAGAACGCCCGCAATCGGTCCGAGAAAACCGGAGTAGCCGACGAGCCAGCCGAAGATGTAGCTGCCGTAGTCGGCCATCAGTTTCCATGGCTGCATGACGATGCCCATGGCGCAAGTGATGAGGCCGCCGGTGCGGAAACTGATGCGGCGCGGGGAGAGATTGGAGAAATCGTTGGCCGGAGAGACGACGTTGGCGGCGACGTTGACGTTGAGTGTGGCCATGAGCAAGGCGATCATCGCGAGTACAACGGCGAAGGGACTGCCGAGGCGGGCGAGGACGGCGACGGGATTCCAGAGCGCTTCGCCAAAAATGATGAGGGTGGCGGAAGTGACGGCGATGCCGATGAAAGAATAAAAGGTCATCGTCGCTGGGAGGCCGAGAGCCTGGCCGATGATTTGATCGCGCTGGCTGCGGGCGTAACGCGTGAAGTCCGGGATGTTCAGGGAAACGGTGGCCCAGAAACCGACCACGCCCGTGAGCGATGGAACGAAGAAGCGGAAAAATTCAGGGAAGCTCTGAAACTTCGAGGGCGTGGCAAGCATGGGGCCGAAGCCGCCGGCTTTTTGCCGGGCCCAAAGAAGCAGGGCAAAACCGATCAGCAGCAGGAACGGGGCGGAGATGCCCTGGAGGAAGCGGATGGTCTCGATGCCGCGCAGAATCACCAGCACATTGAGAAGCCAGAAGAACGCGAAGCAGACGGCAGGGCCGGAAGGAAAGTTGGCCCAGGCCGGCGCAAGGGCCACGATCATGGCGTTGATGGCTTCGCCGCCGATCCAGGTCTGAATGCCGAACCAGCCACAGGCGACGAGGGCGCGCAGAATGGCGGGGACGTTGGCGCCCAAAACGCCGAAGGAAGCGCGCGCAAAGACGGGAAACGGTATGCCGTATTGCGCGCCGGCATGGGCGTTCAAGAGCATGGGAATCAGCACCAGGACATTGCCGAGAAACACAGTGAAGAGGGCCTGCTTCCAGTTCATGCCGCCGGCGATCATGCCGCTAGCGAGCATGTAGGTGGGGATGTTCACGCTCATGGAAATCCAGAGGGCGGCGTAACTGTAGGTGCGCCAGGTGCGACGGTCGGGGGAGACGGGTGCGAGGTCCTTATTGTAGAGGGCGCTGCTCTCGATCGTTTCGGCGTGAAGCGGCGTGCTGTGAATTTCAGTCATCGAGGAACGTTCGTCTCCCAGTTCGCGGTTCATTGCAAACATCAAAAGCCTCAGGCCGGAAGGCCTGCGCTACAGGGACGCAAATTCAATTCGCGGCTTCCACATTTTCGGAGGCGCGGGTGCGCGTGATTTCGCCGTAGGATTCCGGGCGGCGGTCGCGATAGAACTGCCAGGTGTCGCGGACTTTCTGAATTTCGTCGAGGTTGAGATCGGCGACGAGCAGTTCATCCTTATCGCGGCTGGCCTGGGCGACGATCTTTCCGCGGGGATCGCAGAAATAGCTTTTGCCGTAGAACTCGCCGATCTTCCAGGGAGCCTCGGTGCCGACGCGGTTGATGGCGGCGACGAAGTAGGCGTTGGCGACGGCGTGGGCGGGCTGCTCGAGCTCCCAAAGATATTCGGAGAGGCCGGCGACGGTGGCGGAGGGGTTGTAGACGATTTCCGCGCCGTTCAAGCCGAGGCAGCGCGCGCCTTCGGGGAAATGGCGGTCATAGCAGATGTAGACGCCGACGCGCGCGAAACGCGTCTGGAAAACGGGATAGCCGGCGTTTCCCGGAGTGAAATAAAACTTTTCCCAGAAACCGGGGTGGCAGTGGGGAATGTGGTGCTTGCGGTATTTTCCGAGGTAGCGGCCGTCGGCATCAATGACCGCGGCGGTGTTGTAATAGACGCCGGTCATTTCGACTTCGTAGATGGGGACGACGAGGGCCATCTGGTGCTTCTTCGCGAGCTTTTGCATCAGGGAGATGGTCGGCCCGTTGGGAATTTTTTCGGTCAGTTCGTACCAGCGGGTCTGCTGCTCGGCGCAGAAGTAGGGACCGTAGAAAAGTTCCTGAAGGCCAAGGATCTGTACTTTCTTTTTGGCGGCATCGGCGATGAGGTGCTCATGCTTGGCGATCATCTTTTTCTTGATGTCGGCGAGAGAAAACTTTTCCGGGGACCACTCACATTGGGCCTGAATCAAGCCACAGCGAACCGTACGAGCCATGCCACACCTCCCGAGGGGAATGCAGGCGAAGAGTCTACCCCGTGCGGGTTCGCCCAACAAGGCTGGCGAGGGGGGAGGCGGACGCAAGGGGCAGGTAATTTTGCCGGGGCGGTAGAGCTTTTTTACTTAGAATTAACAGGGCAGTTTATTGAAAACAAAGGGGTTAAGATTGGCGGGGGGCTTGCAGTTCTAAAGCCTGCGGGGGAGGCGAGCCGAGGATCCCTTTAGGGGATTGAGGGCTGGGCCGGTTCGCTACTCCCCCCTTTCACTTCCGCCGTTCTACCCCACACTACCCCGAGCAATACCGAACACGGCGGAAGTGTGCGCGGCCGATATTCCTAACTGGTGATTGGCTGGACGTGCCCCGGCTTGATGAGAAATCCACTACCGAGCAAATCGCGAAGCAGTTCTCCACGCGTTTTTCCACAGAGCAGAGGCAGAGGTCAGACGATCCGCTATGCGCGGAGGAGATGGGAGACCGCCGAAGGGGCGAGACGGGTTTCACGCGGCGAACGCGTATCGTAATCGGTGAGCGTGAGAGCCAGCATGATGGCGAGCCAAAAAACCGAGCAGACGATGACCATCTGGGTGCGCCTGGGGCTGTAGCGCGCGTGCATGAAATAGAGAACGACGAGTGTGGCCTTGATGGTGGCGATGACAAGAGCAATGACGATATTGAACTTGCCGAAGTCCTGGAATGCGGCCCAAACGGTGATGCCCGTGCCAAGCATCAAGGAAGCGAAAATGACGAGGTAAATTTTTGGCGAAACAATGTGCTCGGACACGCGAGACTCTCCTACCGGTGCCTATCAATCAGATATAACAACGGGAACAGATAGATCCACACAATATCGACGAAGTGCCAGTACAAACCCACGACTTCGACAGGAGTGTTGTACTGCGGCGTGAAGCGGCCGGCAAAGGATGCCTTGATGAGCCAGAGGAGCAAGCCGGCGCCGATAATCATGTGCAAGGCGTGGAGGCCGGTCATGCCGAAATAAAGCGAAAAATAGAGCTGGCCGTGCGCGTTGATATCGGGATCGACGGCGAAAGCTTTGTCTACGTCCTGCTTCTCCTTGTCCAATTCTTCCAGGTCATCGCCGGGCATGGGATGCGCAGGATGGTACTTCATGTCAAAGCTGCGGCCAGGAATGAGATGGTGATCGAATTTCTGCTTGTATTCGATGGCCTTTACGCCAAGAAAGACGGTGCCAAGACCAAGGGTGGCGATCAGGAAAATACTGACTAGTTTTTTCTTGCCGACTTGCGCGGACCAGACGGCCATGGCCATGGTCAGACTGCTCAGAATCAACACGACCGTGTTGCCGGCTCCGAGTTTGATGTCGAGCGTGTTGCTGCCGATGCCGAAGGCGGTGCTGAAGGCGCGGCGGTTGATGGTGTAGGTCAGGAACATGCCGCCGAAAAACAGAACTTCGGTGACCAGAAAAACCCACATGCCGAGCGCGGCGGTTTCCTTCTGTTGCTCGAGGGTTTCGAATTGTCCGTACAGTTCTCCGGTGCGGTGCACGCGGTGCTCCCCTTCCTCAAAAAATCTTTGGCCTAAGGTCGGCCAGTACGGGGACAGACTAAAAGTCTGTCCTACTCAGAGATCCCTAGTCGTCGCCGTGGGCCGGGGCAAGCGACGGGGCGCCTGCGGCAAGGCCAAGATCCGGGCGATTCTGAAAGTCGTATGGCTCCCAAGTCACTTCGGGCGTGACATCGAAATTTTCCGTGGGCGGCGGTGAGTCTGTTTTCCACTCGAGGCCGGTGGCCGGCCAGGGATTCTGCCCGGCAACTTTGCCGTAGCGCATGGACCAGGTCAGATACAGCATCGGGAGCAGGTAGCCAAGGGCAAGAATGGAGGCACCCGCGGTGGAGAGTACGTTGAGCACCTGGAACTCCGGCGGATAGGTGTGGTAGCGGCGCGGCATGCCGAGATAGCCAAGAATGAATTGCGGGAAAAACGTCAGGTTGAAGCCGACGAACAAAGTAATGGCCGCGGTTCGCGCCAAGGCTTCGGGATAGAGCCTGCCGGTAATCTTCGGCCACCAGAAATGCAAGCCCCCGACGTAGCCCATGACTGCGCCGCCCACCATAATGTAGTGGAAGTGGGCGACGACAAAGTAGGTGTCGTGGATATGAATGTCCAGGCCGAGGCACGCGAGGAAAAGCCCGGTCAGGCCGCCGATAAGGAAGAGGCCGATGAAGCCGAAGGCATAGATCATCGGCGTGTCCCAGGAGATGGAGCCTTTGTATAGCGTCGAGGTCCAATTAAAGACTTTGACCGCCGACGGTATCGCGACCAGATAGCTGAGAAACGAGAATGTGAGCGCGGCGTAGACCGATTCGCCGGTGACGAACATGTGGTGGGCCCAAACGAGGAAACCGATGACGGCGATGGCGATGCTTGAGCCGGCGATGAAGGAGTAGCCGAAGATGGGCTTGCGCGCAAATGTGGGGATGATTTCGCTGATCACGCCCATCGCCGGAAGAATCATGATGTATACGGCAGGGTGCGAATAAAACCAAAAGAGATGCTGAAAGAGGATGGGGTCGCCGCCGAGCGCAGGATTGAAAAAGCCCAGATGGAACATGCGCTCGAGGCCGGCCAGCAGGAGGGTGATGGCGATGACGGGCGTTCCGAGAATCATGACCAGGCTGGTGGCGTAATGGGCCCAAACGAAGAGCGGCAGCCGGAACCAGGTCATGCCGGGTGCACGCATGGTGTGGATGGTGACGATGAAATTGAGGCCGGTCAAAATGGAAGAGAAGCCGTTGATGAAGATGCCGATGACCGCGGGAGTGACGGCAGAATTCGAATAGATGCTGCTCAGCGGCGTGTAAAAGGTCCAGCCGGTGTCCAGGCCGCCGGTGGCAAAGGAATAAAGCACGAAGCAGCCGCCGAGCATGTAAATGTACCAGCTTAGGAGATTGATCCTCGGAAAAGCGAGATCCTTCGCGCCGATCATTAAAGGAATCAGGAAATTTCCGAGCACCGCGGGGATGGAAGGAATCAGGAAAAAGAAAATCATCGCCACGCCGTGCATGGTGAAGAGCTTGTTGTAGGTTTCCGGGGTAACCAGGTAGCCGGTTGGCGTGAGGAGATGGATGCGAATCATGGTGGCGAAGAGGCCGCCGATGAAGAAGAAGACGGTGACCGAGCCGAGCCACAGCAGGGCGATGCGCTTGTGGTCGGTGGTAAGCAACCAGGAGCGAATGCCGTATCTGGCGTTCAAATAGTCTTCATGCGGCATTTGATGGCCGGGTAGTGGAGGCGTCGTGCTCATACCTTACCTTTTCTCCGTTGTTGGAGCGATTCCAGAGCCGGTGGCCGGCACCGGCTGGGACTGCAGAGACTTGATGTAAGCGGTGAGGGAGAGAATCTGCTCCTCCGTCAGTTGTCCCTGGAACGTGGGCATTAGCGGCTGATAGCCGGCGACAATCTTGGCGTTCGGCTGCAGGATGGACTCGCGGATGTAGGCCTCGTCGGCGACGACCGTGGAACCGTCCGCGAGAAGAACCTTGGCGCCGTAGACGCCGTTCAGGGAAGGTGCGCGGCCCGTGCCGTTGGCGACGTGGCAGGTGACGCAGGCCTTTTCGGCAAAGAGTTTTTCGCCGGCGACGACGGGATTGGCTTCGGCGCCCGAGGAACCGGAGAGCCAGGCGGCGTAGTCGGCAGGCTCCATAACCGTGACCCATCCGCCCATGATGGCGTGATTCGTGCCGCAATACTGGGAACAGAAAAAATGGTAGCGGCCGGGCTTGGTGGGGCGGAACCACATGGTGTTGTAATGGCCGGGCACGACATCCATTTTTACGCGGAACGCGGGAACGAAGAAATCATGGATGACGTCTTCGCTGGCGAGAATGAGGCGAACGTCGCGGCCCGCAGGAACGTGCAGCTCGTTGATCTCCCTGAGGCCGTTGGGCTGCTGCGCCTTCCACATCCACTGCTTTCCAATAACGTAAATGTCGAGCGCATCGGGCGGCGCGTGGCGGTAGTCCACGTAAACGACGGCTCCCCAGCCGAACATGGCCATGGCTAAAATCAGCGGGACGATCATCCAGGCGGCCTCGAGGCGCGAGTCGCCGTGAATGGGGACGCCCACTTCGTTGGGAGATTTCCGGTGGTACTTGAAAAAGAAAATGATGATGGCAAAGGTTACGGCGACGGCGAAGAACAGGCAGATAAGTGTGATGAAGAGCATGAGGTCGTCCACGTGGGGCGCGAAGTTGGACGCCTGCTCCGGCGAAAATGGCAATTGCGACTGCACGGCTTAGTGCGCTCCTCTTTCCGGCACAGTGTGAAGCGGCTGACGGAGGTTCGCCTGCGCCGGCGGATGAAGATCGCGGCGCCGGAAAAATAAAATACCGCCAACGATGCAAACGATGGTCAGCACACCGGCCAGGCGAATGATTTTCAGGATAGACGCGCTGTAGGTGGCGGCCGTGGGGTCGTAGTGATAGCAGAACAGCAGGACGTGATCGATGGGCGTGCCAATTTTGCCGGCGGAGGCTTCCACGAGGCCGAGGCGCATATCGCGGCCGGGGTATTCGACGCCGTAGAAATAGCGGGAGATGCGGCCGTCGGGGGTGAGGATCATGACGCCGCTGGCGTGGGCGAAGAAATTCGTTTTGGCGTCGAAGGAGTAGCGGAAATTCGCGGCGTGGGTGGCCGCGTCAATGGACTCTTTGGAACCGGTCAGGAAATGCCAGCCGGATGCGGATTCCGGGCGCCGGAAATGAGAGAGCGCGATTTTCTTCTTCTCCGCGGCCATGTCGGGCGTCTCGCGAGGATCGAAGCTGACGAAAACGACTTGGTAGTCGCGGGCAGGGTTCAAAGAGAGCATTCGAAGAGTGCCGACGACGCCTTGCTGAACCTGATTGCAGAGCATCGGGCAGTTGTAATAGACGAAGGCGAGGACCACCGGGTTTTGGCCGAAATAGTCGCGAAGGTGAACGTCGCGGCCGGTTTCATCGCGGAAGCTGAGGTCGAGCGGCATTTGCCCATTGAGCGGAGGCTCGAAGCCCACGTTTTGCAAAGCCACCGGCATGGTCGAGGAGGCGGGGCCCATGTTGCTCGGGACCGTCTGCGCGTCGAGAGCGCAGGCTGCCAGTAGCAGTGCGGCGATTCCGATGGTGGTACGGACTCTATTCATCTCGTTACTTTTTCTTTTCCGCCAACGGCGCGGGAGCCGCGGGCAAACCTTTTTCCGCGATAATTTTCATGGCGTCTTCGACGGGAATTTGCGCCACTCCGGAACTCTGGTCGATCCACTCGAATTTCTCGTTGGCCTCGGTATCGGCCTTCAGCTTGTCCCGCAAATCCTGCTGCGGATCCACGGTGTGGCCGGGAACACCCTGGAGCCGGGGCTCGGGAGGAAGATCGCGGTAATTGGGCCCAAGCGCGGCGCGGGAAGGCGGCGGAGCGGTGTCGGAAGAAGCGGCGAAATTCGTGGTGAAGCGCAGGATGAAGATACAGACCACCGCTGCGACGACAACCGCCAAGGCCAGGGCAAAGAGATAGCCGTAGATGGTGCTGACCTGGACGTCGCGCTCCTCGAAGGAGACGTCCGTGTGGCGCGGCACATCGCCAGTAGCCGGCCCCGAATTGTGGGACTCAGTGCTCATGGTGCTCGATAGCCTCCGCAAGTTTTGGGTCGCCGATCGGAAGAAGCGGCTGCTGCTTCAAATTAAACGCAAAAAATCCCAGCCACAGTCCGCCGAGCGCGATGGGCAAGACCAGGTCGAGCCACGAGGGCACGGCGTGGGCAGTGAATTCCGGCCGGGTCATCCAGAAGAGATCGACGAGGCGCATGAAAATCAGCCACATGGCAATCTTCGGAAGCACTTTGGCGTTGCGCTTCACGTCCTGCGAGAGAAGCAAAAAGAAGGGAACGAAAAAGTGAAAAATCAGTACGAGCACGGCGACGACGCCCCACCCGCCGTACAGCCGCGTGCGATAAAAGCTGATTTCCTCGGGCTGGTTGCCGGACCAGATGATCAGGAGCTGCGAGAAATCGAAGTAGGCCCAGAGCATGACGAAGGCGAGAAGCAGCTTGCCAAGATCGTGCAGGTGGCGCTTCTGCAGGACGCTCGAAAAAGGCTCGGTTTGCGCGAGCAGGACGACGATGGCGATCATGAAGGACATAGAGGAGATCAATTGCCCAGCCACGTACAGGAAGCCATAAATGGTCGAAGCCCAATGCGGGGAGAGGGACATCACCCAGTCAATGGAAGCGAAGGTCATCGCGAATACGTAGAGGATGATGCCCGGGCCGGCGAGCATCTTCAGGCGTCGGCGCAGTTCGCGGTCCTCCCGGTTGATGTCCTGCTCTTTCGACCAGCGATGGAAGAGGAACATCAGCAGCAGCCAGATGGCGAAATAAATGACCGCGCGTACCTGGAAGCCGCCAGCGGTCAAATAGGTCCGCTGGAACTTCGAAAGCGGTTCTTTGCTTACTTCCTCCGGATCCAGCCAGGCGCGGTAAAGATATTTCATGCCGAAGAAAACGATGGGGAGAAAAAACACCAAGATGAGCGGAAGGGTGCGCGCCGCCGATTCCAAGGAGCGCCGGATGATGATGCCCCAGTGGCCACCGGTGAGATGCTGCAGCATTAAAAGTCCCAAGGACCCTAGCGTCAAGCCAAGGATCAGCATGAAACTCATCAAATAGGATTGATAGAAAGGTCCGGGGGAGCGCATGGCCCCGAAAATGGAAAGCAGCAAGGCAATGCCGCCCACGACAAGCGCGCGCTGTTGCAGGCGGCCGACGCTTTCCGGTGCTGGATATTCCTGCGCAGCCATTAGTTGCTGCCTCCTGTCGAATCCTTCGCGCTACCTGTTTCCTGCTTTTGCTCCGCACGGGGAGCCGCGCCAGTCGAACCGCTCTGATTCAATTTTTCCCGCAACTCCGCGGGAAGATCGGCGACCTTCGCGTTGCGGCTGAGCTGCAGAGCGCGAAGGTAGGCGATGATGGCCCAGCGGTCGCGCGGAGAAATCTGCGCGGAGTAACCGTACATGGCGCCGAATCCGTTGGTGACAACATCGTAGATGTAGCCGTTGGTCGCCTGGCGCAAGCGGTCCTGATGAAAGCTGGGCGGATGCTTCATGCCGCGCATGGCCACCATGCCGTTGCCGTCACCCCGCAAGCCGTGGCAGGGGGTGCAGAAAATCTTGTAGCGCTCTTGGCCGCGTTCAAGAAGCTCGCGGTTCACCGGCATCGGGAAGGCGTTCGACTCCTTAGGGACGAAAAGCTCGTCGTTGGCAATCGCGCCATGCGCCACGGTGTTTTCGACCAAGGGGCGCTCCGAGCGACCATCGGTAAAGAAATCCGAAGGAGAGAGCGGCCTGTTTTTCGGCTGGTTGGCCATGTCTTGTTTCAAATACTGGCAACCGGCGACGGAAAGCAAGCAGGCTGCGGCACACGCCACAATCAGGAGGCGCGAGGTGCTAGTCATCGGGCACCTCGGAAATGTGGTGGGCGTGCAATTGCTGAAGCAGCCGGGCGCATTCCTCGGTGTGAAATTTCGGATCCTTGGCCTCGATGCAGACAAAAAAACGGTCCGATGATGCGTGGGTGAAACGAGGCACATTAAACACCGGGTGGTGCGGCTGAGGCAGCTTGTTGAGAGCGAGCATGCCGAAAACGGCGGAGAGCGCCGCGCCAAGAATGGTGAGCTCAAAGGTCACGGGAATGAAGGCCGGCCAGCTATTCAGCGGACGGCCGGCAATATTCTGAGGATAGGCGATGACCGCGACCCAGTATTGGAAGAAAAATCCGCCGAGCCCGCCCGCCAGACCACCCAGAAGGCAAATCGGGGCGACCATGTTGCGCTTCAGGCCCAGCGCCTCCGCCAACCCTTCCACGGGGAATGGCGAATAGGCGTTGACGCGGCGGTAACCGGCCTCGCGGATTTTCTCCGTGGCATGAATGAGTTCCTCGGTGGTGCTGAACTCCCCCATCACGCCGTAGATGTGCGAACGGTGCAGCATTATTGCTTTTCCTCGTTGGTCTCCGCGACCAATTCGCGCATTTCCGCGATGGAAATCGCGGGAAGGACGCGGACGAACAGGAAGATCAAGGTGACGAACATGCCCATGGTGCCGATGAACGTGGCCCAGTCCCAGAACGTGGGGCTGTAACGGCCCCAGGCGGAAGGCACAAAGTCGCGCGTAAGGCTGATGACCACGATGACGAAGCGTTCCAGCCACATGCCGATATTCACGACGATGGACATGATGAAGAGGACGGCCACGTTGTGGCGCATCTTGTAAAACCAAAGCAGCTGGGGCGTCAGGATGTTGCACAGAATCAGCGCATAGTAAAACGGGGCGTACGGACCGTGCAGACGCTGCTGGACGAGGAAAACGTCAAACTTGTTGCCGCTGTATTCCGACATGAAGAATTCGAAGAAATAGCCGTATGCGACGATGAGGCCGGTGGCGAGCATGACCTTCGCCATGTTGTCCAAATGGCGCATGGTGATGAAGTCTTCGAGGCCGTACGCCTTTCGCAGAGGAATCGCGATGGTCAAAACCATGGCGAAACCGGAATAGATTGCGCCGGCGACGAAGTATGGCGGGAAAATCGTGGTGTGCCAGCCGGGGACGATGGCGATGGCGAAGTCAAAGCTCACGACGGTGTGGACGGAGAGAACCAAAGGGGTTGCGAGGCCGGCGAGAAGCAAGTAGGCCGACTGATAGCGATGCCAATGACGCGCGGAGCCGCGCCAGCCCATGGCCAGCATGCCGTAGACAATCTTTGCCGGTTTCTTGATGGAGCGATCACGAAGGGTGGCCAGGTCCGGGATCAGGCCCACGAACCAGAAGAGCAGAGAGACGGTGCCGTAGGTCGAGACGGCAAAAACGTCCCAGATCAGCGGGCTGCGGAACTGCGGCCAGAGGCCCATGGTGCTGGGGTACGGCGCCATGTAAAACGCCATCCACGGGCGGCCGGTGTGGATGAGCGGGAAAATGCCGGCGCAGGCCACCGCGAAGAGAGTCATGGCTTCGGCAAAGCGGTTGATGGATGTGCGCCACTTTTGATTGAGCAAAAAGAGAATGGCGGAGATCAGCGTGCCGGCGTGGCCGATACCAATCCACCAAACGAAGTTGACGATGGCGAAGCCCCAGCCAATGGGGATGTTGATGCCCCAAATGCCGACGCCCTTGATGATGAGCCAGCCGATGGCGACAGTCATCAAGCCCAAGAGGCTGAAAGCGATCGCAAAACCGATAAACCAGCCCAAGGATGTGGGGCGCGTGAGAACGATGGAGCTGATCTTCTCGGTGACCGAGCCGTAGGTGTAGCCCGGCCCGAGCACGGGCGAGAGACGGCGGATCTCCGGAGAATCGAGTGGCGGTTGCCCGGCGCTCATGTCTTCTCCAGTTCGGGATTGGGATTGCGGACGGCCGCGAGATAGGTGGTGCGCGGGCGCGCGTTCAATTCGCCGAGAAGCGTGTAGTTCCGCTGCTGGGCTTTCAGTTTGGCGACGCGGCTGGTCGGATCGTTGGCGTTGCCGAAAACGATGGCTTCGGTGGGGCAGGCGGCTTCGCAAGCGGTCACGATTTCGCCGTCGAGGATGGGCCGGCCCTTGCCACCGTCGCCCTTTTCTGCTTCGATGCGCACGTTGTTGATGCGCTGGACGCAATAGGTGCACTTTTCCATGACGCCGCGGCTGCGCACGGTGACTTCCGGATTGCGGAGGAGTTTGAGCTGCGGGGTCTCCCAATCCTGGAAGCGCAGGAAATTGAAGCGGCGGACTTTGTACGGGCAATTGTTCGAACAGTAGCGCGTGCCGACGCAGCGGTTGTAGACCATGTCGTTCAGGCCTTCGGCGCTGTGGACGGTGGCCCCGACGGGGCAAACCTGCTCGCAGGGAGCGTTTTCGCATTGCTGGCAAGGAACCGGCTGGAAGAATGTCGGGGGATTGTCGAGCGAGGCGTCGTAGCTGGACGGATCGTTGGTGTCGGACTGCGCCTTCTCGTAGTAGCGGTCGATGCGGATCCAGTGCATTTCGCGCCCGCGCATGACCTGATCCTTGCCGACCACGGGAATGTTGTTCTCCGATTGGCAGGCGACCACGCAGGCGTTGCAGCCGTTGCAACTGTTCAGATCGATGGCCATGCCCCAGGCGTAGCCGGGGTAGGAAAATTCCTTGTACAGAGAAAGTTCCCTAGGAACTTCTTCGGCGTGCTCGTGTGCAAAATTCGGATTCTTTTTGTATTCCTCGAGCGTGCCGGTGGCGAGAATCTGGCGGCCTTCCATGTTGAAGTGATACTGGGTGCAAGCCAAGGGATAATCATCGCCTGTTTTTTTGATGACGCTCGCTGGGGCGGGGACGGTCCAGAGAGCGTTGGATGTGCGCACGACATAGGCGTTGAAGCCCTTGTTTGTGCCGGTGTAGCCGGCTTTTTTGCGTCCGTAGCCGAGCGGAAGAACGACGACGCCATCAGCCTGGCCGGGGAGCCGCCACGCCGCGGCAGTGACTTTGCTGTTCGAAAGCGCGATGTCGATAACGTTGGTATAAATCTTTCCGTGTTCGCCGCCGCGCGCTCCGACTTCGTCCGCCAATTCCAGTTTTGCAGCGGTCTTTGGACTGATTAGGGCGGCATTGTCCCAGGTGAGTTTGGTGACGGGCTTCGGCAATTCCTGGAGCCAGCCGTTATTGGCGAAGCGCCCGTCATAAACGCACGGATCGGGCCGGAAGATGAATTCGAGTTCGTCTGGTGATGTGGCCTTCGGCGCGGGAAGGCTGGCAGGGCTGAACTTTGGCGCGGCGCTGACGGGTGCAAAGGCCGAGCCGGCGACGAAACCGTCGTTCAATGTCTTGCGCCAGAATTTTTCGAAATCGGCGGAAGAATTCGCGGTTTTCAGGCCGTCGCGCAGGACATCGTAATCGGAAATGCCGGGCTTGTCGGTGAACGCCGCGAGCAGTTCGCGTGCGGAATGTGTGCGATAAAGCGGCGCGATGAGCGGCTGGATGACGCTGAGCGTGCCGTCGAAGGCGCGCGCGTCTCCCCAAGTCTCGAGATAGTGCGATTCGGCCACGTGCCAGTCGCAGAGTTCGGAGGTTTCGTCGAAATGCGGACTGAGGTGGATGGTGTTTTTAACTTTCTTCTGTTTTGTCGCGGGGTCAAATTTGATTTTGGAGGCGAAATCGAAATCGTGAGGAGCGGTGTAAACCGGATTGACGCCGACGATCAACAGCGTATCCACTTTGCCGGCGTCGATATCGGCGCAGAGGTCGCGGAGGGATTCGAGGTGATTCACGGGATGGGCATCCACGGATCGCGTGTAGTAGAGCGTCGCGCCCACGTTGCCGAGCGCGGCGTTGATGGCGTGCGCGAGCGCGTGAACTTCCGCGGATTGCTGTTCACCGGCGACGACGAGGGACGCGCCTTTGTGCTTCTGCAGATCTTCTACGACGGCGTCCAGGAACTTCTCCGCGCCGGGAGGCACTGACGCGGAACCGCCGAGCCCGAGTTTGGCTGCTAGCGCACGCGCAAAAAGTCCCACTTCTGAAGCCCGCAACGGCAAGCGATGATCGGCGGTCGCGCCGGTTATGCTGGGCGTCGGCTCGACCGCGTAAAGGCGACTCATCGGGTTGACAATGCGGTCCGCAACCGCTGATGCGCCTAGGACCTTGGATACCATCGCCGCTGCGACTGCAGCACCGACTTCCTCGGACTCGTCCAGCTTGCGGCGGCGCGAGAATTCTCTCGCGTAGCGGATGTGCCCCGGGCCGCTGCCTAGAAAATCGGAATCGAGCGAGAGAAGTACTTCCGCTTTTTCCACACGATAAACGGTGTTGAGGCAGCTGCCGAAGGCGAGCTTTGCGCCCTCCCGCGAGCCGTCGCCGACGGCGGGCTCCCACTGGTGCCACTGGGCTTTCGGAAGAAGCGTCAGAATGGATTGAATTTGAGCGGCAAGCGTCGGAGATGTAATCGTGCCGGTCAGGATGCGAAAGCCCGCGCCATTGGTGGCCTTCATTTCCGCGGCGATGGCTTGCGCGGCGTCCAGAAACTGGGCCCAGGTGCGAATCTCGCCATAATTGGTGACGGTCTGCGCGCGATCCGGATCGTAGAGATTCAAAACCGAAGCCTGCGCAAAAACATTCGTGGCTCCGAGGCTCGACGGATGTTCGGGGTTGCCTTCGATTTTTGTCGGGCGGCCTTCGTGGCTTTCGACGAGAAGCCCGATGGCGTCGGCGCCGAAGGGCATTACTGTGGCATAAAACTGCGGCTTGCCGAGGACCAGGCCGTCCGGCTGCTTCACGTACGGCACGATGGTTTCCTCGGGCGTGCGGCCGCAGCCGGAGAGGCCGGCGAAGGCAAGCGAGGCTGCCATAAGCCGGAGGAAATCGCGGCGGTCCACGCCTTCATCCCACTCGGATGGCGCCTGGCGAGGAAATTCGTTGTGCAGCAATTTTTCAAAGCGCGGGTCTTCGGCGAGCTCTTCGAGCGAGCGCCAATACTGCTTGCCTGTTTTCGCCTGGAGTTTCGCGCGCACGTCCGCCAATTCCAATGCGCCCTCGGGCCGCGTTGCTTCTTGCGGTTGCTCGGAGTGATCGTGCCCGGCGGCAGAATGCTCGTGATGTTCGTGTTCGTTCATACGATCCATTAGCGATGACAAGTCGAGCAGCTGGTGAGCTCGGCCGTCGTTCGAATGTGGCGTTCCGCGGCCAACCGTTTGCCGATTTCCGCCTGATTCGCCGGGGCTTTCCAATCCATGGAATAAACGTCTTCCTTCTTCTCGCGCAAAACCATTTCCGGATTGCGATGGCACTCGAGACACCACTGCATCAAGAGCGTGTTGGCCTGGAACATCAGCGGCATCTGGTTGACCTGCCCGTGGCAGGTCGAGCAGCCGACACCTTTGTTGACGTGAATGCTGTGATTGAAATAGGCGAAATCGGCCAGGCGGTGCACTTTGACCCACTCGATGGATTTATCGGTGCTGTAGCTGGCGCGGATGGGCTCGAGGTAGCTGGCATAGTTGTAGAGCACGGAATGGCAGTTCATGCAGGTTTTCGTGGGGGGAATGCCGGCCACCGCGGAAGTCTCCACGCCGGTATGACAGTAGCGGCAATCAATGCCGTCATCGCCCACGTGATGCTTGTGGCTGAACTGCACGGGCTGTTCGCGCGTCACGTTCTGGCGCGTCATGTAAGGGGAACGTGCCACTCCCAGGACCGCGATCGTCGCAAAACCCACCAGAAAAAGTGCCGAGAAGACACTGAATCGGGAGATGAAATTCGTACTGCGATGAAAAATCTGTGCCATCTCAGTTTTGCGCTATGCCGCGGGAGAGCACCAGTAGGGCACCGATGTCAGGGCCTCCCAAGCTTTAACCGGGAAGTGCGGGCCCGGGTCGTTGTTGACGCGATAGTGTCCACTAAAACTTTCCGGAATGCAACTTTCGGGCCCACTTGTTTTCGCACGTCTTCCGACAACGTTCCATCCAAACTTTATGTCGCCGTCAAAACGTTCGAACAAAATCCTCGCCTGATCGGTTCAGCCGGAACGACGAATGCAGTGAAGAGGAAAAGATCACCATGCGCTGGCATTTCCCTCTGGCGTCCGCACCCATCCCCAGTCACCGACTCTGATGCATCAGAGAATCGAGAAGGTCTAGTTTTTTTCCAGTAGATTTTTGAGAGGGGCATTTGCTGAGGGCGGGGTCGTGGTATCTTAGGGTTACTCTTCGCCGGTCCTTGCGCGGCGGAGCCTACCTTACGGGGTAACTGCGCTTTGCCCGGCCGAAAGAGGGCAAAGACAGCCTGCTGGGGCGTGGTCCAACTGGTAGGACACCTCACTGTTAATGAGGACGGTGAAGGTTCGAATCCTTCCGCCCCAGCCAATTCTCCCTGTAAAGCCGCTGCGAACTTTACGTCGGGCGGTTTAATACCAATTCCTCCGTCTGAAAAGCTGGTGTTTCCCAACGACATTTCAGAACCGCCTCGCCGTGGAGCTCCAGCCGAGCGGCGTCGTGCGAACAAGCCCCAACCAATCTTCCCCTCTAGAAATGAGGCTATAGCGCGTTTGGGAGGTTCTAATACCGATTGCGCTACCTTAATTCCGATGCCGCGTTCCTATTTCCGACGCGAAACGCGTTATCAAAGTCAACCTCAGTTCTGGACGCCCATTTTGCGTTTGACTTCGGCGAATCGTGGATCATGTTGCAATGGATTGTCGCCAACGTAGATCCATATCAGTATTGTCGAGCGCAGCTCGATACATTTGTCGACCCAGGCGAACGCGTTGTCCAGGTCGCCGAGGTCGGCATACAATCCTTCTATCGTAGATGCGTCAGTGTGCCAGTGATCCTTGTCCCAGCGCGCCAGCGCTTCCTGGAGGTCCATTTTCAAAATTCCCTTGTGTCCGGCATGTGCATAAATCTTGCGAAGCTCATCGATTTTCTGAGGACTCGCGCCTTTGGCAATCCGCGCTGTCACCTCCTCCTCGAAAGCTTGCTTCTCCATTCCCTTTGTTCTGTAGCAGCCCGCTATACCTCCATGAACCATGGCCAGATGCGTCGGGTTCGGATCGAGCTCCAAGGTCTGCTTGGCCTGCAGAAGAGCTTCGTCGCAGCGGTCCGCAGCCCGCAGCATACCTATCAAAATGTTGTTCGCCGGAACCGAAAGAGGGTCCACCTCGACGGCTTTGCGAGCCTCGGCGACCGATTCACCCGAGCGCCCTTCGGCGGCAAGAAGCACCGAATAGACGTGGTGACCCAGTTCGTAATTTGGATTCAGGGCAATCGCGCGTTTGGCCTCCCGTTCGGCGGCCGGAAAGTCCCAGTCATAAAGAAACTGGACGTTGGCCAACGAGACATGACCTTCGGCGCCCGAATCGTCCAGTTCGATGGCTTTCAAAGCTGCCGCCCTGGCCAGCGGCATGCCCTCGCGCGGAGGTATACGTCCCCAAGCGTAGGAAAGATAGAAGTAGGTGTCGGCCAGCCCGGAATACGCCGGGGCGAATCCCGGGCTCTTAGCAATGGCTTGCTCGAAATAGGCTTTAGCTTTTTGTAGCTCTGGTTCCGTGCGCCGGCTCCACAAATAGCGTCCTCTGAGGTAAGCGTCGTGTGCCGCAGGATCAACGGCGTGAGCCACAGACAGTCGCGTGCGTTCTTCCGGTGTAAGCTTGATGCGGATTTCCTCGGCGATGTCGCGAGCCACTTCATCTTGGAGGGTCAGAATATCCTTCAAATCTCGCTCGTAGCTCTTGGCCCACAAATGGCGGTCGCTCGGCGCTTCGATCAACTGCGCCGTAATGCGCACGCGGTTCTCCGAGCGTGTGATGGAGCCTTCTACTACAGCGTCCACATTTAACTCGCGGCCAATCTGAGGTAGCGTATCCTTTGTGCCCTTGAAGTGTTCGGCCGAAGTTCGCGAAATCACGCGCAGCGAACCAATTTGGGCTAGTTCCGTGGTCAGGGCGTCCGTGATTCCGTCACTGAAATAATTCTGGTTCGGATCTTTGGACAGATTTTCCAGGGGCAGCACGGCAATGGAACGAATCTCGAGAGAACGGGACTTAGCAAAAATGCGCGTGCGGAGGTTGTTAACATTAAACCACAGCAACGACACAGCGATTAACGCGGAGGCCAAACTACCGGTCAGTGCCCAGGGGATTTTCCTCCTGGTCGGAGAGAGTGCAGTTGCCGGCGTGGTGCCGTGCGGTTCCACTGCTTCGACCGTACCAAGGAAGCGGTAGCCGCGACGCGGGACGGTCTCGATGAAACGCGGGCTGTCGGCGGAGTCTCCCAGCACCTCGCGCAATCGGTTGACGGCTTTCTTAAGCGCCAGTTCGTAATCAACGAACGTATTCCCTGGCCAGAGACGTTCGCGCAGTTCTTCGCGCGCCACGATTTCCTGGGGATGTTCCAGGAGGACTTGCAAAACTTGGAAGGGCTGGCCGGCGAGCTTTTGCCTCACGCCAGCCTTGCGAATCTCACCGGCTTCGAGGTCAACTTCGAAGACCCCGAACTTTACTACCCGTGGCGGGGTGGGCATGGTGACCATCGGGCCTACTCAGCTCAGGACTGAACGCAGTCTATCACGTTTAGGCACTGACCCGCGTACGTGACTACCGGGAACCTGGCGGAACTAAACATGGAGAATCAACGACTTGCGATGGAACCAACAAACCACCGGCAAGGTTCTTGATCCATTCGCGGGCTTCAGGCAAGGGTGTGCCTCGAAGCAGGATGCTTCTCGTGCAACACGAAAGGAAATCACCATGACATTTGGAAGAATCACTCGAATTGCATTCTTAATTTTCACCGTCGTTCTTCTGTCTGCGTTTATCGCTAGCAGTGGGGGCCACCCCGCTGGAGCTGTTCCTCCCCAATCCACATCTTCACAACCACATTGCCGTGCGGTTGGCGGCACGATCCTGACCAATTTTGGCGCCATCGATCAGAACACCACCATGGGGACGGCAACGGGAGACTTGCGGGGCGCGGTCAGCGGAACCCTCCTAAGCACCCCTCAGCCCGGACCGGACAACACTGTCGTGTTCCATGTCCAACATCATTGGGTGACGGAGTCGGGGGATACGCTCAACTTCGATCCGGCGACGGCCACGACTGTTCCGCTATCGCAGACCTTGTTTGCCATCGTCACCTATCCCGTACACCTGACGGGTGGCACGGGAAGATTCGCGGGAGCGACGGGAGATATGACGGCAATTGGGGAAGTGGACTTGGTCAAAGGGACGGTATTCCGATACAGCGGGCAGGTCTGCTTCACGGCCCCGGACCAAGATTGATTCCGTCGGGCGTGAGCCGGTTTGTTCCGCGGTTCAGATTAGAGAAGCAGGCGGAGCTAGTCTTTCGCCGTTGGCAGGCCGGCGTCCAGCCAGCCCTTCCAGCCGCCATCCATCGATTCGACGTTGGTGTAGCCCATTTTCTGGAGGTTGTCCGCGACCAAAGCGGAGCGGAAGCCTCCGCCACAGTAGAGAATGACTTTGGCGCTTGGATCCGGAACGCGCTGCTCGATGTCGCGCTCAATGATGCCCTTGCCGAGATGAACCGCGCCGGGAAGATGCCCTTTGGCCCATTCATTGTCCTCGCGGACGTCCACGAGAAGAAATTTTTCGCCGGCTTCGAGGCGCCGCTTCACGTCGGCAACGTTGGTTTCCTTCACTTTTTTCTTTGCTTCGTTAACGAGTTTTAGGAATTGCGGGGCATGGGCCATCGAAAAACTCCTTGCGGGAATGAATTCGAAATGAGGATAGCACAGGCGGCCCCGTGCCTACCCTGCGCTCCACGATTGCGCAGCCCGATGATTTGTAACGTGGTTCGTCTTAACTGCCCTTTTTGGCAAAAGAGCGCACCAGATTGACGAAGTTCCAGCGCACTTTTTCCGGTGTTCGATCACCTTCGCCCGGCATCTTCGCTTTGCCGTTGCTGATAACCCAAAAAAGCTCGCCGTCGGTCATTTTCTCAAGCGAAGAAGGGTCGCGCCAATCGCGCAGTTCGAGCTTCATATCCGTGGCGAGATCGCCTTTGCCGTCGCCACTCTTTCCGTGGCACATGGCGCAATTGTACCCAAACAGTTTGCGCACTTCCGCCAAGCCCTCGGGGGTGGACGATATGGGGTTCTTCTTCGCGGCTTCTTCCGGCGTTATTTTGGGCTCCGCGGCGGCCGGTTTTTCCTGAATGGAGTTCGGCTGGGCGGAAGAAAATCCGAAGCCCACCAGCAACATGGCGCTCGGGACGAGAAAAATCCTATGCATAGGTTTCTCCTGACAGGATGGCCCGGCCGAAGGAGCGGGTTCGGCTTGATCGTGAGCGGATTCTACGCCCGCAGGAAGCAGATTGGAAGAATCAAAAAACTCGATGTGGCGGTATCGGGACTCGCCACCTATTCCACGAAGCTAGGGCTTTGGCCTTGTGGTTGACGTCCCGCTTTTCGCGGCGGCCTTCGCGGCAGGCACCGAGCAGCCAGGTTTTCGATGCGCGCCGCCGAAGTCCGCGCGGAAGCGGTCTCCTTCTCGCACGCGGGTGCGGAGACTATCAAGGACCTGCGGAATCGCGCTGTGCTCAACGCCGCGGGTGAGATAAATCAAAAGCGCCGCTTCTCCCGGCGAATCCACGCTGGAAGTGATGCCGACTCCCTGGACGCCGGGCTGTTTGAGTAGTTCGGCCTGGTGCGCGGCTTGAACCACTTTCGCGCGAGCCAGTTCGGACTGGGATATTGGGTACGTCAGTTGCGGCTTGGCGGCGGATTGCTCGAGCGCGAGGCTCTCCGCCGGGGAAACAAGGCCGCGAACGGCGAATAGGTCGTTTTCAACGACGCGCGTGCGGACTCCGTCCACCTGCAAGGGCAGGTCGCTCCGCGACTGGCCCGTGGTGACGAAAAACACGATGGCGGCTTCGGACGGATTGTCGAAACTGGCGCCGACTCCCACGGCTTGCACTTCGGGATGCCCCATCAATTCCGGACCGTGTGCATCACGCACGGTAGTCGCGTTCCGCAAGACGTCAGCCGATAGGGCTGCGGCCGACATGGTCTGCACCGCGGAAGCGGGCTTCGCTGGGAGCGTGCATCCAATGACCGCGTGCGTGGCGCCGCCCACCATCGTTGTTGCGCTGCCGCCGTTGGTCGTGAAGAAACCAAGCACATCGGTAATGGCATTGCCAAGCGTGTCTTGCGCGTTTCCTCCCACGAGCAGGGCCACGGCTTCCGCCGTGTCCTGCGTCACGATCAGCGAGCCCGAGTCGCCCGGCGCGCCAAACTGGCCGCCTGAGACTTCCACCAGGTCCGTGTAATTCACGCTGAACGTCGTTCCCGTTCCATCGCAGTTTTGTGCGTAACTGATGCTCGATGCAACGTTTACCGCCAAAATGCTCGCACACGTGAGGCCCGTGGTCCGGCCGACTTTCGCGACCAGGCCATTGTGCGGAGCGCCCATGGCCTGCGCCCCTGTAATCCCTCCACCCGCCGCGGGCGGCCCGGGATCCGGTACACCGTTTGTCTGAGTTCCGCCGAGGAACAAAATGTTGCCGGAGGTGTCCACCGACCCGGCCACAATTTGGGCAATCGCCGCATCCACCGCGGGTTGCGAGCCGGTTTGGAGATTGTAGAATTCCGAAAGATTCGCAACGGTTTTCGCTCCTACAGTGGTGCAGGTGTTCGGGCTCGGCACGTCGATAATCCCGGGCTGACTGATCGGATCTCCGTTGGGTGGCCCTCCGGCAATTCCAAAATCACTCTTTGCAAGGACATGGTTGTTGCTGAGGACGTACTGCTTTCCGCCGCGGGCTACCAAGGAACCTAGCGTTCCCCCGCAGCACTTATTGCCTGCAATATCGGTCGAGTCGCCTCCTGAGGTCCCAAGCTTCACGGCCCCTGCTTGTGCGCTCTGATTCGGGGTGGCCAGAACCGTGACCGTCGTGGAACCGGAAGCAGAAGGACTGGCTTTGGAAACAGCGGTGACCATGACCGTGGTCGGAGCGACGTTGCCGCTTGCATCCGCCTTCACCGGAACTCCACTCGGCGCCACAAACAGACCGGTGCTCGAGACATAGCCCGTGGTCTGGCTTCCGCCCACGACTCCGTTCACCTCCCAGGTCACGGCCGTATTGGAGGTGCCCGTCACCGCAGCGCTGAACTGCTGCGTCCCGAAAACGGCGACGGTTGGCGTTGGCGGCGTGACATTCACTGCCACCGGTCCGACGACCACAGCGGTTTTGGGGCCGCTGCAGGCAGCCAGCAATGGCAACAGCATCACGCAAAAGAAAAAGGAATGTGCACGGCGCATGGTTCCCCCAGTTATGACTCCAGGATACAAGCTAGCATGCGGTGAGCAACACAGCGGCTTGCGATCGCATGCAACGTAACTTAACAGTGCCTGTACGGACGTACAGGTGGGCAGGGCTATTTCCTCAAGATTCTACGCCTGGTGGGGATTGCGGTGCACAGCGAACCGCCTGGCCTGGCAGACATGCCGCGGAAAGGGCAAATGTTATTCCAAGTCTCGCCAGTTGGGCCCCACGCCGACTTCGACAACAATCGGCACGGCAAGCTTGTGAACGCCTTCCATCTCTTCCTTGACCAGTTTTTCCAGCTTGGCGCGTTCCTTTGTGGGGGCCTCAAAAAGGAGCTCATCGTGAACCTGCAGGATCATTTTTGCTTCGAACTCTTCGTCGGCGAGGCGGCGATCAATTCTGATCATTGCCAGTTTGATGAGATCCGCTGCGGTTCCCTGCAGGGGTGAGTTCAGCGCCGTGCGTTCGGCAAAGTTTCGCAATTGCATCTGAGGGGAATTGATTTCCGGGATCGGGCGGATTCTGCCGAACAGCGTCTTGGCCACTTCGGTCGTGCGGGTCTCAGCGAGGATGTTGTCCAGATACGCTTTCACTCCGCGGTAGCGCGTGAAGTAGGCGTTGATAAATTTCGCGGCTTCTCTTTGCTCGATGCCGAGTTGCTGCGCGAGGCCGAACGGCGATAGGCCGTAGATGATTCCGAAATTGATGGCCTTGGCGGCGCGGCGATGTTCGGCGGTTTGGGCAAGCGCTCCGACGCCGAAAACTTCCTGCGCGGTGCGCGCGTGAATATCTTCGCCATTGCGAAAGGCGTCGACGAGCACCGGATCTTTTGAAAAATGGGCCATGATGCGCAGCTCGATTTGCGAGTAGTCGGCCGAGAGGAGCAACTTTCCTTTTTCGGCGACGAAGGCGGCGCGAATTTCTCGGCCGAGTTCGCTGCGAATCGGAATGTTCTGCAAATTCGGGTCGCTCGAGCTGAGCCGCCCCGTTGCCGTGCCGGTCTGTGAAAAGCTGGTGTGCAGGCGGCCGGTTTCGGGATGGATGAGCTTCGGCAGCGCGTCCACATAGGTGGACTTGAGCTTGGCGATTTCACGGTACTCGATGATTTTCGCAGGAAGCGGATGTTGCGCCGATAATTCTTCGAGGATATCCACGGCGGTGGAGCGCGCTTTGGCCTTGCCGCGCCTCGCGTTGGGCTGGAGATTCAGCGTGTCGAAAAGAATCTCCGCCAACTGCGTTGGCGAGTTCACATTGAATTCCGAGCCCGCCAGTTTCCAAATTTCCTTTTCCAGGCGCCGGACCTCTTTTTCCATCGAGAGCGACATCTTGTCCAGCTCTTTGCGATCGACGCGGATCCCCACACGCTCGATATCGGCGAGCACCGGAGCTAGCGGCAAGTCAATTTTCTGGTAGACGTCCGCCAGTTGCTGCTCTTCGATCTGCGCGCGAAGGGCCGGCGCGAGGCGCTGCAGATAGTCGGCGTGCTCGCCGGGGCCGCCGCCGAGCATGACGTTGAACTGCCGCATGACGGCATCGGTGAAGTTGTGGTTTGCGGTGGTTGGCCGCACGAGATAGGAGTAAAGCTGAGTCGCATGGCTGATATTTGCCGTCCGACCGGCAAGAAGTTGAAAAAGCTTTGGATCGTGGACGATCTTCGCGCGCTTGGGATCGGCTAGAAGCGGCGCGAGCGCTTTCAGCGCTTCGCCTTTTTCGTCGAACCAGACCGAGCGCCCTTCGCCGGCTTTCAGCGAAATCTCAATGGAAGCGATGCGCGTGCCGAAGCCTTCCGATTCGCGTTCGCCCGGTTCAACATTCAGCCAGAGGGCCAGCGGCTGCTTCGCGGGGAGCTTTGCAAGATACGCGTGAAATTCAGCGGGGCCGGCAAGCTGCGCGTAATCAGTTTCCGCGGCGGACTCGGAATCCGCTGGTGCGGACGAAGCGACGGCTTGCGCGCCCAGTTCCTTCAGGAGGGAGCTGAATCCCAGCTCACGATAAAGTTCTGCGAGCAGAGCATTGTCTGGCGGACGAAGCTCCAGTTCCTGGAGCTTGACGTCCACCGGCGCGTCCGTCGCAATCGTCGCCAGTTGTTTGGACAGCAACACTTGTTCGCGCTGTTGCTGCAAAGCTTCGCGGTATCGCTTGTTGGACACCTCGCCGGCATGATCGAGCGCGCTCTCCACGCTTCCGTACTTCCGGATCAACTCCGCAGCGCCCTTTTCCCCGATGCCCTTTGCGCCGGGAATATTGTCAATCGTGTCGCCAAGCAGCGCCATATAGTCCACGACTTTTTCCGGCGGTACTCCCAGAATCTCTTCGACCTTCCTTTCATCCACAATGATGTCGCCCTTGGCTCCCCCGGAGCCGGTCCGCAGCGCTCGCACCGTCTTGCCGACCAGCTGCATCATGTCCTTGTCGTTGGACACGATCAGAACTTCCAAGTTTTTGTTTCCTGCTTTGACTGCCATGGTCCCGATCACATCGTCCGCTTCGTAACCCTTGAGTTCGAGCACCGGCAGGCGCATCGCTTCGCACAAGCGGCGAACGAAGGGCAGTTGTACGCGCATTTCGTTTGGCATGGGCTGCCGCTGTGCCTTGTACTTTTCGAAAAGCTTGTCGCGGAACGTCGCTCCAGGGGGATCGAATACGATTCCGATGTAGTCCGGCCGATAGTCCTTGATCAGGCGTCGCAAGATATTTCCGAAGAGAAAGGGGACATTCGTGGGCACGCCCCCGGGACCGGTGAGCCGCTGAGGCATCGGCGCAAAAAAGGCGCGATAAATATGCGCCATGGCATCCACTAGAAATAGTTTTTTCGGTGCAGAAGGCATGCGGGCGAGTATAGCAAAGGGCAGGCTGACGGTTTCTTGTGGCACTTGAAAAGGGCGCGCCCAAGCGCGCCCTTTCGATCGAACGATTGGTCCGGTATCAGGGTTTCGGGGTGGCCGAAGCGGCCGCCTGTGAAACAAGTAACAGGCGTGTTCCGCTGTCGAGATGAATGTTCTTTCCGGCGGATGTAATAACGCTACCTTGTGTCGCGCTGGAAGCGGCGGAGTTGAGATTCAGCCCATTCAGGCCAAACACACCTTGGCTGTTGGAGGTGAGCTGCCCTGCCGAGTTTAGACCGCCGACGGCTCCCCTTGATGTACCGGCGATACTTCCGCCGGCGTTTGCCGCGGAGTTGACGGTGCCACCAGCAACGCTTCCTGCGTTGGCCGCGGTGTTCGTCACCGCTCCCGTCGCGCCACCCGCCGTGGAAGTCACGCCGCCCAGAGCGCTGCGTCCGCCGGTCATTCCGGAGCCTGCCGCCGAACCGCCCATGCTGCCCATGGAGTCCACGTCTGCTCCAGCCGCAGAGGTGCTGCTCTGCGCCGAAGCGATCGCTTGAATCGCGACGTTCAGGGGAACTTCTTGGCCGTCCTTCAAAATTGCCTTTTCAAAGACGATGCCGAGCGCCGACTCCGATTCGCCGTTCGATCGTGCGGAGGCTTGGGTGACATGGCCGACCAGCTTCGCGCCCTTGGGGATCACCGTCTTTCCATCCGACTTGGTAGCTTCCATCGTTTTGGCGTTTACCGGATCACCCGGCCTGCACTTTCTCGAATCGATCGGCGAACTCAGCGTGGCGTTAAACGCTGAGCCACTCGCCAGCCCGGCGTTGGCCTGCCCGTTCTGCGCCGACACCGCGGACGACGCGGATGAGTTACCGGACGCTTGCGCCTGCGTCTTTCCCGCTTCGACCGAGGCCTGGCCGCTCGTTTGTGCTCCGGCTTGACCGCCCGTTTGCGATTGCGCCGACGCGCTAAGACAGAAAAGAACTCCCACAACAATTGCAAACCCTGTGCGATTCATGTTCGTAACTCCTCCTCAAAGTTCTGTTTGGATGAAGAGCTGGGTTTGGTGCTCAGACATAAGGGTATCCACGGTCCAGTTTGATACTGGCAAGACGCCTGCCTTCTCGTAACACTTGTGTTGTCAAAGGGTTAAAAGAGGCCGACGGGCGTCCCGCCGTCGAAAAATGACCTGGGGTGCGCAGGTTTTACAGGGTAGAGAGCCTTCCCCTCGATGCGGTCTAGGCCGTTTAAAGGATGCCGAGTGGCTTCGCCACCTCTGCAAGAATGTCCGCCGCGCGAAGGAGTTGATCGCGCTTGTGCGTGGCGCTGACGATGGCGCGCAGGCGCGCTTTGCCTTCGGCGACGGTGGGGTAACCGACCGCTGGCGCAAAGACGCCTGCTTCGAAGAGCTTCTTCGAGAATTCGAAGGCCTTCGCGGCATCTCCCACGTGAATCGGAACTATGGGGGTCTCGCTGCCCTTGAATTGGAAGCCGCGCTTCCTTACTTCGCGCTTGAACATTTTCGTGTTGGCCCAGAGTTTCTTTACCAGCTTTTCACCCTCCGGAGAATCGAGCAGCGCGAAGGCGGCCTGGCATGCCGCCGCCGTGGCCGGGGGATGCGAAGTCGAAAAGAGAAACGGCCGTGCACGGAGATATAGAAAATCGATCAGATCGCGCGAGCCGCACACGTAGCCGCCCATCGCGCCGATCGCTTTGCTCAGCGTCCCCACCTGGATGTGCACGCGACCGTGGCACTGATGATGGTCCACCGTGCCGCGACCGCCGCGGCCTAAAACGCCCGAAGCGTGCGCGTCATCCACCATCATGATGCAGTTGTGCTTCTCCGCGAGGCTGCAAAGTTCTGGCAGCGGCGCGATATCGCCGTCCATGGAAAAAACGCCGTCGGTGATGATCAGCTTCTTGCCGGGGAAATTCGCGTTCTCCTGCAAAATGCGTTCGCAGTCCCTCACGTCTTTATGCTTGAAGACTTTGATGGTGGCCCGCGAGAGGCGAGCGCCGTCAATAATGGATGCATGATTTAGCTCGTCGGAAATGATCAGGTCTTCCTTGCCGAGCACCGCGGAAACGGTTCCCGCGTTGGCGGTAAAGCCGGACTGGAACACCACGCACGCTTCCACATTTTTGAAGGCCGCGATTTGTTCTTCCAACTCCATGTGGATTTTCATGGTGCCGGCGATGGTTCGAACGGCGCCGGCGCCCGCGCCGTAGCGTTTCACTGCATCCAGCGCGGCTTTGCGGAGGGCCTTGTGCGTGGTCAGTCCCAGATAATTATTCGAAGCGAGGTTGATCACTTCCCGCCCGTCGAAAACGCAGACGGGTTTTTGCTCGCCCCCCAGCACCCGCAGCTTCGGCGCCACGCCTTTTGCCCGCAATTCGGTAAGTTGGTCGGTCACCTGCTGCAAGGGATTCTGTTTCGATGCGATCGTTGCAGTATCGGACATGATGGCACTCCTGATTTGGACTCGACCGGTGGAAGAACTATTTTGCGTCAGCTGGCGGCCGTGAGCAAACCACTCGCTGACGAACGGGCAACGCCGAGATGTCTAGTGCGGCAGACCGTTCGGGTAGAGCAAAACCTTTCCCGCTAAGCCGCTCTGCAGCAACGTGAATGCGTTTTCAAACTTGTCGAGTGATGTTCGCTCGCCGAAAAGCGGGTCCAGATTCAGGCGGCCGGCTTTCAGCAGCGCGGTCATCTGCACCCAGGTCTCGTACATGCGCCGGCCGTAAATGCCTTGCACGGTCGCGCCTTTGAAAATGACGTCATTCACCAGATCGAGGGGAACATTTTCCGTTGGAATTCCCAGCAGCGACGCGCGGCCACCCGCTCGCAGCGCCTGGAAGCCTTGCTGAATCGCGGCGGGATTCCCGGACATTTCGAGCAGCGCATCCACGCCCGTGCCACCGGTTTCTGCGAGAATTTTTGCCACGGCATTTTCCGCGGCGGGATTCAGCACGATGTCCGCACCCATTTTCCTGGCCATCGCGCGGCGCTGCTCGTTCGTTTCCGTGGCAAAGACCGTTGAGCTGCCGCAAGCCTTCGCGACGGCGATGGACATCAGTCCGATGGGCCCGCAGCCGGTCACCAAAACGGTCTGCCCTGCGATCGGCCCGGCCAGGACGGTGTGCACCGCGTTGCCTAGCGGATCGAGAATCGCGCCGTAATGCTCGGGAATCGCCGGATCGAGCTTCCAGATATTCGGTGCCGGAATCTTCACGAACTCGGCGAACGCACCGTCCTGATCGATCCCGATAATGCGCAGGTTCTGGCAGATGTGCGCCTCACCCAGGCGGCACTGGTGGCAGTGGCCGCAATTCACGTGCATTTCCGCGCTGACGACATCGCCGGGTTTGACCGCGGTGACCTCTTCGCCCACGCGCTCGACGATGCCGCAGAATTCGTGTCCCAGGGTCAACGGCGGCTTGATGCGCCCCTGCGACCAGCGGTCCCATCCATAAATGTGCAGGTCCGTTCCGCAAATCGAAGCCGTCTTCACGCGCACCAGGACGTCGGTCGGCCCGATTGCCGGCACCGCGACCGTATCCATCTCGAGACCCTTGGCCGGCTGCATTTTCCGCAACGCTCTCATCGTTGTCGCCATCGACACGGACTCCCGCGCACTGCCCAATTCTTGATGCTAGCACACCACTTCTTCCGCCGCGTATTCTACGGCTCGTTGGCGCAGGTCTTACACCTCGGGGATTTTTCTCATCGGGATAACTCTTCGAGAACCATCCCGTTCGTACGCGGCCCCAGAAAACCTACAATTCCGGCGACCAGGATCATCGCCGCCGCGAGCAAGGCGAACACCATCGGCACGCCATGGACAAGAACTGCTCCAATCAGAAGCGAGGTGAATGCCGCGCTGAGCCTGCTCCAGCTGTAGGTGAAGCCGACGCCTGTCGCGCGCAGGCGTGTGGGAAACAGTTCCGATTGATAGGCGTGGAACGCGGCAGAGAACCAGTAGTTCGCCAGCGTCAGGAGCGCTCCGAAGGAAATGACTGCGGCAGGGGCGATGGAATTGCCGAAGCCCAAGCCGAATCCCGCGACCAGCAGCGCGAGAATGACGATGGTCCACTTCCGTTCGAAGCGGTCCGAGGTCCACGCCGCGAGCAAAGGGCCGAGCGGCGAAACCATGGCAATGAGCAGCGTGTACTCGAGCGAGTGCAGAAGCGAGACGCCGCGCTTCAGAAGAAACGTCGGGGCCCAGTTGGCGAAGCCGTAGAACCCGATCGTCTGCAGCGCCTGAAACAGCAGGAGCATCACCGTGCGCGAAAGATAGGGGCGCCGCCAAAGTTCGGCAAAGGATGCGCTCTCCGGTGCCTGCGTAGGGCCGGCCGTTTTTTCTACACGCTTGCCGGGAGGCGGCACGGCGATCGTTCCCGCTTCGAGCGCCGCGACAATCGCTTCGGCTTCGGCGACGCGGCCGCGGCTTTCCAGCCAGCGCGGCGATTCCGGCAACCGGCGGCGGAACCACCACGTCAGCAGTGCGCCGGATGCTCCGATGAGCATCACCCAGCGCCAGCCGCTCATCAGAATATGCGTTGGGACAAGCAGGCGCGACAGTACCGCGGCGATGGGCACGGCGGTGAATCCGGCGACTTGCGTAATTGCCACGTAGCGTCCACGGGCGTAGCTGGGAACGACTTCCGTCACATACGTATCGACCACCACGATTTCCGCGCCGATCCCGATCCCCGCGCAGAAGCGCAGCGCAATCAGCCATCCGGCGGAAGGAGAGAACGCTCCCGCAAAGGTGAACGCCGAATAGAGGAGCAGAAGAAGGATGAAGGCGCTCTGCCGCCCCATGCGGTCGCTGCCCATGCCGAAGACCACCGTGCCGACAAACATGCCGAGGAAACCGGCAGCGACAAAGATGCTGAATTGCTTCAGGGAGAGAAACCCGGACTGCTGCAGCGCTGCACCAATATACGCCACGATGAAAATGTCGTAGAGGTCGAAAAAGTTGCCGAGGGAAACCAGCGTGATGAAGCGCCGGTGAAAGGGGCCCAGCGGCAGCCGCTCAACGCGCGCGGCAATGGATAAATCGGCTTGCTGCGGTGAGCCCGGCATCAGCAATCTCTCACCGAACGTGTCGTGGCGCAGCACGCGGCGCCACGGTTGCCGTTCACTTCACCTCCGAAACGATCCCGATCTTCTCCAGTGCTTTCAAATACTCGACCACCAATTCGAGCGGCACTGGTCCGTATTCCGCCGACACGGCATCGCGAATCTCCTGTGCATTGCGCTTCCCGTCGGCAAAATTCAGCACCTCGTAGGCGTACTCTTCCCCCGCTCCCCACAATCCTTCGTAACGCAGGAGCGTCGGAGCCGTCACACCCGCCGCCTTCGCACGATCTGCAAAATAGTCATACCCGAACACCGCCAGCGGCCCTTTCGGATTTGCTCCTCGCCGAAATACCGCAACCCCAAGACCGGCGAAGCGATCTTTGTCCGCAGGCTCCTTATCGATGCGAGATCGGGACACTTCCGCCGCGTGTTCGATCTCGTTCTGGGAAACACTTTCAGGGAGAAACCTCGAAAGGGACTGAAGTACGCCTAGACCGTAAGCCGTTCTGGCAACTCGGAGGGCGTTGTGATCCGTTAGCGAAAAAGAACGATCGCGCAACTCCTCTTTGTCCTGGTCAATCGCACTTCGGCTCTCGATTCTCCCTGCCAGTTCGCGCCCTTCCTCGATCCCGAAGGTAGCCAATAAATATGCGCTGGCGGCGCCGATGAACGCGGCCCTCTTCAACTTCGTCGGATCGATATTCGCCGCCGTGTCGAAGTTCGTATGAATGTAGCGGTCCGGCCAGTCGTTCAAATAAATTGCGGGTATACCGAACGAGGAATCCTGATACACGTCGTGGTCGCTCCCCATGGTGTAAGCCGAATACTCCGCGCGCAGTGGCTCTTTGCCTCCCTCCGGCGCCACAAATGGATACTCCGCCACACCCGTGGCCGCAAATTTGTACGACTCCTCGTTTACAAACTCGGCGAACGCCCAGGCCACGTCATGCACAAAGCTCGGCAAGCTCATTGGCCCGCGTGTCACGTGGAACACTGCCTTGGTCTCCGGCCCGCCGCCAACCATGTCCATGTGAATCACCGCTTTGACTCGCTTGGCTAAAGCTGGGCCTGTTGGTGTTAAGGAGCCCCCGCCAGACTGTGGTAGTGAAACCGACCCGTCGAAGTTCGGCTTTGCCTGAACCGCCATCTTGTACGTTCGCGGAGGAGAAGTCAGCAAAGCCATGGTTCCTTCGATTTCGGGCGGCCAGTAGAATCGTATCGTCCGCGGAGGCCGTGCCAGTTTTCCCTCCTTGATCAACTTCTGCAGCGTCCGCGCCACTTCCAGAATCGTCACGCACCCGCTGGCATTGTCATTCGCCCCCGGGCGCTGATGATCCAGGTGGCAGGAAAACGCAATCTCCTCCTCGTTCCGCTTGGGATCCGCCCCCGGAATTGTCGCCGTCACGACCTCATAATTCCCCGCATGCTGCCCCGCCTTCACCACCGCATGCAGCGTGATCGTTTCTCCCTTCGCCAGCCGCTCCTTCATCGCTCGCGCCGTTTTCAGCGACACCATAAATGCAAACGTCTTGTTCGCCGAAAACGTCTCCAGATGCCCCCAGCGAATCAAGTTTTCGTCCTCGCCCCACCAAGCCGTCTTCTGGTTCTGCGCATAACTCACAATTCCCACCGCGCCCCATTTTCCCACTGCCAAATCCTGCACCGCCCCCGGCTGCGCGCTCGCCAGCACAATCTTTCCCTTCACATCGATTCCGGCGTAATCGCTCTCCTTCGTCCCCTCCCCCACATCGACCAACTTTGCCGTCAGGTCGGCCGACTCGCTGTCCTCTGCGAGCGCAACCGGCTCCACCTCGTAACTCGCTATCTTCCATGCTGCGCCGTCCTCCTTCCGTTCCCATAGTTCCGCTGCCTCGGCGTCCCAAGCCGGTCTTGACCTCTGCGTCCCATAAAAAATCGTCCCATCGGCGGGAAACTGGAGAATCGCCACATCGCTCAATCCATACGCGCGCGCCCGCTCCGCCACCAATTCCGCCGCGGCGTGAAAACCCTGGGACCCACGCTGCCGGTGAAACTGCGCAATCCCCTCGAGATTTCGCTTCGCCGTCTCCCCGCTCAACTCATTCGCCAGCGCCGCCACGTCTTTCTCCGGCAGCAGTGGAGGCTTTTGCCCCAACACGGCTCGGCCCCCTGCGAGCCACCCTGCAATCGCGAGCCACAGTACTCGTTTCACGTGTTCCTCCGCGCCGCGCCACATTCTATCCGCTTTGCCACGCATCCGTAGCGCTGGCCTTCAGGCCTGAGGCCTTTTCTTGCGCACAACTTGCGCCGGCGGGCCGGAAAATCCTCCCCCCTGAAGGGGTGAGCTACAATTGGTAACCTTAGGAGCGGCCGCTGCGTAGTATTCTTGAGACCTAGCCTCCATGTCCGATTCCCAGCCCGCCATTCGTCTCGACCATATTTCCCGCCACTACACCATGGGCGAAGCCCTCATCCGCGCTGTTGACGATGTTTCCTTCGATCTTCCAACGGGCGAATTTCTCGCGCTGCTCGGCAGCTCGGGCTCCGGAAAATCCACGCTTCTCAATCTCATTGCCGGCTTGGACCGGCCCACCTCGGGCGCGGTCATTGCGCACGGGCAGGACCTCTCACAAGTGTCTTCGCTGGAGCTGGCGCGCTACCGGCGGCAGACCGTGGGAATGGTTTTCCAGTCGTTCAATCTCCTGCCGCGCATGACTCTCGAAGAAAATGTCGAGCTCCCGCTGCGCCTCGCCGAAGTGGAGCGCAGCGACCGCGCCGCCCGCGTCCACGAAGCCCTTGGTCGCGTCGGACTCGAAAAACGCACCGGCCACCGGCCCAGCGAGCTTTCCGGCGGCGAGCAGCAGCGTGCCGCCATCGCCCGCGCGCTCGTCAACGGCCCCAAAATTCTCCTCGCCGATGAGCCCACCGGAAATCTCGACAGCACGACCGGCGAATCCATCCTCACGCTGCTGAAAGAAATCCAGAGAAATCCCGGCATGACGATTGTCATGGTCACGCACGAGCGTCCCCTCGCCGAGCGCTTCGCCGATCGTCTCGCCGTCATGGGCGACGGCAAGCTGCTTTCAAACGGAGCCGCGCGATGAAGCCCCGCGACCTCAGCGACCTCGCGCTGCGCAATCTCCGGGAAGCCATTCTGCGCAATTCGCTGACGACGCTTGGCATCGCTGTCGGTGTGGCTTCGCTCGTCGCCATGCTTTCGCTTGGCGTGGGCCTCCAGCAGCTGGCCTCCAAACGCCTTTCGCAGAGCGGCTTGTTCGATTCCGTGTTCGTCACGCCACGCATGAATCTTCGCGGCATGGGCCGTGAGGCCATGCCCGCTCCCTCCGACAAACCGCCCCGCCTCCTTGACGAAGACGCGCGCCAGGAGATCTCCCGCCTCCCCAACGTTGTCGAGGTCTATCCGCAGGTTCGTTTTTTCACGGAAGTTCGCTACGACGGCAAGCCCTTCGCCACCATGGTTGCCGGCATGCCCGCATCGTCCAAAGCGAGCGGATCGTTTGACGGCATGCAGGGTTCCTTTTTCTCCAGCGACAGCGCATTCGAGACGATTCTGCAAAGCGAGTTCGCCAAGGAACTCAATCCGCAAACATCCGCTCTTATCGGCAAAGAGCTCGTTCTGCGCTACGCCGAGCGCCAATCGCTGCCGACCCCGGCAGCGGATTCCGGTGCCGCTTCCTCCTCCAATTCCGAATCGTTGCCCGGTGGCTTCTCTGTAGTTCCGAAGGAAATGCGCCTGCGCATCGTCGGCGTGGTGGACACCGAGCCCGCCGCCGGCTTTGGTGGGTACGGCAACGGCCGCTTGCTGATTCCGCTGCAAGTCGCCATGACCCTGCGCGCCGCGCAGGTCAACGATCTCCGCGACATCGTTCGCGGCACTTCGTCCACGCCAACGTTCGCCAGCCTCACGGTGCGCGCCAAGGGCCCTGCGAATGTCGAAGCCCTCGAAGCCTCCATCAAGAACATGGGCTTCGGCGCCTTTTCTCTTCTGGACGCCTCCAAGAGCCTGCGCATCTTTTTCTCGGTGTTCGATCTTCTTCTCGGCATTTTCGGCAGCCTGGCTCTGGCCGTCGCCACGCTGGGGATCATCAACACGCTGGTCATGGCCATCCTCGAACGCCGCCGCGAAATCGGCGTCCTCAAGGCGCTTGGCGCCGCCGACCGCGACGTGAGGCAACTCTTTTTCGTCGAAGCCGGCGTCATGGGTCTTTTCGGCGGTGTTTTCGGCGCCTTCCTCGGCTGGCTTATCGGCCGTGCCCTCACGTTCGGCACCAACATCTATCTTCATCGCCAGAATCTTCCCGGCGTGGACATATCCTCCGTTCCCTGGTGGCTAGTCCTCTTCGCAGTCGCCTTCGCCGTGCTCGTCAGCCTGGCTGCGGGACTTTACCCCGCCTCGCGCGCCGCGCGTCTCAATCCCGTCGAGGCCCTTCGTTATGAGTAGAATGTTTCGGTGACTCCGGAATCTTTGTTCCCAAGATTTTCTTCCGCTGCGAAGCGGCGAATTTGTCTTTTCCTTTATCTCCTCCTGAACTTCCTTTACCTCCCTTCTGCTTCTGCCTCCTCCGGCCGCGTCGAGTGCAACTCCGTCCCCAGCAAAATCCTCGCTCGCCCCGTTCCCTATTGCGTTCTTTTGCCTCCCAGCTTTGACGCCGACAAAACGCGCCGCTTTCCCATTCTTTATTTCCTGCACGGCCTCGGCGACAACGAGCAGACGTTTCTCCACACCGGCGGCTGGAATCTAGTCGAAGATCTCCGCGAGAAGGGCCACCTCAAAGATTTTCTAATTGTCACCCCTGCAGGCGCAGCCAGCTTCTACATCAATTCCCGCGACGGCAACGTTCGCTACGAAGATTTCCTGCTGCATGAATTTTTTCCATTCATCGAGCGCCACTACCGCGCCCGCCCCGGCCGCGCCAATCACGCCATCTCCGGCATTTCCATGGGCGGCTACGGCGCTTTCCATCTCGCCTTCGCTCATCCGGAGTTGTTTTCTTCCGTCAGTGCACACAGCGCGGCCCTCATCGAAAAACTTCCCGTCTTCCTTTCCGGAAATGCCGGCACGCCCGGCCGCGCCCGCGTCCTCGGTGGCGTTTTTGGAGTGCCCCCCGATCCTCGATTCTGGGAGCGCAACAGCCCGCTCACGCTGGCCCTCACCGCCCCACTCTCAGGATTGAAAATCTATTTCGACTGCGGCTCCGAAGACGATTTCGGCTTCGACGCCGGAGCCGTCGCTCTCGACAAAGTCCTCACGGCGCGCAAGACTCATCACGAATTCCATCTCTATCCCGGCCGCCACGACTGGCCGTACTTCGCTTCCCACCTCGAAGCCTCGCTCTCGTTCCACTCCGCTTTGTTTCCGTAATCGGCCTCGTCGAGTGACGCTCGGCCTCACACAATCTTCAAGTTCTTATCGCGCGCGATAAGATTTCCTGGGAACACCCAGGCCGCGAAGGAGGCCCCAAGTACCCCAGCAACAATTTCGGAGAATCGGGGTTTAACGTTGCTGTAACGCAGGGTCCCCTTTTGTCCCTGTCGGAAGCTACGGGATCGGGGAGATACAGCATGGTGCTTCGGGTCACCGGGAAGGCGAGCCGGGGGCAAGGGAGGCGAACACTATTGTATGTCGTTTTATTTCTGTAACTTGCGTGGCAAATGCTTTCCAGCGCATGCTCTCTTATGGACCCTTCGGTGGCGTTGCCTCCCGGGGCCGTCCAGCGTGCCCAAGGTAGTACTACTCCAGCCGTTACACCCACTTCTGAGCCCGCCCAGCCCACTACAATTTAGCGAGGGTGCATACATAACCCTATCTAGAGGAGAACGGCTCCGTTGAGCATGTTTCGGCCAGCTAGAACTGAACTTCCGGCGCAAGCACCGCTCCCGCGGCTGCATACCCTTGCGGCACGCTGGGCCACTGCCATGGCCATCCTTTTTGCAGGCCTGGTGTGCTCCCCCGCTCGCGCCGATGTGGGAGTTCTTCTCAACGAGTCGCTGGACACCAGCGTTGCGCGCATCACTGGTTCCGGACACAGCGCGGTGTATTTTTCCCGCATCTGCCCGGAGACACCGGTGACGCTCCGTCTTTGCCGCCCCGGCGAACAAGGCTCCGTCATGAGCAACTATACGACCCTGGGCGAGGACCAGCCGTTTGAATGGAATATCGTTCCTCTCAGCATTTATCTTTATGGTGTTGAGGACCCTCAAAATCGCCCGCTCTTTGGTTCCCACAACATCAAGCACGCGCTTGAAGAACGCTACCGCGAGAAACATCTTTCCGGCTTTTGCGAAGGAAAATTCTGCCGCACCAGTCACAATGCCGAATGGCGCGAAATGGTGGGCGCCTCGCTTTCCAGGAGCATGTTCGTGTTTGTCGTTGACACCACCGTCGAGCAGGACCTCGCGCTGATTGCGAAATTCAATTCCCAGCCCAACGTGAACCATTTCAATGGAATGACGCGAAACTGTGCCGACTTCACCCGCCGCGTGGTCAATTTCTATTTTCCCCGTGCCGCCAAGCCCGATTACCTGAATGATTTCGGCATGACCTCACCAAAAGCAATTGCCCGCTCTTTTTCGCATTATGCCGTCCAGCATCCGGAAGCTCATTTCCACGTTCTTCACTTCGCTCAGTTGCCCGGTACCCTCAAACGCAGCACAGAGTGCAGGGCCGGAAGCGAGCAATTGGTTCGCTCCAAGAAACTCCTGGTTCCCATGCTCGTGTTCGCAAATTACGAGTTGCCTTTCGTTGCGGCCTCCTACGTGCTCACTGGCAGATTCAATCCGGAGCATGAGCTCGAAACTCATCCCAGCGTAGAAGCCAGCGAACTCTCTCACGAACTTCAAGAAGCCAAGTCCGCGAAGGACAAGTCCCTTGCTGCTGCGCTCGAAACCATGGAGACGCAGGAGCGGGCACAAGCCGTTGGCACTCCGGCAGAATGGAAGGACTATCGCCGGGCGTTTGACACCTTCACGGAAGAAGCCGTGCGCGAAGAACTCATTCCCAGCCGTGACTATCTGAGCCGCTTTTTCAAATACCTTGACCGTGCGGGCACACCTCGCCTTGGCCCGCAGGGCAAGCTTTGGCTGGACCTCGCTGAAAACGGCACAACCACTCGAATCGGCCTGAGCCCCAGCAATTTCCTCGCTTCTGGTTCGGACCAGCAGCTCTCCTACGCTTTGGCTCTGGCGCGCACCTTGTACGTCTTGAAGAGTCCGAAGCACAGCCGCGAAACCATGGTCGAGTTCAAGACCGATTGGGCACTTCTCCAAACGGCACGCAGGATGAACGCAGCCCTTCACGGGCCGGCCAGCCTGCTTTTGGCAAACACCGGCGGCGCTTCGTTTTCGCTCCCAGGTATTCAGTAACGTTGCATCTCGAACTTTCCGTCCTACGACTCTCGCGCTGGTCCCACTCGCTCTTTTTCTTCACATCTTTCGCTTGGCACGCGTAGCGCATTCTTGTAACGTCTTGCCAAGCAGGTATAGCGCATGCGTCGCTCACTCCAGGCCCACTCACGATTCGCTTTGGTTCTCTTTCTCTGCGGCTTATCCGCTCCCGCGTTCCCGCAAACAGCTCACCGCGATTCCGTGTCACCCTCGGTGATCGTGATCGGTTTCGTTGGCGGCTTTGTCCGCCACGATGACCGCGTGCACAGCGAAGTCCAACTCGCTGAGCATTTGCGCCAAGATTTTGCCTCCGGGGTAGCCGTCGAAATGTTTGAGAATCATCGGGGGAAAGAAGCTCATCAAAGGGTTCTCGAGCTCTTGGACACCGACCGCGACGGGACTCTATCCCTTATTGAGAAACAGTCCGCGCGCATCATTATTTACGGCCATAGCTGGGGCGCCTCGGAGACCGTCCATCTCGCTCGTCAGCTGGAAAAAGACGGCGTCCCCGTGCTTCTCACCATCCAGGTGGACAGCATCTCCAAAGGTGGCCAAAATGACGCGCTGATCCCGGCAAATGTCGCGCAAGCCGTCAATTTTTATCAACCGAAGGGGCTTTTCCACGGCACTCCCGCCATTCGCTCCGCCGATCCCGCACGCACGCGCATTCTCGGCAACTTCCGCTCGGACTATTCCGCCAACCCTTTGCGCTGTGGTCAATATCCCTGGTTCAGTCGCACATTTATGAAGTCGCACATCCAGATCGAATGTGATCCAGCCGTTTGGAATCAGGTGGAGTCCCTGGTTCGCTCCAACTTGCTTCTGTCGCCCGCAAATGCATCCGAGCGGTGGTCCAATCCCGCCGACTCTCCCGCTGCCAATCCTGCGACTTGCAACCGATAGGGCTGCGTGCGTTTCCGTGCGGACTTGGCCTTGGATCCGTTTCTTCAAAATTCCATACGCTCAAGCCTTCGAAATCCCTCGCCTCATCCCGTTTCCTTTGGACCTCCTGCATGCAAGTCACCCGTACGTTATCTGTCTGCCACTCACGGGAATCATCGGCGGGAGCTTGGCCGCTCACGCGCGCTCGGTGCTTCGCGGAATGACGATGCCGCTCATCCCGTGCGGTTTTCCGGAGGAGCCTGTCAAAACGTCTGCTATCATCCCGGCTCGCACCCCGGGAGGCGCCATGAGTTTTAGCCAGAGGCTCCAGGACGTCCGCGAGGGCTTCGAGCGGCCCTTCTGGGTCGCCAATATCAGTGAACTCTTCGAGCGGCTCTCCTACTACGCGGCTTTTGCCTCTCTCGCCCGCTATCTTCACGAGGCGCTGAGTTTCCCAACCGAACGCGCCGCCGATCTCACGGGTCTGTTCGGCGGTTTGGTCTGGTTCCTCGCCATTTTCGGCGGCGCTATCGCCGACCGCTTGGGCTTTCGCCGCGCGCTCTCGCTTGCTTATCTCGTTCTTGCGGGGTCCTACTTTCTCCTCGGCTCCATCGGGTCGCCGTGGCTGGCTCCCGTTCGGAATGCGGTTCCACTCGTCGCGCTTGTCACCGTCATCCTCATGCTTCCGGCCATCGGTGTCGCGCTCGTGAAACCTTGCGTCGTGGGCACGACCGCGCGCGCTTCCAGGGAAAATGTCCGTTCCATCGGCTATTCGATTTACTACACCCTGGTGAACATCGGCGGCGCGCTCGGTCCGTTTGTCGCCTCCTGGGTACACAAAAACATGAGCGTCGAGAACGTCTTTCGTGTTTCCGCTTTCAGTGTGTTCCTCATGTTTTTCGCGGTGATCCTTTTTTTCAAGGAACCGCAGCGATCGAATGAAAAACAGACCGCAAGCCTTGGCGAAACGCTTCGCAATTTCGGGAGAGTGCTCGGCAATCCCAAGTTCATGTTGTTTCTTCTGATTTTTTCGGGCTACTGGATCGTCTACTGGCAGGAATTCATCACCTTGCCGATCTATGTTCACGATTACATCAGTCCGACCGCGGATACGGAGAAGATGCTCGCTACCGGGCCCGTCCTGGTAATCGCATTGACCGTCGCCGTCAGCGTCCTAACGCAGAAAATCGCCGCCTTCCGCGCCGTGATTCTCGGCACGCTCATTTCCATGGTGGCGTTCGCGATTGTCGCGCTGCACTCCAGCGTCATCGCCGCGTATGCCACCCTCGTCGTCGTCGCGCTCGGCGAACTCACACAGCAGCCGCGCTACTACGACTATATTTCCCGCCTCGCTCCCTCCGGGCAGCAGGGAACGTACATGGGCTTCGCCTTCTTGCCCTTGGGAATCGGTTCGTTCGTTGCGGGAAGAATCGGCGGCAAACTCCTTCATCATTTCGGCGAGGTGCAGCACCAGCCGCAGCTCTTCTGGTGGGCCATTACCGCCATCGGCCTTGCTACCACGCTCTTGCTGTGGATTTACGACCGGGTCGTCAAACCATCCGGGCAGGAAGCGTCCTCGTAAACCTTCCAGAAAGAAGTGTGATTTTTCTGAACTGAAAACGGATCACTGAAAATGGACTACTGTTTTCAGTTGACCATGCGGCGGAGCGAGGCGAGCGCCTGGCGCGCCAGCGAATACCGCGGCTCGATGTTTAGCGCTTCCTGGAAGCAGCGCATCGCATTGGCGTACATCTCCTTGCCGAGATACGCGCGGCCCAGGTTGTAATGCGGGAAGTGGCGAGGTTCATAGCGCTGCGCTTCGGTAGCGCGTTCGAGCCAGGGAATCGCTTCGTCGAAGCGGCTCTGCTCGATCAGGTAAGCACCAATGTCGTTATAGGGATTGCCGAATTCGGGATCGATCTCGATGGCCCGCTTGCACTCGACAATGGCATCTTCCAGGCGGCCCTGGAAATGGTAGGTCCAGCCGAGAAAGGTGTGCGCTTCGGCCGTAGGATGGAGCTCCAGCGAAGACTGATAGAGCTCGACGGCCCGATCGTAGTCGCCCTCCATCTGCGCCTGATATGCGTCCTGAAGCACTTCCCACGCCCGCGTGAGGGTCTCCATGCTCATGAGACATAGTTAGCACATGGCTTTGCAGCGGTCAAAAGTACGAAGGTCCGGGGCGTGCACGAAAGGAACCTGTACTTTGTGCCGGGTGTTGGGGTAGAAATGCTGGCGCCGAATGGAGAGAATGGAAGCGTGGCGTTTGGCGCAGGGTTGGCCGCACAAGGTTCACGCGGAAGTTGACCGCTGGACGGACACGCGGATATAAACTCGGCCACGCTCGGGACTCGATTCAAAAAGATGAGGGGGCATCGTGAAGCGGAACTACCTGGTTCTTGGGATCGCAACTTTGGCTGTTGCAGGAGCATTGCTGGCGCAGGATCCGCCGGCAAAGAGAACTTCGGCAAGCGGCGGATCGAAAGTATCCGCAGCTGCAGCAGCGCGCGGCAAGGATGTCTTCGAGAAGAAATGCGCGTTGTGCCACAACGCGGACAGCGATGCAAAGAAAATTGGCCCGGGACTGAAAGGCCTCTCGAAGCGCGGCACCTTCAGCGTCAACAACAATAAAGTGACCACCGAATCCTTGAAAACCTGGATCGAAAACGGCGACTCGCTGATGCCGCCGTTCAAAGAAGTGCTGGAACCGGCGCAGATCAACGACGTCGTCGCCTACGTCAAGACGCTCTAAGCGCATCCCAAAAGAGAAAAGCCCCCGAAGGCCTGACGGCTCAGGCCACCGGGGGCTAAAACGCAATGCAATCGGGCCTACTTGAGAACGGCGTCCTTGAACGCCTTCGACGGGCGCAGGCGAACCACGGTCTTCGCCTTGATCTTGATTGCCTCGCCGGTCTGCGGGTTGCGGCCCATGCGCGCCTTGCGGTGCGCTTTCACCACGCGGCCGATTCCCGGGATGACGAACTTGCCTGCAGCGCCCTTTGCTTCTTTCACTGCGAGCTTGAACAGCTCTTCAAAGAAGAGAGCGGCGGTTTTCTTCGGTGAGCCGACCTTCTCGGCCATATGCGATACGATCTTCGTCTTGCTCAATGGCTTGGCCATCTAGTTTGCTTATCCTCCTAATTTGTCTTTCCACTCCGATCGGGTCGAAGCAGGCCGCGAGTCCACTGCCCCATGTTTCCTGCGGAATAACTCGGGCCGAGGAGGACTATAGCCAAGGACCACGCATAACGCAAGGAAAAATCGCAAAAAAGGCCGGGAAAATGCGAATTTCTTTGGAAGCGTGTGGAAATCGCCTCTGAAAATGCGGTTTGTAAGCCTTGCGCTGCATTTTCGTGCGCGTTTTGGCGCTGTGCTATCCTCACGGACGGCCCAGGAAAGAGAGATTCGAATCATGCGCGCAGACGAAAACTGGAAGGAACTCGAGCAACGATTCCGTGCCGCGGTGAACTTGGCAAAACGGCCCGTGGCGGTCGCCTTTCTGGACGCGGCGCCGGCAGGAGTAGAAACGTTTTACGGCACGGAGCCCTCGGGATGCAGCTTCTGGCGGCTGGCGGCGGAAGGCCGCGTGTTCTATACCGTGCCGGAGAATCATTTCAATTGCGCCGTAGGCGCATACACCCACAGCATTGCGCTTTCGCCGGAACGGGAAAAAGAAACCGAGCAAACGCTGAAAATGATGTTGGATCTGGGCTACGTGAAGCCGGACGAGGTGCCGCAGATTCCGAGGCTCTCGAAAGCGCCTGCCGCGATCGTCTACGCGCCGCTCGGAGAGGTGCCCGTCGCGCCGGACGCGGTGTTGTTTGCGTGCAGGCCGTCTGCCGCGATGCTGCTGAAGGAAGCGGCCAACCGCGCGGGCGTAGCCAATGGCGCTCCCGCGCTGGGCCGGCCGACCTGCATGGCTCTGCCGGCTTCGCTGCAGCATGGTGCGATCTTGAGTTTGGGTTGCATAGGCAACCGCGTTTACACGGGCTTGGGCGAAGATGAAATGTATTTCGTCTTGCGAGGCAACGATTTGACCGCGGTGGCCGATGCGCTCGGGACCATTCTAAGCGCGAACGCCGCATTGCATGAATACGCCAGCGGGCGGCGGCAACAATTGGCGACAATTTAGAGAAACGATCTGACGGTCAACTCTCCGCGCAGTTGCCCGGAGAGTTCAACCCAGTCGCGTCTCTCCCGAGAGGCCTTCGCCTAGAGCGTTGCGAGATCGGCGTAGAAGTGCGCGATGGCTTTGATGCCGCCGAAATAGTTTTCCAGGGCGATGTGCTCGTCAGGAGCGTGCGCGTTTTCGTCCGGCAGTCCGAAGCCGATGAGCACGCAGGGCACTTTAAAAGTGTCATGCATCTGCGTGACAAAGGGAATCGAGCCACCTTCGCGAATGAAGACCGCCTTCTTACCAAATCCTTTTTCAAGAGCCGACTGCGCTTTCTTGAAAATTGGCGCATGGTAGGGAGCCACCCAGGGTTTTCCCGTGCTCAACACTTCGAATTTGCAATGAACTGCTTTCGGCAGCAGCTTTCGAATGTGCTTTTCGACGAGTTTGGCGATCTTGTGAGGATCCTGATTGGGAACCAGACGCGTCGAGAACTTGGCAAACGCCTTGGAAGGAATCACCGTTTTCGCGCCTTCCCCGAGGTAACCGCCCCAAATGCCGTTCAATTCGAACGTCGGCCGAATCGCAAGACGCTCGATCGTGGTGAACCCGGCTTCTCCGAAGTAGGCGGGCGCGCCGACCGCCTTCTCAAACTCTTTTTCCTTCCAGGGCAGCGCGTTCAGGGCTTTGCGCTCGGCCTTCGAAACCTTGGCGACCTGGTCGTAGAAACCCGGCACTACGGCGCGGAATTTTTTGTCGTGCAGCTTGGCGAACAGTTCCGTCAAAATCGTGAGGGGATTCGGCACCGCTCCGCCGTAAACGCCGGAATGCAGGTCGTGGGCCGGGCCGGTCAGTTCGATCTGGTAGTAATTCAGGCCGCGCAACCCGTAGGTGATGGACGGAACGCCTTTACCGAGCATCGCCGTATCGGAGACCACCAGGGCGTCGGCCTTCAACTTTTCTTTATTCTTTTGGACATAGTCCCACAGGCTGACGCTGCCGACTTCCTCTTCTCCCTCGATCAGAACTTTCACGTTGATGGGGAACTTGCCGTTCACGTTCCGCAAGGATTCGAGCGCTTTCAAATGGATATGGACCTGACCTTTGTCATCGGCCGTTCCACGGCCGAAAAGATTGCCATTTCGCACCGTGGGTTCGAACGCCGGAGAGGTCCAGAGGTCGAGCGGCTCGGCGGGCTGCACGTCATAATGCCCGTAAAAAAGGATCGTGGGCTTCCCGGGAGCTTCGAGGGATTCCGCGTAAACCAGCGGGTGAAGATTGGTCGGCACTATTTCAACGGCCTGGAATCCCGCGGCGCGAAGATGGTCCGCCACCCAGCGCGAAGCGCGCTCGATGTCCGGCTTGTGCTCGCTCTTGGCGCTGACGCTGGGAATCCGCAAAAACTCGCACAGTTCCGCCAGATGCTGGTCGCGGCGACCTTCTATAAATTCAGCAAGGTTCATAGGAAGCCCTCAGGGGCTAGCCGTCCTTTCGAGTATGCCTGCGCAAAACTTGTAGCGAATGTTGCGGCAGCGGAATGATGGTGGAGCTGCGGATGACCCGTAGCCGCTCGTCTATATTCTATGACTGGCCTGTAGCCGAGTACAAGCGAACGAGGCGATGGTTGGTAAACTGAGCAGATTGCACAGCAGATCGAGAGTTTGATCGAAGGGATAGCCCCGGTTTTCGGGCGGGCGACGATTGTACCCAGCGGGTGACGGGCGCTCGGCTCTTCTGGAGGTTGCATCTCCCGCAAGCGGATCCGATACGGATGTGCTGTATGGGGCATAAATCCATGGCGTGAAGGCGCACAGTTATAGCTGCCGCGATCCCGAAAGCGGACATTCTGAATTTGGAGGACTACAACATGAACATGCACAACGCACACCATTTCATTGCTTCGCTATTCCTGACCGCCGCCCTTGCGGCGCCAGTTTCACTCCTGGCCGTCCCCAGCCCGCAAGAGGCCAGAGCTCAGGTCCGCGTCTACGACAGAAACCACAAGGACTACCACAACTGGGATGACAACGAAAACCACGCCTGGGGGCAGTACCTTACGGAAAACCACAAGAGTTCTCACGAATACGCCAAGTCGAACAGGAAAGAGCAGTCACAATACTGGAATTGGCGCCACGCTCATCCCGACAAGAACTAGCAAGGTACCGAGATCGGACGTAGAAACGTCGTGCCGCAGGAAGACCACCCGTCCGTTGTGTTTCGGACGGGATGCCGGAGTGATGCCACTCCGCGCCTGTGGGCCCAAGTAGCGACACCACGCGGATGGACGATCAGCGGCCGGTGCCCGGGAGCGGCAATCTTTCATTCCAGTCCGTCCGTTTCGACGAACGACTTCAGCCTGGACAGTGCTTGATCCCACTGCTCTGAAACTACGTCGAGGTACTCTTTGATTCCCACTAGCGGCTGCGGATCGAACTCGAAACGGCTCTCGCGACCTGCACGAACGCTGTGAACGATTCCAGCCCTCTCCAGCACGCGAAGATGCTTGGTGATCGCCTGCCGCGTTAGTCTCGAACCCCGCGTCAGCTGAGAAATCGAACGAGGCTGCCCGCCACAAAGCTTCGCAACCAGCGATAAGCGCGTCTCGTCGCCGAGCGCGGCAAATACCGGCGCACGACGCTGCCGTTTGGCGGCCCCGCCGCTAAGACGCTTTTCGAACATGGTTCTCGATGTTCTTCATTTGCTCGGTCCAACCCCCGTCGTTCCTGCGGAAGGCTTCGAGACGGAGGTTCTCTGGGAGGTTTTCAAAGCCCGATTCCGTGAGCGTCAACCGTGTACCGGCCTCGATCTTCTCCAGCCGGAACTCCACTAAGGTCGTTGGCTCCTTGAAGATGTCTGCATGGGGATCGAACGAGTGGTGCCAGAGAAAGGAAAAGAGCCGTTCCGGCTCCATTTTCTGCACGATGGCCTGCCACTTGAGGTGCTCGTAGCCAGGGTAGGTAATCTGGCCGCGCGAGATCTGGCCCGCCACGAACGGCCCATCCAGTTTCACGCGAAACCATTCGCCAAACTCGCGGTAGTCTGTCAGCGCGCGCCAGACCCGCGAAACCGGGGCTTTCAGTTCGATGCGCTTCTCAATCCGTTCGCTCATTTTTACGCAACCTCTGGGTTGCATATTAGCGCAGTCTGTTATACAACGCAACCGTTTGGTTGCCCTTTCTGCCGGCGCGCCAGGACGGCGCGCTGCCACAACTGACTCTCGGGACACAATTGGGCGCGGCAAGGTTGCGAATCGGGAACACCTGTCCGGAGGGACAGATTGACGGTATCGCGGGGACATTCGAACATGGGCTATGAGCCAAACCACGCTAGCAACGCCCCGCCGCAGCGGCCGCGTATTCCACCGGGTCCGCGTGCAAGCGCAGGGGCGCGGACATAACGGAAAGAAGTTCCGCGAGTCCTGCGAAACCGTGGTCGTCAATGCCCACGGCGGCCTGCTCATGCTGAAGCACGAGGTGGACAACGGCGTAATACTCGTTCTGACCAACCCGGAGACGCAGGAAGAACAGGAATGCCGCGTAGTTTATCTGGGCGATCCGGTGGAGAGGGGCCAGCGGGTGGGAGTTGAGTTCCTGACGCCGGCGCCGCACTTCTGGGGCCTGGAATTGGAAGAGAAGCCTGCCTCTGCTGACAACGGAACTTCCTCGGTCCACTAGACGGAGAGCCGCACCGGACTTCGCCTACGTCGGATGAACGGAAACGCGCGGGGCGCCGGCTTTGACGGGCGCTTGACTTCGACGCTTCAGCAGCCAATCCCCCAGCCGCCATAGCAACAAGATTCCGACGAGCGCGCCGTAAAAAAGAGGCTCACGGACATCGGACTTCACCAGCCAATAATAATGAATCACGCCGGCCACGGCGCTGAGGTAGATGGCGCGATGGAGCAATTGCCAGCGCTTGCCGCCCAGCCTGCGAATCCAACCGGCCGTGGAAGTGATGGCCAAAGGAATCAGCAGAACGAAGCCGAGGAAACCCACGGTGATGAACGGGCGCTTGGCGACGTCTTTCCACATGGCGGCGAGATCGAAAGACTGGTCCGGCCCAAGATAGGTGAGGAAGTGCAAGCTTACGTAGAAAAAAGCGAAGAGTCCGAGCATGCGGCGGAAACGGATGAGATCCGGGAGTTTAAACAGTCTGCGGAATGGCGTGATACACAGAGTGAAGATAAGAAAACGCAGCGTCCAATCGCCGGTGGCGTGCTGCAAGAACTCCACGGGATTCGCGCCGAGATCGCTCCTGAGGATGCGCCAGACCAGATCGCCGAGGGGGATCAGGCAAATCAGAAAGACGGCGACCTTCATCCACTTGCTGGTGAGGAGTGCGTGCACGCGGCAATCTCGCCCTAATAATTTTTCTTCAAGTCCATGCCGTTGTACATGGCGGCGACCTGATCGCTGTAGCCGTTGAACATCAGCGTGGGGCGCTTATAAATTTCGCCGAGGCGGCGTTCTTTGGCCTGGCTCCAGCGCGGGTGGTCCACAGCGGGGTTTACGTTGGCGTAGAAACCGTATTCATTCGACGCCAGTCGGTTCCAGGTCGTGGGCGGCATTTTCTGCTGGAATCTAATCTTGACGAGCGATTTCGTGCTCTTGAAACCGTACTTCCAGGGCAGGATCATGCGCACAGGAGCGCCGTCCTGGTTGGCCAGCGTTTCGCCGTACATCCCGACGCAAAGGAGCGCGAGCGGGTTCATGGCTTCGTCCAGCCGCAATCCTTCGACATAGGGAAAATCAATTCCGGCATACTTTGCTTCCGGCATTTGCTGCGGATCGAAGTAGCTTTCGAAGGCCACGAACTGCGCCTTGGCGGTCGGCTCAACGAGCTTTGCGAGATTGCTGAACGAAAAGCCGATCCAGGGCACGACGATGGACCAGGCCTCCACGCAACGATGCCGGTAGATGCGCTCTTCGAGCGGTGCGATCTTCAAAATCTCGTCCATCGTGAATTTGCGCGGAGTCTTGACTTCGCCTTCGACGGACACCTTCCAATTCGAAGTGTTGAACTTTCCGGCATTCTTGGCAGGATCGCCCTTGCTGGTGCCGAATTCGTAGAAATTGTTGTAGTGCGTCACGTCGTCAAACGAGTTTTGTTTTTCGGTGGTGCTGAAGGAGCTTTTGACCAGACCGGTGAATGTAGTCCCGGCAAAAGCAATTTGCGGTGTCAGCGCCAGATCGAAGAGACCCTTGCCAGCGAAAGCGGTCGCTCCCACGATGCCCATGGCGCGCAAGAATTCTCTACGGTTCAAGTAGACCGACTTGGGCGTGACATCGGCATAGGTCAAATCCGGGGCTTTGCGAACCAACATTTCAATCCTCTCGATGTACGGGGCGTTTCCGCTCCAAACCTATTTTACGTGCATTTGTTTAGGTTGGATGCCGGAACTTCGAAACGGGCCTACCTCTTCCCTTCGGGCAGATCCACCGCCTCAGCCCGTCTGCATGGGAGTCACCGGCCGCGGGAAAGTTACAGCCAAATTCGTGGCAGGGGAATTGGACGTTCGGCTCAGGGCCGGCCCTGCAGTTTCAGGAGCACCTTTTGGGCGGCTTCGACGCCGTGATACTGGGCTTCTTCAAAAATAGAGATACCGCTGAGGTCGGAGTTGGCGAATAGGATTCGCTCATTGAACCGTGCCAAGTGCCGGCGCTCTTCGGAAAAGATCGAACCAACGGCAGGACGAATCATGGCATGCCCCATGCGCATGATATCAATCCTCGAAACGCACTGGCGAATGTCGGGGTGGACGCGCTCGAGATCATGAAGAATGGCCTCTTTCCAGTAGGCCCAGTCTTTCTCGAGGAGGAGCTGGCGGTTTTGCGCGGGTGCACCTTCCACCAAGGCCCAGTAGAAGGTCCAGACGGTGCGATCGATATGCGTGCGCAGGCTCTGATGCATCGCGTCCACGTAGCCGAGAGCAGGCGAATCGAGAAAAACAGTATCCCAGGAAGGCTCGGCACCGCGGGAATCCGGATGGTGCTCGAGTGTGAGGTTGGCGGTAAGCCAAGGGGAGTAGACAAAATCGTGCAGGGGCGGAACGTTCTCGAATAGGTATGGAGCCAAAAACGTGGGTGCCGCGAAGATGACGAATTCGGCGTGAAATTCGGTATCCCCGGCAAACACGCTGACCCCGCGGCGCGTCTGCGCAATACGATGCACCATCTGGCTGGTGCGGATATTTTCTCCTACCCGTTCGAGGAGCCGGCGGGTGATCCAGCCGTTGCCTTCCGGCCAGGTGAGAGGGCCTTTTTCCTCGGGTTCGCGCGAAGAGAAATAGTGAATTCCGGCCCAAGCGGAAGTGTCGATGGAGAGCGCGCCATAATCATCGCGGCAGGCGTAGTTCATGTACCAGTATAGGAGCCGCGAATCGAAGCCCTGCTGGCGGAGCCAATCGGAAAACGAGAGGCGATCCAGATCCTGGTATTTTGTGGAGAGCCCCAGCGCAACAGGAATGGTGAACGAGCCGCTCTTGCGAAACTCGCTGAAGAGATCGTCCAGGCGCTGAAACTGGGCGCGATCTTTCGGAGTGAGGCCAACGGCGGGCTCAATGCCCTCCTGCCATCGGCCGTAGAGATAAAGCCGCTCCTGCGGCGAGAACGCGAGATAGCGTTCCTCCCACTGGCCATTCTTCAAGACGCCAAGATCTTCGAAAAGCTCGCGAACGTAGACGGCCTTCGTGCCAGGAACGGGCACGTAGTGCGCGGCCCAGGGATACGCAGTGATTTCATTTTCACCCCAGCGCGCGTTGCCGCCGGGCTGCGCGTTCATCTCCAGAAGAACGAAATCGGCGAAGCCGCGCGTGCGCAGCCGCCACGCGGCGCTGAGACCCGCGATTCCTCCACCAACAATGACGACGGGAGCTTTCTCGACGCGCTTCGCGGACGGAAACGCCGCGCGATCGCGCAGAAGATGGCCCATCGCAAAAGAATCGTTGACGAACGATCCTGCGATCTTCTTTTCGCTTTTCAGGGATAGACCGACGAGCGCCGCGCTGCTTACGCCGATAAATTGGCGGCGGCCCAGTTTCAATGACTGATGTCCTTCCAGTCGTTTTCATAGGTGCGCACGAGCACCTGGCTGTTGAGCTGATTCGGTGGCATGGAGAGCGGCGCCATGTCCGGCGGAAACTGGAAGAGAACGGCCAGGCCGTCCGCATTGACGAAACGCAATCCGGAGGGAAACGAGGCGGGGTAGACGTATGCGTGCGTGCCGGCAAGGACGAAACCCCATTCGCCGAACGACGGCACGTACACGTGATACGGAAAGGTTTGCAGCCCCGCTTGTCTCAGCGTCTGCGCGATGCACCAGAAGGAATCGCGCGCGAACATCGGCGAGGTGCTCTGCACGACCATGAATCCCTGGGCGCTGAGGTGGCGCGCGGCGGCGCGGTAAAACGCGGTGGTGTAGAGCTTGCCCAGGGAATAGTTCGTGGGGTCGGGAAAATCAATGACGATGAAATCGAAACTGTCCGGATTCGAATCCACCCATGGAAACGCGTCCGCATTGACGACATGCACGCGCGGAGAAAGGAGCGATTTGTGATTGAGCTTGGTCAGCATGGGATGCGTGGAAAAAAGCCTGGTCATCTCCGGGTCGAGATCAACAAGAGTGATGCTTTCGACTTGCGGATACTTGAGAATTTCCCGGACGGCGAGGCCGTCGCCGCCACCGAGAATCAGCACGCGCCGCGGAGCCGGCACGGCGGCGAGTCCGGGATGCACGAGGGCTTCGTGGTAGCGGTATTCGTCGCGCGAGCTGAATTGCAGGTGGCTATTGAGAAAAAGCCGGAGGTCATCCTTGAAGCGCGTGAGGACCAGATGCTGGTAACGGGAATCCCGCGCGAAGATAATGTCGTCAGCGTAGATATTGTCCTCGGCCGTGGCGGTGATGTGCTTCGCTTCGGCAATCCCGACGCCCAACCCGCAGACAACCACAAGACACGCCACGCGCAACCCGCGCGCGCCGGAAAGCTGATTCGCAAAAAGAAACGTGCTCCAGAGAGCGACGCCCGCGTTGATCAGGCCGAAAAGCATCGCCGAGCGCACCAGACCCAGCCGCGGCACGAGCAGAATGGGAAACAAGAGAGAAGCGCCGAGCGCGCCGAGATAATCGAAGGTAAGAACGTGAGCGATGACGTCGCGGAACTGGTAGCGGTCGCGGAGGATGCGCATCAGCAGCGGAATCTCAAGGCCGACCAGAACGCCCATGACGATGACCAGCGCGTACAGGATTAGTTCGAACCCCTGGGTGAACGCAAACGCCAGCATGAGCAGCGCCGAAGAAAATCCGCCGACAACGCCGAGGAGAAGCTCGATCCACACGAAGCGATAAGCGAGGCCGCGATGAAGATAGCGCGAGAGAGCGCTGCCGATCCCCATCGCGAAAAGATAAGTGCCGATGATGGTGGAGAACTGAAAAACGCTGTCGCCAACCAAATAGCTGGCCAGCGTGCCCGCGACGAGCTCATAGATGAGGCCGCAGGCCGCGACCAGCAGCACGGAAATGAACAGCAGGATGCCCATACGCTAGTGAATCGCCGCGGCAATGATGATGCAAATCCCGAGAGACATCGCGCCCACCAGAATAGCCAGCGCCATGTTGTGCTCCTGCACGATCTCTTTCCAGAGATGGTAGGGCGTGAGCTTGTCCATCACGATGAACGCGACCACAAAGATGACTATCCCGATAAACGCGAAGACCAGCGCGCTGATGATGTTGCCGAGGGGAACGAGGTTCATCTTATTTTCCTCCGGTGTAGTGGTGATACCCGCTGTAAACCGAACGGTAGGAGCCCGGATTATCGCGGACCGACTTTGGAACGTTTTTCAGTTGATTGACGGAATCGAGGCTCCAGCCGCGATATTGGCCGAATGCGGCGGTGCTCAGCGTAAGGAAGCCAAACAGAAGATAGAGTTTTCGAAACATTAGCTGTCGTCCTCCGAACTGCTGGTCATCCCAGAAAGTTGCAACGGCGGATGATCGCTCTCGGACCACCGGGAACGCTCAAACGCAAAGGCACGCCAGGAAATCAGAAGAGGCGGCACGAGTAGAACGAGAAAGGCGATACCGTAAATCCCGAACACCGGCACATCATGAATCACGTCGACGGCGTAGGGAATGCTCGGAAGCGAGGAATCCGCCTCCGGTTCGATCCGCAGATAGTAGTGCCCGGGAGGGACGCTGGGGATCACCACGGAATCGTTCTGCTTGCCCTCGCTCCAGGAACCGTCGCTGTCGTAGCCGTGGTAATAGCTGACTTCCCGGCCGAAATCCCAGGCCTCCCCGGTATCCTGATTGATGAGCGCGTAATTGAGATAGATCCAGTGGTTGTCGACGGGAGCGTGAGTTTTCACTTGCACGTTTGACGTGCGTCCGGTCAATTCGAAAACATCGGTGACAAAGGAAGTCTCGCTTTTGGCTTCGGCGCGATCGTATTGATACGTCTCATGGAGGACCGGCTCCTTTTTGGCGCGCAGGTCGAAGCCGACCATGAGGACCAGGAGAAAAACGGCGAACGCCGCGAACGCCAGCCAAATGCTTGTGACATTGATCGTGACGGGCGACGGCTGGTTTTCGTAGACGCCGACGGCTTCGGGCGGGCTGCCGGGAAGTCTGAAGGTTTCCCAAATCTCCCGGCCATACAGGTACTCGCCAATGGACCAGGTGACCTCCTTGTCGAGCTTTTCGCTGGACAGGACGCGCGGCGGATGCACGTAGTCGGTGATGACGGCGTGTTCGCCCACGCGAACTTGCCAAGGGAATTCGCCGAGAACAAAATCCGTGTTGGCATCGGAAGTTTGAAAATGCTTGTAGTCCTCGCCGAGGTAGTTCGCGCTGCTCCCGGCGGCAGTGGAAAACGCGCTCTGGACCATTGGTAGCTGCTTGCAAATGCTGATGTCGTTCCAGTGGCCGTTGTATTCACTCAGGTAGCGAAAACCCTTGTAGGGATTGAACAGCAGATATTCGTGCCAAGAGTACGTGACTCCTTCTACCGTGATGTGCCGGCGCTGAAAGCCGATGACTTCGTAGTCTGTGCCCCGGAGCTTGCCACGCGTGCCAAGGGGAATGAGCGACGTGGTGTCGCTGGTCTGCCGTTCGAACTGCTGAAGGATCGCTAGATGGGGGTCTTTGGCGTCCAGGATGCAGCGGCAGCTCCCGCACACCACGGTCTCCGCCTGGCCGAAGCAACGCAGCGTAATGGCCGCTCCACACTTCGGACAATTGAGAGCCTTCACCTGCGGCTTCGGCGGTCCAGGAAGCGGCGGAGTGCCAGCGCCCATCACCAGCCCTCAAAACGACGAAGATTTTTCAGCTTGAGATCCTCGAAGTCGACAAATTCGCCGAGATACAGAGCAGGTTCGGGATCGCTGTAATCCAGCGTCGCGAATTTTCCGGTCTCCGTGCGGAGATCGACGAAAGTGACATTGGTCTTGTCCCAATACGGAAAGGGCAGCTCGCCTTGGACGCCGCGGTAGTGCGCCGGCGTGATGACGGTCACGGTGTAGCGCTGATTGTTCCAGCTGAATTGCTGGCCCACCTGGATTTGACCGGCGGCCGGCAGGTTTGGCGTTTTCGAAGACCACGACACCGCGTATTCATTCTGCGCGTCAGAGAGCCACGCGCTTGCGCCGTCGTTCATCATCACGTGCCACTCGCTCCACCCGCCCTGATCGTACTCATAAAGGATGCGGCCAACCACCACGAACGCTTTGTTGCGATAGACGCCTTCGGTGTTGATCTGAATGGGAGAACTGTCCGGCGGAAGATCAGCGACCTGCCCGACCTTTTTCAGGTCCACATCCGTGCGAACGAGAATGCTTTTGCAGTACTCACAGACGGTCTGGACGCTGCTGGACCAGCGAAAAACAATCTTGGCACCGCAATTGGGACAGTTGGCAACAGGCTGCGTCATCGCGAAGGGCTCTCAGGCTTCGCTCGGAGAGCGTTCTCGTCAGTCACTGGCAACCTGCTTCAATTTCAGTTCGTAAGGACGCTGCAACCGGCGCACCGTCACCGAATCTGCCGCGAAGAGATCACGCAGGACGGCTTCGAATTCCCATTCCGCGCGCGGAACGCAGCAGAACAGATTGAGGCAGAGCGAACCGTGTTCCGGAAAGGTGTGGCATGCGAGGTGCGACTCCGCGAGCAGGCAGAGGCCGGTAATTCCTCCCGTTCCGGGAAACTGATGCCACTGCGTTTCGCCAACCGGCCGAAGCTTCATCTCGCCGATCATTTTGCGGAAGAGCTTGTCCAAAACCACGGGATCTCGCAGCGACTGCGCCGAGCAGCCAAAGGCTTCCACAACCCACTCGATTCCGCCCATGGCACGCGGCCGCATTACACCTGCGGCTTTCCGCACTCCGGGCAGAATTTGGAACTGCGCGGGATGGGCTTGCCGCATTCGCTGCAGAATTTCGTGTCCGCGGCGGGAGTGCCGGCAGCCGCCGGTGCCGCACCGCCTGCTGGCGTCGAAGTGGATTTCTTTACCGCGTCCATCATGGCCTGGCCCATGGCCACGCCGGCGCCAAGCCCCGCGCCCACGCCGACCGCTCCGCCGCCTTCATTCGCGGCCGCGATGGGAATCGCCTGCGCCACCTGGTACTGCGTGAACTTGCCCATGTCACCAAGCATGCTCATGCTGATGCGCTGGTCGAGCACCTTCTGCAACTCGTCGGGGAGCGAAAGGTTTTCAACCACAAAACTGTCCAGAGAAAGCCCATAGTCGGTGAAGGCAGGCTTCAGTTGTTCGCTGATTTTCTCCGCGAGTGCGCCCTGGTTCGCGGCCATATCGAGGAAGGGCACCTGACTGGCGGCAAACGTATCGGTCATTTTGGCGATGATGGTGTTGCGCAGCTGGCCTTCCAGGTCCGCAACCCGGTACATGTCCCTCGTTCCGCTGATCTTGGTGTAGAACGTTTTTGCGTCGCTCAAGTGATACGAATAAATGCCGAAGCCTCGGAGACGCACTGCGCCGAATTCCTTGTCACGAATCGAGATGGGATTCTGCGTGCCCCAATGCTGGTCGGTCTGCGTCCGCGCGGAAAAGAAGTAGACGTCGGACTTGAACGGCGACTTGAACGCCTTGTCCCAGTTCTTGAGGTAGGTGAGGATGGGCAGCGTCTGCGTCGTCAGTGTGTAGAGACCTGGGCCAAAGGCATCCGCCAGTTTTCCTTCATTCACAAAAACGGCGAACTGCGATGCGCGGACCGTCAGTTGACCGCCGTTCTGGATCTCGCGATCCTGCATGGGGTACTGATAGGCGAGGATGCCGTCTTCCGGCTCAACCCATTCGATGACGTCAATCCACTGTTTGGCGATGAAATCACGCAGGCTCATGAGGGCCTCTCTTCCGGCGCGCTCGATTGCGGGGATTGCGGCCAGTGATGGCGATGCTACGGTGAGGCAGTAAAGGTGTCAATGGTCCCCATACAAACACAATTGCTTGAATATTGCTATGCGCGATGCGAATCACACAGTTTGCGCTATTCCGAGAGAAAACAAAGGGGTATCCTCACCTGTTTGATTGCGGCAATATTAATAATAATCAAGGGTCGCGCCAACGGCGGCCGTTCGCGGCATCGGCCGGCGCGTCGTGCCTCTGCAAGCGGAAGAGTTGTACTTGACGCTCCAGGCGTTTTTCGGCAACGTCGACAGCAACGTGCTGGCGCCCGTGACTGCCTGGCAACGAGTGCTTTATTCAGGCCAAGTGTGGCATTATCCAGCGCGGCTCAAGCAGTGGCGATGGCGGGATCTCGCTGAATGCTGAACGGTAGTTTCGAGACGAAGAATGGACGTGATAGCCGATGGTAAATGTACCCGTTAAGAGTCCTGCGGTAACGAGTGAAAGTTCAGTCCGTTATACCGGCCCATTGGCGATTGTGACCAGCTTGTTCTTTATGTGGGGCTTTCTGACCTGCCTGAACGATATTCTTGTCCCCCACCTGAAATCAATTTTCGACCTGAGCTATGCGCGAGTGATGCTGATTCAGTTCGCATTCTTTGGAGCATATTTCATTTTCTCGATACCCTCGGCCAAGATTATCGACTGGATGGGTTACCAGCGGTCAATGGTTGCCGGTTTGCTCCTGATGGGCTTGGGGGCATTCCTGTTCGTTCCCGCGGCGAGCGTCCCGTCGTACCCGCTCTTCCTGGGCGCGCTGATTGTCTTAGCGGCTGGCATCACCTGCTTGCAAGTGGCTGCGAATCCCTACGTGACGGTGCTGGGGAGGCCAGAAACCGCTTCCAGCCGCCTGAATCTGACGCAGGCATTTAACTCGCTGGGCACTTTTCTAGCTCCGTTCTTCGGCGGGCTGCTGATCCTGAGCGCAGCGCCCAAAGCCATGGACGAGATACGTGCAATGGCGCCGGACGCCCTGCAGGCCTATCGCTTGCACGAAGCGGCCACTGTCAAAACACCTTATGTGGGACTCGGCATTGCGTTGGTCGTGCTGGCCATCGCCATCGGCAGTTTCAAATTGCCTAAAATCGAACATGCACAACACAAAGCCGGCGAAAAGGTGGACGACTCCATCTGGAGACATCCGAACCTCGTCTTTGGGGCCATTGCCATCTTCGTCTATGTGGGAGCGGAAGTCTCCATTGGGAGCTTCCTGGTGAACTACTTCACCCAAGCCGAGATTGGTGGATTTACAGAAAGGGTGGCGGCAAGTTTTGTCGCCTTCTACTGGGGTGGGGCGATGGTCGGGCGTTTCATCGGTTCCGGTCTGCTGCAAAAAGTCAGAACCGGACAGTTGCTTGGGCTTTGCGCCATTTGCGCCGCGGGGCTGGTTGCCACCTCCATGCTGACCTCGGGACACTTCGCCATGTGGAGTATCATTCTGGTTGGCTTCTTCAACTCCATCATGTTTCCGAGTATTTTCACCCTGGGGGTAGCGGAGCTCGGCCCTCTCACTGGCGATGGCTCCGGAATCATGATCATGGCCATCGTTGGCGGGGCCATAATTCCGCTAGCACAAGGGTGGATTGCAGACAGGATCGGAATTCACCACGCTTTCTTTTTGCCGGTGATTTGCTACCTCTATATTTTGTTTTTCGCGCTGAGCGGCTCAAAACCAAATAGTGAGCGCCTGGCCAAAACGTAGATGCTTGACCCCTCGAGCAGCTGCCACTGTGGAGCTGACCTCAAGACATCGGGGCGGCCAGAGACGCCGGCGATCCAGCGGGTCGGCAAGGTTGAGAGTGCGCTTGCTTCCCCATCCTGAAGACGCCGCGGCGGTTTTTTAATTTTTCCTGCCCTGTTCCTACACACCATGCTTCCTTTGTTTTGAATCAGCTTCTTAGCGCCACCTTTTCCTTACTTCCCTGCGTCGCCCCTGCGGAATTCGATGCTGACTTCGTCCAGCCTCGTTTTCAATGCGCTGTCGAGTTTGCAATCCGCGGCGGCCAGGGTGTCGGTCAGCT
>Ga0307477_10000243_pt1 | contig 72917 bp, 76 predicted proteins | sample atmos_gasesECM2C_FD_203316 | JGI IMG/M metagenome (GOLD analysis project Ga0307477, IMG submission 203316) | Hardwood forest soil microbial communities from Morgan-Monroe State Forest, Indiana, United States - atmos_gasesECM2C_515 | ecosystem: Environmental > Terrestrial > Soil > Temperate...
AGGAAAAAGAGTGCCGCTTAAAGTGCGGCTTATGCGTGGCCGGGGCGATGACCACCGGGGATCGTCTCGGTGGGCTCGTGCTCAGTCCAGGCACCGTAAACGCTGCCGAGAACGGCGCCGTAAATCCAATGCATCACGAACAGCCCAATCGCGGCCATTCCGCCCATCTGCAGGCCAAACAGTTTCATGCCCACGATCGGCATCACAAAGATCACCACAATCAGCCATGCGCCCATGGCAAATATGCCGCCGCGAAACCAATACGGGCCCGGCAAGATCGAATCGAACCAGGCGTAGAGCACGCCCCAGACGATCGTGCCGATGAAGAAATGCGCGACCCAGCCGATGGCTTGGCTCTGCGTGCCCAATGTTTGCATAATCATGTCAACGGGTTTCAATTCAGGCATCAAGCCTGTCGCTTGCTGCAACAGAATAAGCGCAGAAAGCACGATTGTGGCGGCGAAGCCGGAAACGATACCTTTGCCGAAATCCATATGATTGGTCATGGCTTTTACTCCTAGAGTGAAAATGTTCGGTCCTGGACGAAGTTCCGGCTCTAAGGGCTTTGGCTCCTTGGCCTTGGCCGCCGGAAACGATGGCTCGGCCCGGTGACCGCCCAGCATTTTCCGTTTATGGATGAGCTGCCTATGAAATCTTCGGACGAAATCGATATCGCGCAGGTGCTGGAAAACCGCCGGCTTGGCGCGTTTCAGCTCGTCACGCTGGCATTCGGATTCCTGGCGCTATTCGTCAACGGACTCGATTACAGCGCGGCAAATGTGGGCGCGCCGGCGATTCTGCGCGCTTTCCACGCCGAACGGAGCGCAATGGGTTTTGTCTTTGGCTGGAGCTTTTTCGGGATTTTTCTCGGCAGCGTTCTGTTCGGGATCATCGGCGACAAATACGGCCGCAAACCGGGCCTCGTTTTGGCGGTGCTTGCCTACAGCATTCCGGCACTGTTCACGCCGTTTGCGCACTCGCTCGAACAATTGGCGCTGTTCCGCTTTCTTGCCGGGCTCGGAATTGGCGGGGCGGTGCCGAACACCATCGCGCTTTTGACCGAAACGGCGCCGAAGCGGTTTCGCGTGACTTTCGTGATGGTCGCTTTTGTCGGCTATTCGTCCGGCAATGCCTCGATCGCCCAGGTCGCTGCGTGGTTGATCCCCGTTTTGGGTTGGCCGGTGATCTTCCTTGTGGCGGGTGGCCTTGGGTTGGTGTTGAGCATCGTATTGCTCGTGTTCCTGTCCGAGTCGGTCCCGTTTCTCGCCGCGGTCAGACCCGATTCGGCAAAATTGCGCCGTCTCGCCGCGCGCGCGGCGCCGGAAGCCGCGATTTCGCCAAACACGCGTTTCGTCTCGCGCAAGCAAGCGGAGACGAAGTTCTCGCTGGCGCTGTTGTTCAGCTCCTACCGCCGGACCGCAACGCCGCTGCTGTGGCTCGCGTTCTTTGCCGAATCGCTCACCTATATGACCTTCTCCGCCTGGCTTGCGGTTATTTTGGAAAGCGCAGGGCTTTCCCCCAAAGAGGCTGCTCTCACCTTTTCTTATGGCGCGTTCGGCGCAATCTTGGCGATCCTCATCTTTGGACGCTTGATCGATCGGTTCGGACCACGGGCCGCGGTGTTATCGGCAGTCCTTGCATCGGCAGCGATCATGTATCTCGGGCGGGGCGGCGCCTCCTCCGTCGCGATTGCAACTGTCGCCACGCTGGCGATGGCCGCTGCAGCGGCAACGCACCAGTCGTTGAACGGGCTGGTCGGTAGCTTTTATCCCACAATCGTCCGCGGCAATGGCGTTGGTCTTGCCACCGGCATGGGACGGATTGCAGCAATCGTGGGACCGGTGATTGTCGGCTATTTGATCGCGGCTAAAGTGCCGCAGCAACAAGTGCTGTATTTCATTGCGGCGCCGGACTTGGTCGTCGCAGCCGCTTGCATCGGGTTGGACATTTTGCGGCGCAGCCCGTCCGCCAGAATGGACTTTTCGCCGGCGCGGCCGGCGCCGAACATCGAGCAACCCGCATGAGCCAAAAAATCCCGCGTCTGGAAATGCACGAGATGGCGGACAACGTGCAGCAGACCTTGGCCGCGCGCGTAAAGCGGCTCGGCTATCTCGGCGAGTTCTTCAAATGCTCGGCGCATAATCCGGACGTGCTCGTCTCGTTCATGGAGATGACGGAGGCGCTGAAGCATGCCTTGCCAGATCGTCTCACCGAAACCGGTTCGCTCACCGTCGCAGGAATGATGGGCAATGATTATGAACGCAATCAGCATGAGCGGCTGTCGGAGAAACTGGGCTTTGGCCGCGATTGGATCGCCGCCGTCAATCGCCTTAAGCCCGATGCTCCCGGTCCGATGAGCGAAGACGAACGCACCGTGCAGAGGCTCGCGCTCGCCGTGATCGCGCGCAAAGGCCATGATGTGGATGCCGAACTCGACGCGGCGATCGATAAGATCGGGTACGCCCAGGCCATGGCTGTGTTGTTTCTCATCGGCCGTTATGTCATGCACGCCTATGTCGTCAACGCGCTTGGGCTTGAACCGCCGGTGCCGTCGATCTTCGCAGGAGAAAAACCGTGACCGATCCGCTGTGGATTACGGAAGCGGAGGTGGTCGAGGCGCTGAGCCTTCCTGAGGCGATCGAGGCGCTGCAAAATTGCCTCGCGCTGGAAGCCGCCGGCACGGCGCGCAATATGCCGAAAACGCACCAGATCTGGGGCGGCCATCACACGCTGCATGCCATCGGCGCCGTCGTCGAAGGGGCGAGCACGGTCGGCACAAAAACTTGGGCGCATACCGCCGGAGGGGCGACGCCGCTGGTCACCCTATGGAACAGCGATAGCGGGCGTCTCGAAGCGATCATCGAAGCTTTTGCGCTGGGGCAGATGCGCACGGGCGGAATTTCGGGCGTTGCAACAGCGCGGATGGCGAAAAAACACGCGGACGATCTCGCCATTATCGGCACCGGCAAGCAGGCGATAACGCAGGTGGTTGCGGTCGCAGCGGTGAGACCGTTGAAGCGCATTCGCGTGTTCAGTCCCACACCGGAAAATCGCCGCAGCTTTCTTGCCAAACTGGAGAAGCTGTTTCCGACGACGACTCTGGTCGATGCCGCATCGGTGGAAGAAGCGGTGAAGGACGCGCCAATCGTCACGCTCGTCACACGGGCGCGCAGTCCGATCCTGTCGGCGCAGATGATGGCGCCGGGTGCGCATCTGAACGCGGTCGGCGCCATCACTCCGGAGCGCGAGGAATTCACCCAGGACGTGTTCGAACGCACATCGTTAATCGCGGTGGACGCGGTCGATTCCGTGAAATCCTTGAGCGCCGAATTCCGCAAGCGCTTTGGCGCCGGCGATTGGTCTTCGGTCCGTCCGCTGTCACAGCTTGTGGCCGCCAAATCCGAACGCCCGGCGGGCGCCGATATCACGCTGTTCAAGGCCATGGGCATGGGCCTGTCCGATCTCGCGCTCGGCATCGAAATCTTGAAGCGCGTGCGCGCGAAAGGCGGCGGGCGTACGATCCCGCACCCCAAACCGGCCCAGCCGCGACTTCTTCGTTCTTGAGGTGCCTCATGCATAATGATTATTTCCGCGACCAGACCGGCCAGACTCCGAAGCCGCTCGACCTCTGGGAGCCGATCGTGATCTCGAAAGAAGAGATCGAGGAAGAGATCGACCGGCTGGCCAATCTGCCCGCGCCGGAAAACGGGCGCCGTCGTTCTTTCTTCGTACATCCGCGCAACAAGAAATCGCTCGGCCTGGCGCCGGGGATCGACGTGGCGCTTGATGTGCTGAAACCCGGCGAACGCACGCTTGCTTACCGGCAAAACTCAACCCAGGTGAATTTTGTCATTCGCGGGCAGGGTATTTCGGTTGCCGGCGGCCGCCGCCGCGGCGTGCAGCTCTACGATGTCTGGAATACGCCTTCGATGCAGCCCTATTGGTACGAGAACAATGGCGATGAGCTGTTCGTGCGGCTGACCTATTCCAATGCCGCGCTGCTCGAGATGATGAATGTGCATTATGTCGAGGAGAATCCGCGTGCTGTAGAAGCCGTTGCGCACGAAGAACTTTCGCCGGAGGACAAAAAACGCCGCGCCAGCCCCTTCGGCAGCTTTCAGTTGAACGACGAAGGCGCCTGGCTGATGCCCTATGAGATTTTGATCAATCCGCCATCGGTGCAATCGCCGGCGCTGTTGTGGCCGTGGAAGGACGTGAAAGCGCATCTCGACCGCTTGGAAGCACTCGGTGAGGATTATGTCGGGCGGCGCCTGTACCTGCTGTACAATCCGATGACCGGCCGCACCAACGGCACCACGCCCAATTTCTTCGCCACCATCACCATCCGCCCGCCCAAAATCGTGGACCGTCCGCACCGCCATAGCTCCGCGGCGATCAATTATTATTTTCACGGTTCGGGCCGTTCGACCGTGGAAGGCAAGGTCTATCGCTGGAAGGCTGGCGATTTGATGCTGTCCGCGCCGGGATGGGCGGTGCACAATCACGCGTCGGACGACGATTATGTCTACGAACTGACGGTTCAGGATCAGCCGCTCAATATCGCCATGGAGAGTCTGCTCTGGCAGGAGAGCCTGAAACTGCCGATGGCGGTGTTGGGCGTGGACGAGGGTTTCGGCACCAACAGGGCGGCGGAATGACCATGTCGTGGCTGCAGAAAGATGCGTTGAAGGGTTCGTTTCCTCCGCTCGTGACGCCGTTCAACGAGGACGGCTCGGTCGATTACGACAGCTATGCAAAGCTGGTCGAGTTCCAGATCGCAGGCGGTTCGGCGGGAATCGTGGTCACCGGCACCACGGGTGAACCGTCCCTGCTGCTGCCGGAAGAGCGCATCGAGCTTTTGAAGGTTGCGGTTGCGACGGCGAGAAAACGCGTTCAGGTGGTTGCGGCGACCGGCACGCAGAACCATTCCGGCACAGTTGCGATGACCCAAGCCGCGGAAAAAGCAGGCGCGGACGCCGTTCTCATCGTCACGCCCTATTTCGTCCGGCCGCCGCAACGCGGGCTCGAAGCCTATTATCTGGATTTGTGTAAGCGCACCGACCTTCCGGTGATGATCTACCACATACCGGGCCGCGCCGCGGTCAACATGACCGCGGACAGCATCGTGCGGGTCGCGCAAGAATCGCGCAATCTTGTCGGGATCAAGCACGCGGTAAACGATCTTGCTCTGGTCAGCGACCTGATTGCGCGGCTCGGCCCCGAATTCCGCATCCATGTTGGGTTAGAGGATTTGTCGTTCCCGATGGTCTGCCTCGGCGCGCACGGCTTGATGAACGCAGTCGGCAATCTGATGCCGGGCAAAGTGCAGGAGCTGTATGCCGCCACCGCGGCCGGAGATCTCGCGCGGGGCCGCGCCCTGCATTACGAGCTGTGGGAGCTGAATCAGGCGGTGTTCTTCGACATCAATCCCATTCCGATGAAATATATGATGAAGCGCATCGGCCTCTTGCCGAACGAAGCGCATCGTCTGCCGATGGTTCCCGCAACGCCTGAGCTCGCCCGGAAGCTCGACGCCGTGCTTAAGCGGGCGGGACTCTTGGGATGAACGATCGTGCTCTCGCCGGAGCCGATCCGGGTCTCATCGAAGATTTGGTCGATGCCAACCGGATTCTCTATCACCTCGGCGTGGTCGATGGGTTCGGTCATGTCAGCGCGCGGCATCCCAAAGATGATTCGCTGTTCGTCATTTCACGCAGCATGGCGCCGGCTTTGGTCACGCCCCAAGACCTGATGGCGATCCGCCTTGACGGCCGGCCCGCTTCCGCCAATGCGCCCGCACCCTATCTCGAGCGCTTCATCCACAGCGAGATTTATCGCGCGCGGCTCGACGTGGTCGCCATCGTGCACAGCCATTCCGCCGCAATCATTCCCTTTGGCATCGTTCCGGGCGCGACGCTGAAACCGGTCTCGCATATGGGCGGCTTCATCGGCGATGGAGCGCCGGTGTTCGAAATCCGCGATACGGCCGGGCCGGCGAGCGACATGCTTGTGCGCTCGCCCGAGCTCGGCGCAGCGCTGGCGCAATCGCTCGGCGCGCGCAACATCGTCCTCATGCGCGGGCACGGCTCGACAGTGGTGGGTTTCAATTTGCGCCAGGCGGTCTATCGCGCCGTCTATGCCGAACTGAACGCGCGGCTGCAATCCGAAGCGCTGCGTTTGGGAGCGCCGATCTATCTTACCCCAGAGGAAGCGACGGAGTCGGCCAAAGCCAACGATAGCCAGCAGGATCGCTCGTGGAATTTGTGGAAGCGCGCCATTCGCGAATCAGCACTCTGATTACGCCTCCGCCAGCGCCACCGCATTTTGCGCCGCGAAAACGAGGCTGACGGAGTCGCCCTTGGTCACCGCGCCGGCCGGCGAGCGTACCAGAATTTCGCCATTGGGTACGGCAACCAAATACTCCACGATTTCGCCCAGATAGATTTCGCGTACGACTGTGCCTAAGACTCGGTTTTCATCCTGGATGGTGCCGACACCGTTCGTGATGCGGATATGCTCCGGCCGCACGACCAGAGCGACGGTCCTTCCTTCTGCGGCCGCTCTAGGGAAAAAGCAGAGGAGATCGCCGAGCGGCGTTTTCACACGTCCCACGCCTTCGGCGCCGACGGAGTGTACGAGCGTTCCTCTCAGGAGATTGCTTCGCCCGATGAAATTTGCAACGAATTCCGACGCTGGCCGGCAATAGATTTCTTTCGGCGTTCCGGTCTGCGCTATTTTGCCGTCGCGCATGACCGCGATGCGATCCGAAATGGCCAGGGCCTCGGCCTGGTCGTGCGTGACATAGATCGCCGTGACGCCGGTTTCCTGCTGCAGCCGTTTCAGCTCGACCCGCATTTGCTCGCGCAATTGCGCATCGAGATTGGACAGCGGCTCGTCCAGCAACAAAAGCCTCGGCTCGCGCGTGAAGGCGCGGGCCAACGCGAGCCGCTGCTGCTGGCCTCCGGAAAGCTGGGTCGCCGGCCGGCCAGCGAAACCGCCTAAGCCGACCATGTCGAGCACCGCCATGGTCTTCGTCTCGATCTCTCGCCCGGAATAGCGGCGTGAACGCGACACCCGCAGCGGATAGGCGGCGTTCTCGAACACGCTCAAATGCGGCCAGATGGCGTAGGACTGGAATACCATCCCGATATCGCGGTCATAGAGCGCGACGTTGGTGCGGGACTCCGAATTGAACATCTCCCGGCCGCCGAGGACGATCCGGCCGGTATCGGGCGTTTCCAGTCCGGCGATGGCGCGCAGTGTGGTGGTTTTGCCGCAGCCGGACGGGCCGAGCAGGGTGAACAATTCACCCTGTGCAATCTCGAGACCGATGCCGAGAACACCGGCGCCGGCTTTGCCGTCGAAGGTGGCGTATTGCTTCTTGAGATTTTCGACCTGAAGCACCGCACCAGCGCTCTTACCGAAAATATTTGTTGAACAGCGCGTTTGCTTCGTCGCGGCTTTCGAACATCAACTCGGGCGTGAATACGATCTCCCGCATGCCGTTCAAGCGCGGAATGATTTTGCGCAGAGAAGGATCGGTATCCACCAGCGGATTGGCCGACAGATATTGCGCCGCGCGCAGCACTTCCTGGCCCTCTTTGGATAAAGCGAAATCGACGAACAGCATGGCGGCGTTGGGATGCGGCGCGTTCTTGGCAAGCTGGATGGTGCTGACCGCCGACGGCACCGGATCGAGCATTTGCGTGTCCAATGGCGCGCCCTTGGCTTTGCTGATGAGCGGATGATGCGCGTAGATTTCCAGCGCGAGCTTATATTCGCCTTCGCCCACGCGATCGACCAGCGCGCGGGCGCTGCCCGCATAATTCACCGGGCGCTGGGCGGCGAGCCGCTTCAAATAGGCCTCGCCTTTTTCCTTGCCCATGCTGCGCATGATACCGGCGATGAACAGCAAGGCGCCCACTTCGCTGTCGGCGCGCCAGGCAATTGCGCCTTTCCATTTCGGATCCAGAAGCTGTTCATAGGTTTTCGGCACTTCGGCGGCCGAGACTTGACGGGTGTTGTAGGCCATGCCGAAATAATCGAGGCGGGAAGCGGCCCAAAAGCCGTTGGCGTCGACATAATTTTTGGGAAAACCGGCCGCAGACGGCGAATAGAAGGGCTCGACCGCGCCCGCTTTCATCAGCGCTTCGGCGCCACCCGTGGATTCCAGCACGTCTCCCATGACGCGCCCGGCGCGCCGCTCGGTCAGCGCCTTCTGCACCAGCGCCCGGCTGTCGCCGCGCCAATATTCAACCGCGACGAAAGGATATTTTTTCTTGAAAGCATCCGTGATCGGCCGGAGCGCCTGATTTTCGATCATGCCGGAATAAAAGGCGACTTTGCCCTCGCGTTTCGCGCCGGCAAGGATGAGCTGGTTGCGATCCGCGCCTTTGTAGATCGCAGGATCAGGCGCCGCAGCGAAACTATGATTGGCAAACGAAGCGCCAATCAACGCGATGGTGGTGAGGGCTGACCTGCGCGTAATGCCGCTCACGATTCAATCGCCTTTAGCTGACGGGAATCCGCACGCAATGCCACGCCGGACCCTGAACCTTCGGGCACTTTAAGCCGCCCCTGGGCAATTTCGACGCCTGTAAACGGATCATCCAAGAGGCGATCGAATTCGCCCAGCTCGCAGGCATAACCGATGCCGGGCAAAGCCGCCGCCAGATGCATCGCTTGCGCCGATAGCAGCCGCGAACCCACCGCTGCTCCCATGCGGTAGGGCACCGCGCCGGCTTCGCAGACACGCGCGGCGGCGAGCGTATTGCGCAATCCGCCCAGCTTGGGGATTTTCAGGCTCACCGCATCGACGATGCGTTCGGACACCAGACGCATGACATCGGCGAGACTTGCCGCGCTTTCATCGGCCTCGACCGTCACGTGAACGGAGTCGGCCACGAGCTTGAGGCCTTTCCAATCGCCTGCCGCAACCGGCTGCTCTGCAAGGTCGATGCCGAACTCCGCCATGCGCGTAAGTGCCGCGATGGCGTCTTTCACCGAATAGGACTGATTTGCGTCAATGGTGAGATGGATGGCGTCGCCGACGTGCCGACGAATGGCTTTCACGCGTGCAAGGTCCTCTCGCACATCGCCTTCGACTTTGATCTTGAGATAGGAATAACCCGCATCCAAGAGCTTCAGCGCCTGCTCGGCCATCGCGTCCGGTGCTTTAATGGCAAGGATGCGCAGGATCGGCACGGAATCGCGCAATTTGCCGCCGAACAATTGATAGAGCGGAATGCCAAGCATGCGCGCATTCAAATCGTGCAGCGCGCAATCGATTGCCGCTTTGGCCTGATTCTGTCCGGCAATGGCGCCGTCCAGCGCCTGCAGTATCTCTTCAACGGCGAATGAATCGCGCCCCGTCACGACAGGCGCGAAGCGCGTGAGTGCCGCCATCAGCGTTTCGCGCGTCGCGCCCATGTGCGGAGTGGCCGAGCCGTAACCGAAGCCCTGTGCGCCGTTTTCCGCTGTCAGCGTTACCACGACGCCTTCGGTGGTTGGGCTCGCGCCCAACGCAAAGCGCCATTGCGGGTCCTCTTTCCGCAGCACGCAAGATTTAAGCTCGACGCGCGCGATCTTCATCGGCTCAACTCAATCCATAGAGGGCGCGGGCATTCCGATCGAGGATGCGGTCGATCACCGAACTCTCGACTTTTTTCTCTTTCTTCAAGAGCCGCAGCGCCTCGATCTGCGCCGAAGTATCGGCATGGCCGTAATCGGTACCGATGACAAGATTGTCCGCGCCGCCGCTCCTCAGGATGTAGTCCAGATCATCCGTACACTGACACGCAACGTACATGTTGTTGGTCTTCAGCGGATCGGCGGGAAGCGGGCGGTCCTTGCGCTTGAAGCGCAGAGCGAGATCGTTGAAGGCATAAGGCAGCCATTGCGCGCTCACCTCGATGAAGCCCCAGCGTAATTTGGGGAATTTCTTCGGAATCTCGTCCATCAAGAGATTGTGGAAGGCGGCTACGACGGGAAGCTTCGAACGCCCGAAGCCACCTTCGGTGGCATAGATGTCGCGCACGGCAAAACTGTTGTTGCCGGAATGAAAACATACCGGCAGGTCGAATTCCTCTGCCATCTGGTATAGCCGGAAGAAATAGGGATTGGTCAGCCGCATCTCCGCTTCCAGCCCGCGCAAGAAAATTCCGCAGGCGCCATGCTCTTTCCCGAAGCTGAGCTCTTTCCGCGTCTCTTCCATCGAGCGCAAAGGCGGCATAACCACCCAGCGCAGCCGCCCCTTGCCCTGCTTCCAGATGTCGGCGAGCCAGCGATTATAGCTGCGGCAGAGTGCGACTTCGACCGTGGGGTCTTGCGTCCAGGCGCGCAGAAAAACCGTCGGGTAAAGCACCTGCACCTCGATATCGAGCGCATCCATGTGCTCCAAACGCGCCCGCACGTCGCGCATCTCGCGCGAAACATCGGAGGTGTTGGAGCCGACATTGTGCTCCTTGGGCTGGAGCCGGCCATCGATGATCCAAAACTCCTTCTGGATTCCGCCTTCGTTGCTTCTCGCGTGCTCGCCTTCGACCTGGCGCACGACCCGCGGCTTGAGATGGCGGTATTCCGCATCGATGTAATCGAAGGTCGTCATCGTTTCGATGACGTGGGCGTCGGAATCAATGCTTCCCATCAGGTTCCCTTAAATTGACATGGGGAATTCCAAAGCATAACGCCGTTCCGAACCCAAGCGAATCTTATCGGGTGGTCCAAAGGACCGGAGGGGCTTACTGCTTGAGAATCGCCTTCAGGAATTCGCGCAGCTTTGGACTGACCCCGACCGCAAAACCCGCCACCAGCGCGGCCAATAACCCGCCGCTGGCATGGGCGTCGGCAAGGCCGCGCAGCTTGCGCCCAAGCTCGCTGCCGAGCTCGGCGGCGTTTTCGACCCCTTCCAGGGGAGGCACCGATTCACGCCTGCGCCGCCGCCGCGGACGCGCAATCACCCGCACCGATGCAACGAGCAGAATGGCCGCGACGAGCACTAAGATTCCGGTCACGACCGCTGCCGCCGGCGCGGCAAGGAACTGCACCAGGAAAAGATAGAGTCCATAGGCAAAATACGCGACGGCGATGATCGCGGCGACCAGCGCGATCAGCATCACGGCCAGCGAAATCGCCAGGCGGACAAAAAATCGGACGAGCACTGCCCTACCTGCGGCCGCCGACAAGAAGTCCGAACAGCACGCCGGCGACGAAAACGGCCGCCGCGGTGCCGAGCGGGCGTTCCTCCATGCCTTCGATAACATTCCTGGCGGTGCTCTTGGCCTCGGTCCAGCCGCGTTCCGCGGTTTCGCGGAGCATATCCGCGGCTTCGGCGCCGCGATTGCGAGCGGAGTCGCGCAGGATATCGGTGATCTTTGCAAAATCCGCGCGCAGATTCTTCAACTCGGCACGAAGGGCCTGGACATCCGTAGCAGTGGCCGAACTTCCTATTTCGTCGTTCATGGCGGTCCTCTTCTTCATCGGGCCAACTCCGATATGGCGTCGGCTCCCGATCTAGGTGAACAACCCTAACCTGTTCTTAACTCCTCGCCAAAGCTATCATTAGCATCCAAAGTCGAGGAGGCGCTCATGAATAAGAAATATCGCACCTATGGGGCAGTTGTCGCTGCGGTCGTCGTGCTCGCCATTGGGGCATTTTGGTTTTTTGGCGGTTCCTCGGATTCGATCGCCAGCATCACCATCAAGCCCACCGATATGATTCACGGCTCGGCCAGCGCGCCGGTGACTATCGTCGAATATGCCTCCATGACTTGCCCGCACTGCGCTGAGTTCCAAAAAGACACCATCCCCTTGCTAACCAAGGACTATATCGATCCCGGCAAGGTGAAGCTGGTTTTCCGCGAGTTTCCCTTGGACGCTGCGGCACGGATGGCGTCCGCAGTCGCGCGCTGCCTGCCCAACGACCAGTATTTTTCGTTTGTTGATATGCTTTTCAAAAATCAGTCCAACTGGATCAAGGATTTCGACGGCGATGGTCAGCTTACGCTGAAGGATGTCCGCGAAGGCCTCGTTCAGATGGGACGTTTTGCCGGCCTTTCACGAGAAAAGGTTGAAGCCTGCTCGGATGACAAAAACAATCTCGCGCTTGTGGATGCAAACTGGAGTGAAGGTCAGACCAAATACAAGGTCGATGGCACGCCAACATTCTTCATCAATGGTGCCGAGCACGGCCCGATGGCATACGCCGACCTGCAGAAAATCCTCGACCCGCTGGTGAAGAAGTAACTGACTACCACCTCCCCCTTGTGGGGTTGTAGGCCTATACGCGACCGCGTAGCTGTCCCCGGCCGGAAACGAAATTTGCGGAGCAAATTTCGGGTGGGGGGATTGCGTCAACACCCCCCACCCGCATTTCGCGAAGTGCGAAAAGCGTGCCTCCCACAAGGCAGATTTTCTAAGGTAGGACGCTTATTTACGCTGCCTCTCCGCAATCTTCGCCGAAGGCAGCGAGGCCCTCCTGTAGATAATCCCCCAACAGCGGCAGGCCGAGCAGATATTCCGCCGTGCGCTTATTATGACGGTTGCGCGCTTCGCGCAGCGCCTCGTTCCATTCCGCAAGATCGTAGGTCCCGCGGCCGACCCAGGCGAGCGCGACCAGATTCAGCTGTTCGTCTTCATCCAATGCGCGAATAAATTCCACCAATTCCAGCCTCGTGGCGTCGACATCGTCGGGTAAATCTTCCAGCACATCTGTCATACCGTCATCGGCGGCGTTCGATCCCGAATCGGGGTCGCTCATGCCTTCCTTGGCGTCGAAGGCCCGCGCCTTGGCGATGATTTGGCAAACCTTGTCGGGATTGATCCCAAGCTCGACATCGCTGGGACGCTCTGTTTCGGTTGAAATGATCTGGTTCATGGAAATCTCCAGGTGCTAAACCGCGCCGCTTTCGCTTTCTTTAGGAACGTCCGGGTGCCGATAAGGTTCATGCTTAGTGTTTCGCGTATTCCCGTGCTTTCGCTTCGACCTGCCGCATGACTCTCAAAATGTTGCCGCTCCAGATTTTCCCGAGGTCCTGCTCGGTATAGCCCGCCCCCAGGAGCCTTTTGCTGATCTCCGGAATCCCGGCCACATCTTCCATGCCGGTTACGCCGCCGCCGCCATCCCAATCGAGGCCGATGCCGACATGCTCGACGCCCACAAGCTTCAGCGCGTGCAATAAATGCGCCATCACATCGTCGATGGTGGCCCTGGGGATCGGATATTCGGTTTCGATCGCGTGGCGCTCGGCCATATAGGCTTTCAGACGCTCGCCGGCGAGGAAGCGGAACGGCCCATATTTCCGTCCTAGCGCGCGCAGCGCCTCTTCGCGCAGCATATTGGGCGGGGTATCGACGAGATAGTCGCTATAGGAATTGATCTGGATGACCCCGCCGGCGGCGGCAAGCTTCTTGATCCGCGCATCGTCGATATTGCGCGGATGGTTGAACACGTTCCGCGCGCCCGAATGGGAAAGCACGATCGGCGTCGCCGAAAGCGCCAGCATCTGATCGAACACATCGTCGGAAGCATGCGACGCATCGAGGATAATGCCGAGCCGGTTGGCTTCCGCGACGAATTGCTTTCCCAGCGGCGAAAGCCCGTGCCATTCGGGGCCCTTCGGATCGGTCGCGGAATCGGCGAGGTCGTTATTGGTGAAATGCACGGGCCCGGCCATGCGGACGCCCAAATCGTAGAAGGTCTTCAGCAGAGTGAGGTCTTTGCCCAACGGATAAGAATTCTCCATGCTGATAAAAACCACGCGTTTGGCTTTGGCGGCGATGCGTGCGGCATCGTCGGCGCGCAGCGCGATCTCGAATTTGTCGTTGTGCCGCGCGACCATCTCGTGGATTTCCATCGCGCGTTTCAGTGCTGCATCGCGCGCATTCGCCAAGCCTTCGGGCGTCCGCGGCCCCTGCGGCGTGTAGATGGCGAAGAAACCACCGTCGAGGCCGCCTTTCACCATGCGCGGATAATCGACCTGCGAAAGATCGCCGGCCACGCTGTGCTCATCCATGATGTCCCAGCCGGGCCGCGCGAAATTCATCGGCGTGTCCAGATGCGTGTCGAGCGTGAGGATGCGCTCATGGATCGCGCGCGCATCGGCTGCAAAAACCGGGCTGGGCAACGCCGCGAAAAACGCAAATGTCAACATCGCGCGTAAAGCCGCTTGGTAAAGCTTCATCGGTTCGCTCTATGATCTCCTCGGCCGCCATCCTATCGGATTTGCAGCAGGCCCGTCATTCGCTTAAGTAGCGCGGTTGAGATTGGAAGAGCGCATGGACCGACGCAAGCGCGCGCTTGTCACGGGCGGGGCCACGGGCATAGGCCGGGCCGCGGTGCTGCATCTTGCGAGAGCGGGTTTTGATGTGGCGTTGAATTACCGCAGCAGCGCAGACGCCGCGCGAGCGGTTGCCGCGGAGGCCGAGCGCACCGGCGCAAAGCTGTTGCTGCTGCCCGCCGATGTGGCCGACGATGCCGCCGTTCGCGCCATGTTGCGGCAAGTCGAGGATGCGTTCGGCGGGCTCGAAGCTCTTATCAATAATGCCGGGACCACGATTTCCACGCCGCCAAAAGAGCTTGAGGCGGTCAGCGTCGAAGATTGGGACCGCATCTTTGCCGTGAATGTCCGCGGGCTGTTTTTGGTCACGCGCGCCTCCGTGCCGTTGTTGAAGCGCGGGGAAAATCCTTGCATCATCAACACGGCGAGCATTGTCGGCCTGCGGCCGGGTCCTCAGCCTCTCCCCTACGCGGCGAGCAAAGCCGCGGTCGTATCGCTCACGAAGCAATTGGCGGGCGCCTTGGCCCCCGACATCCGCGTCAACGCGGTCGCTCCGGGCTGGATGGAAGGCAATTGGATGCAGCGCATGCTCGGCGAGAATTACGGCCGGCTGATGGAACGGCGCGCCAAAGCAACGCCGCTGGGGCGGTGTGTCACCGCCGACGATGTGGCAGAGACGATGCTGTCGCTTATTCTCTCCAACCGCTTCGTCAACGGCGAAATCATCGTCGTCGACGGCGGCTTCGCGAACACCACGTGATGCTTCCCGGCGTAACGCCTTTTCCTCCGGAATCCGCGGCCCGCTATCGCGCGAAGGGCTATTGGGAAGACCGCTCGCTTGCTTCGGTTTGGGAGGAATATTGCCGTTTGTACGGCACACGCACGGCCGTGATCGATGGTGACATTCAAGCGAGCTATGCGGAGCTGAACGATTGCGCGGTCAATCTCGCACTGAACCTGCTCGATCTTGGCATACGCCCGCTCGACCGGCTGGTCGTGCAGCTGCCGAACCGTATCCAATTCGTCTATCTCTATTTTGCTCTGCAGAAGATCGGCGCCATCCCGGTCATGGCGCTGCCCGCGCACCGTTATCTGGAAATCAGCCAATTCGTGCAGATTGCCGGTGCAGTCGGCTGTGTCGTGCCGGACAAATACCGCGAGTTTGATTTCCGTGCGCTTATTCGCCGCATCCAGAAACAGCAGCCCCAATTGAAATACGGTATTGTTCTCGGCGAGGCTTCGGAAGGCTTCGTTTCACTGGACGATCTGATCGCGCGCCGGTCCTCGCTTAACCCCGCCGCGCTTTCGCGCGTTGCTATCGATCCGTGCGATCCCGCGCTGTTCTTGCTGTCGGGAGGAACGACCGGTGTGCCAAAGCTCATTCCGCGCACACATAATGACTACGTGTACAATTCGAAAATGGCAGCCTCAGTCACCGCCATCGAACTCGACAGCGTGTTGCTGAACCTTTTGCCGATTTCGCACAATCTCCCGCTTGCTTGCCCGGGATTGCAGGGCTTCATCTTCCAAGGCGCGAAAGTCGTGCTTTCGACCGACACGTCGCCGGAGGCGGTTTTCCACCTGGTCGAAAAACACCGGGTCACGCATATCCATGTGGTCCCGGCGCTGCTGATACGTTGGTTGGCCGATCCCGCAATCGCCCGCTACGATCTCTCGTCGCTTAAAGTCATTCAAAGCGGCGGACAGCGGCTGCAGCCTGAAACGCGCACAAAGGCGCATAGACTGATTCCCAGCGCGATCATCCAGGAAAATTTCGGCATGGCCGAGGGCGTGCTGATGTTCGTCCGCCTCGACGATCCGCTCGAGGTGCGGTTGGAAACCGTAGGCCGCCCGATCTGTCCTGATGACGAGATCATGATTTTGGACGAGGACGACAACATCGTGCCGTTCGGCGAAGTCGGCGAATTCTGCTGCCGTGGACCCTACACGCTGCGTGACTATTACGGCGCGGAGGAACACAATCGGCGCGCTTTCACCAGCGATGGATTCTATCGTTCCGGCGATTTGATGCGCCAGCACCGCACCGGCAACTACATCATCGAGGGGCGGAAAAAGGACCTGATCAATCGCGGCGGTGAAAAGATCAGCGCCGAGGAAATCGAGAACCTGATTCTCTCGCACCCTGCCGTGCACAATGTGGCTTGCGTTCCGGTTCCCGACCCGGAGCTGGGCGAACGGATGTGCGCCTGCATCGTGCTGCAGCCTGGACGGGCATTATCCTTTGACGAACTCATCCGTTTCCTCGAAGGCAAGGAGATGGCGAGAGTAAAGCTTCCGGAACGGCTTCTCATCCTCGATGATTTGCCACTTTCCAATTTCGGCAAGGTTTCGAAGAAGGTGCTTTCGGAAATGGCCGCGGCACGGGCGGTTGCGCGCCTCAACCCGGTGCGTGCGTGAATGCGCAAAATTGATCTTCACGCATATCCAGGAACGCAAGAATGGATTGCGTGCCAAGGACCCTATGTCGCGCCGCTCGCCGCCTATTGGAGGCGCGAATGGAAGCCTAAGCCGGAAACCGAGGTGATTGCCGAATTCGAAGCCGCGGGAGTCGAGACGTGTCTGGTCGCGCTCGATCTCTCTACCACCATCGGAACGCCCGCTTGCAGCAATGATTATGTCGCGGCCCTGCGCGACCGGCACGCCGCAATCCTGCAAGCCTGGGGCGCGGTCGAACCGGCCAAGGGAGTGGCAGCCATCGACGAGGCGCGGCACGCCATACGCGATCTCAAGCTGCTGGGATTCCACTTCCATCCGATCATGCAGCATTTCAGCGTCGACGACCGCCGCTGCTATCCTTTGTTCGAGGAAATTGCCGCTCTCGCAGTCCCGGTCCTGATCGACGTCGGCATGACCGGAATGGGAGCCGGCACGCCGGGCGGCATGGGCGCGAAAACGCGTCATGCTCATCCCTCATCGATCGATGCGCTGGCGGCGGATTTTCCGGCGCTTGCCATCATCATGGCGCATCCAGGCTATCCTTGGATCGATGAAACCACCGCGGTCGCGCTGCATAAGGGGAACGTCTCTTGGGAAATGTCGGGCTGGGCGCCGAAATACCTGCCGCCATCGCTCGTGCGCGACATGCGCGGGCGCTTGCAGGATAAAGTCATGTTCGGCAGCGATTATCCGAGTATCCCGTACCCTCGGTTGTTCAAGGAATGGGAGGAACTGGGTTTCTCAGACCAATTCCTCGAAAAGTTCTACCATGCCAACGCAGAACGCATTTTGGGTCTATAGAGATGGCCATGAAAGAACCGCTCGACGTTGCCATGGATACCGCCGGGATCGCGCGGGTCACGATCAATCGGCCAAAGCGGGCCAACGCCATCGATCCGGAATTAGCGTCCTCGCTTTTTGAGGCGCTCGAATGGCTGGCGAACGAACCGAAGTTGCGCGTGCTCGTGCTGTTGGGAAATGGCCGGACCTTCTGCGCCGGTCTCGATCTGAAAGCGATGAAGGCGACGGCCGCCGCCTCACGCGAGGAGAATTATCAGGACGCGCTGAATCTCGCGAAATTGTTGCAACGGCTGCACACTATGCCGGTGCCCACGCTCGCCGTGGTGCCCGGCGCGGCGATCGGTCTCGGCGTCGGATTCGCCGCCTGCTGCGACGTCGTGCTGGCCTCCGAACTGGCAACATTCCGGTTCTCGGAAGTACGGCTCGGCATCATTCCCTCGATCATTTCGCCCTATGTGATCGCCGCGATGGGAGCCCGCGCCTGCAGCCGCTATTTCCTTTCCGGCGAGACTTTCGATGCCGCCGAAGCCCACCGCCTTGGTCTCGTCCATATGGTCTCGAGTTTGGACGATATTGGTGCGACGGCAGCCCAAATCGTCAGCGAGCTGCTGGTTGGGAAGCGCGAAGCGCAAAAGGCCGCCAAGCTGCTGATTGAAGATGTGCGGCTCGCTCCGCTCAATAATGGTTTGATCGAAGATACGGCACGCCGCCTGGCCGAGCTTCGCGCATCGCCCGAAGCTCAGGAAGCCCTCTCGCAATACTTGAATCGCTGAGCTTTTTCGCGCCTTTGGCGGCGCTGGACCTGCTCTTGACAGTCCTGCCCTGCTATGGGACGGCATAAGCCGGTATTCTGCTGTTAAATTAGACAAATCGGAGATGCCCATTGGCTAAAGGCGATCAAACGGTCTCAGAACGAATTCCTGCCCAAACGCCTGGCGCCGGTCACAATAGCGGCACCGAAGAAACCGTCGTTTGGGAGCGCTGGACCAAGAAGCGCACCTTCGTCCGGGCTCTGGAAGGCACCTATGGGGAGTTGGTGCATGAGCTCTTCACGCAACCTCGCGTGTATCACTCCAAGGATTTGAAATGGAAAGGCGGGCCGCAGAATTTCGGGAAGAAGGTCATCAATCCCGGCTCCGCCAAGGTGGCCCAGTCGATCGAGACCCACATCGATTGTTTTGCGCCCGGCGGCTACGGGCAGCGGCACGGCCATATGAACAGCGCCGTGTTTTACGTCCTCAAAGGCAAGGGTCATGACGTGCATGACCGGCGCCGCATCGAGTGGGAAGCAGGGGACGCGCTGATCGTCGAGAATGCCTGCGTGCACCAGCATCTCAACGACGATGCCGATGAGGAGGCGATCGTACTGGTCTGCAAAGCCAAACCGCTCTTCCTCTTCATGCATCTGATTTTCCAGAAAATCGCCGCTTGGCCGCCGAAGGAACCCGAGAGCCAGGCGCAACGCGACTACTTGCCACCCAGAGACCTGTAACGAGGCTTATGTTTCAATGAGCAGTTCCATCGATCCCCGCGAACGCGAAAAGTCCCACGCCCCCGTCGAGCAGGTGGATTTCTATACCCAGGCGTTGAAAGCCTCGGAACAATTCCGCGCCGACTACAAGGGCCGCCTGAACGTCGTGAAGGCGAGCCAAATGCCGTTCGAACGCTCGCCCCAGGGGCTGATCAAGCACATCATCAACGAGCGCATGAACACCAAGGAATGTTGCCTGGACATGTATCAGCAGTTTCTTCCCCCGGGCAAAGCCAGCGGCAAGCATCGCCACCTCTCGGAAGAAGTCTTTTACGTTATCGAAGGCCGGGGCTACGATCTCCATTGGGATGTGCGTTTCGACTGCGATCAGGAGATGGAGTTCAGCTGGGAAGAAGAGCCCAAGCGTTTCGAATGGACCCAGGGCGATTTCGTCTACATCCCGCCTTATTGCATGCATAAGCACTTCAACAGCGATCCGAACAACGAAGCGCGTATCGTCGTGATCAACAGCCGGATCGTGAAAGCCATGGGCTTCGATTGGGTCGAACAGATCGAGGAAGCCGAAGGCTATTAGGCTCGCGGGGCGCCGAAGGAGGATTCGATATGCTTAAGGGTCTGCTCGCGGCGGGCTTGAGTGCCTGTTTTCTCTGGAGCACCGCTGCGTCCGCCGCGGATACGGATTTGTTTCGCGGCAAAACCATCACCTATATCGTCGCGACCGGCCCCGGCGGCGGTTACGACACGTATGGCCGGCTGATCTCGCGTTATCTGCAAAAATATCTTCCCGGCTCGCGCGTGCTCGTGCGCAATGTTCCCGGCGCAGGCCACATCGTCGGCGCCAATACCATCTATGCCGCGAAGCCGGATGGCCTGACCATCGGCATGTTCAACACCGGCTTGATCTACGACCAATTGCTCAAGCGCGAAGGCGTTCTCTTCGATCTCACGAAATTCGGTTGGATCGGAAAGGCGGCGAACGACACCCGCGCCTTGATGCTTTCAAATGCGTCCGGCTTCAAAAGCATCGATGACGTCCTCAGGTCCAAAGCGCCGATCAAGTTCGCTGCTTCAGGCGTCGGGTCGGCTGCCTATAATGATACGAAGATCATCGCCGATGCTTTGCATCTCAATGCCCAGATCGTGCCGGGCTTTACCGGCAATGAGGGTGAGATGAGCATGCTCCGCAAGGAGGTTGTGGCCGAGGTCGGCACGGCGGAATCGATGGAACAATTCGTCAAGGAGGGCCACGGCTATTTTGCCCTTGCGCTGTCCGGCGATCCGACCGCGCTCCCCGGCGTGCCGCGCGCGGCGCAATATGTGAAGGACGATCGCGGCAAGAGGCTGCTTGCTTTACTTGAGACGCTGTCCGAAATCGGTCGCTTGACGGCCGCGCCGCCGGGTATTCCCGCCAATGTTCTCGCGGCAGAACGCCAGGCTTTCGACGCCACGATGAAGGATCCGCAGTTCCTAGCCGAAGCCAAAAAGCTCGATCTCGACATCCATCCCGCTTCCGGTGCCCAAGTCGAGGTGCGTATCAAGGCTGCGCTCAACCAGCCGCCGGAAACGGTGGCGGCGCTCAGAGCCGCCGCTGGCGGCGGGTGAAATAGCCGAAGAGCCGGGCAGCGCCCTGCCGGTAACGAGGACGGAAGATGCATCTCGATGTCGCTCTCTCATCTCTGCTTGGGCTGCTGACGACACCGCGTCTTCTGTTCCTGATGGCGATTGCGGTGCCGATGGGGATTTTCTTCGGGTCGACGCCGGGATTGGGGGGGAAGCTCGGTCTCGTTCTGCTGATCCCCTTTGTTTACAACATGGACCAGCTTACCGGCGCGGTCTTCCTCTGCGCCATGCACGCTGTCGTCCATACCGGCGGGTCCATACCCAGCATTCTGATTGGCGTTCCGGGCGATGGTCCGGCCGCGGCTACCGCGCTTGATGGTTACGCCATGACGAAGAAGGGCCAAGCCGGACGCGCGCTTGGCGCAAGTTTCGGCGCATCGACGATCGGCGGCCTTCTTGGCGCGATGTTTCTCGGCCTGTCGCTCCCGATCCTTCAACCGATCATCCTTTCCTTCAGCCCGGCGGAATTTTTCCTGCTCGCGATTCTGGGAATCACCTTTATCGCCACTCTTTCCGGCAACAGCTTCCTGAAAGGAATGATTGTCGGCCTGTTTGGCTTGATGTGCGCTTTCATCGGGCTCGATCCCTCGACCGGAAGCCCGCGCTTCGCCTTTGGTCAATTGTGGTTGTGGGACGGACTTTCCGTGATTGTCGCGGTGCTCGCGATGTTCGCGGTGCCGGAAATGATTTCGCTCGGGGTGAGAGGACGTTCCTTCGACCTATCCCCCGAAACGGCCGCCAAGCTCCAAGATTCAGGCCAACCCGCCGAAGCCTCGTCGCGCAAAGTCTCTTATCGGCAGATTTGGCACGGCATTTGGGACGTGTTTCAGCACAAATGGCTGGTGCTGCGCTGCTCGCTTCTGGTCGCCGCCATCGGCGTGATCCCGGGGCTCGGCGGCGATGCCGCATCGTGGATGGCTTATGGCCATACGGTGCAATCGTCCAAGCACCCCGAGCGCTTTGGCAAAGGCGAGGTCGCCGGCGTGATCGGCGCCGAAACCGGCAGCTGCGCCAAGGAGGCCGGCTCGCTGCTTCCCACTTTGTTCTTCGGCGTGCCGGGCTCTTCGGGCATGGCCATCATGCTGGGCGCCTTTCTCATGCTGGGCATCCAGCCGGGGCCCACGATGCTGACGGATCATATCAACATCGTCTGGTCGCTGATCTGGGCACTGGTGATCGCAAACATCATTTGTGTGATCATGCTGATCGCCGCCGCGCCTTGGATCGGCAAGCTCGGCTCGGCAAAGGCGAGCTTCCTCATCCCCTATGTTTTGGTGTTCGCTCTGCTCGGCTGTTATCTCTTCGGCGGCAATTGGCAGAACCTGGTCTTAGTCCTGGCGATGGGCGGCCTCGGCTATTTGTTCAAACGGCATGATTGGCCGCGGGCGCCGTTCATCATCGGAGTTATTCTCGGCAAGATCGCCGAAGATTCGCTTCTGAAGGCCATAGGCATTTGGGGCGCGAGCTTCTTCTGGCGTCCCATCTCCCTGGTCTTGATTGCGCTGATTGTGGCGAGCGTCGGCTTCTATCTGTGGCGGGCGCGCCGGCCCGCGGTGGTGCCAAGCCATGCTTGAGGGCCGCATCCTCGTCAGTGGAATCATGGTCGTGGTGTTTGCCACCGCGGTTTTGCTGGCTTTCACTTACGCGCCGGATGCGCGCTTTCTGCCGCTGGTGATCGGCATACCGGGGCTTCTGCTGTCTTGCGTGCAGCTGATCAAGGAAGTGCGGGAGCGGCCGGAACCGGTGGCGCCCGCCGAAGAACGCCGGCGCGAAGTCAAGATGTTCGCCTGGTGCATCGGATTTGTCGGCGCGCTAGTGCTGTTCGGTTTCCTTTACGCCGGTCCGGCACTGGTCGCGGCCTATCTGTATTTTTCCGGACGGGAAAAATGGTACATGGCTGTGGCCGCGGCAGTTTTCGCTTGGGCCGTGCTCTACGGCATATTCGAATGGTTTCTCGGGCTACCGCTGTTCGAGGGCTTGCTATTTCAGTGGATTTTCGGCTGAACGGCATCTGCCGCGATTGGCCGTGAACGGTATTGGAGCGCACAATGTGTGGAGATCTGGAAGAAGAAGCCGGGCACGAGGATGAAATCTACAGCCGGTTTGCGGCTCACGTGCATTCCTTCCTGGCTTCGCTGAAGACGCAGCGAAAGGACCCCGATCCGGTTAACCGGCATCTCGACCGCCTGTTCCGCGAACTCCTTTCGGCGGCCATCGATTCCAATCGCGCGCCGGATGAGATGAGCGGCTTCCAGCGCATCGCGATGGAACCGCTGGTGTTTGCGCGGTTGGCGGGATTCATTGCCGCGCATGTGCCGCTGTCCGAAGATCCGCTGCGCCGCGTGATGGAAGCGCTGATGCTAGGTTATTCGGAAGGCGAGATCGCAGTGCCGGATCACGACCACGATCATGACCATGATCACTTCCACGATCATGGCCATGGTCACTCCCACTGACCGGCAGGCGCCTGCATGGCTGATAGAAGCGCCAATGCCGCGCCCAACCAGGGCTGGCAATCGGATGTCATCGCCGATCTGATCCGCAATTTCGGTTTTCCCTACATCACTCTCAATCCCGGCGCGTCTTATCGCGGGCTGCATGATTCGCTGGTCAATCACAACCGCAACGAACCGCCGATGCTGCTCTGCCAGCATGAGAAGATTGCGGTGCAGATCGCGCATGGCTACGCGAAAGCCTGCGGCGAACCGCTCTGCGTGATCGTGCACAACGTAGTCGGCCTGCTGCACGCCACGATGGGCATCTATTACGCCTATACCGACCGCGCGCCCGTATTCGTGATCGGCGCGACCGGGCCGATGGACGAAGGCAAACGCCGGCCGCGCGTCGATTGGGACCACACTGCGAACGTCCAGGGCACAGCGGTCCGCGATTACGTGAAATGGGATTACCAGCCGGGCGGAATCCAAGGCGTACCTGAGAGTTTCGCCCGCGCCTATTCGATCATGATGAGCGAGCCGCAAGGGCCGATTTATCTCTGCTACGACGCCGGTCTGCAGGAAGCTCCGCTCAGCGAAACGGTTCGCATGCCGCAGGCCGCCGCGGTGAAGCGGCCAAGCAAAATCGCGCCTGAAATGCGTGCCCTGAACGACATAGCCGACCGCCTGATCGCGGCGGAATGGCCGGTGCTGCTGCCGCAATATGTCGGGCGCGCGGCGAGCGGGCTGACCGACATGGTGGCGCTCGCGGAGACTACAGGCGCGGCGGTTTGCGATGTCCAATCCCGGCTCAATTTTCCCACCGAGCATCCGCTCGACTGCCGGATGAACAAAGAGATTTTCAAATCAGCCGACGTGATTCTTGCCCTCGATTGCCGGGATTGGGAACGCCCGACCCATTACAACGACCGGATCAATCGCACCTTGCGCGCGCTCTATCCCGATCATTGCCAATGGCTCGACATCGGCTTTGCCGACATCGAGATTTCCAAATGGGCGATGGGCTACCAGAAATTTCCCGAATGTGCCGCGCGCGTTTTGGCCGATACCGAGCTTGCGATTCCGGCGCTGACCGAACTCTGCCGCACCCGTGTGTCGAAGGATGCCCGCGCGGCAAAGCGCATCGATGAGCGCAAACTTGCGGTCAAAGCGATTCACGACCGCGATCGCGCCACATGGCGTCGTGAAGCGCGCGAGAACTGGGATGCCACGCCGATTTCTCTGCCTCGCCTCGCCAGCGAAGTTTGGGAGCAAATCAAAGGCGAGGATTGGGTCCTCACCACGCAAGCCTTTGAGGATTGGGCTCTGAAGTTGTGGGATTTCGACAAGCATTATCGCTGGCCAGGCAAAGCGCTCGGTACTGGGACTCAGATTGGCATGGCGATCGGCGTTGCTCTCGCGCATCGCGGCAAAGGACGCCTGATCGTGGATTGCCAGACCGACGGCGATCTGATGTTCGATGCCGGCGCCCTGTGGTTTGCCGCTAAGCACAAAGTGCCGCTGCTTTGCGTGATGCACAACAACCGCGCCTATTACAATGATTGGGAGCACCAGATCACGGTGGCGCGCCATCGCGGCACGCCTGAGGAGCGCGCCTATATCGGCATGGACATCATGGATCCGGCGCCCGATTTTGCCACGCTGGCGCGCTCGATGGGTTGGTATTCCGAGGGCCCGATCGAAAATCCGCGCGATATCGCGGCGGCGCTGAAGCGCGCCATCGCCGAGGTCAAGGCCGGAAGACCGGCGCTGATTGATACGATCACGCAGCACGAAGGCTGATCGTGCCGGCGGCACGCGCGCTATTGTCGGGGTAGATGACGCATGCTATCCGGCACGCGGTCCCGGTCGCGGGTTTTTCGGGGCGGAGATTTCGCGTATGGGCGCGTTCGTTCGGTGGACGAGACGGGCAAACTGATGCGCCGGGAATTGACAGACAACAGCTAAACCGAGGAAAGCGCAATATGAAAGTCGGAGTGGTGGGAATCGGCGCCATGGGCTTCGCCATGGCGAGACATTTGAAAGAGAAGGGCTATGACGTCGGCACCTGTGCCCGGTCCACGGACAAGCTGAAACGCGCCAAGGAAGCGGGGCTGAATCCGACACCCAAGCTCGAGGAGCTCGCCACGCAGGCGGAGCTTTTCATTGTTGTCGTCAATACCGACGAGCAATCGCGCGAAGTGACCGAGACGCTGTCTCAGCACGCCAATAAGGGCGCGCTGATCGCCATCGCTGCGACCAATAGTCCGTACACCATGCTTGAGCTGGCGAAACTCTGTGCCAGCCGAGGTAAACGGTTTATCGACGCCCCGTTCGTTTATGGCGGCTCCGGAGCTGAGCCGGGCACGCTGCTGCCCTTGTGCGGCGGCAGCAAGGAGGACGTCGAATGGGCGCGGCCGGCGATGATGACCTACAGCCGCGACGTGTTGCATGTCGGCCCCGTCGGCGCCGGTCAGTTGGCGAAGGCCTGCAACAATCTGCTCCACTGGGTGCATTGCGTTTCCAATTACGAGACGCTCGTGCTCGCCAAGCGCTTCGGTGTCGATGCGCAGAGAATGCGCGAGGTGCTGCTGAAATGCCCCGCTTACAACGGCACCTTGGACCGCTGGGACACGAGCAAATTCACCTGGCAGGAAAAGGACATGGATGTGACCATGGACTTGGCGCAGCAGGCGGGATTGGTGCTCCCGCTCGCCGGCCAAGTCGATCAACTGATAAAGTTGCTCTCGGCGAAGGACGTGAAGGAGCTCCTTTATAGGCCGAGCTGCACCTATCTCGGCGTCGATGTCGTGCCGATGACGCCTGAAGAAGGCGGCCTCGGTTAGAGCCGCACAAATGGCATGGCAAAGACGAGCGCCCTCTGGTCCTATACCATCGCCGGATGGTCCGGATTTTACGTCATGCTGGTGGAGCTGCTGTCGGGGCGTCTGATCGCGCCCTCTTTCGGCAGCAGCATCTATGTCTGGGGCTCCGTCATTTTCGTTTTCATGCTGGGGCTCGCCATCGGCTATCTGTTGGGGGGCATTTTCTCACGCTACAGCCCCAGCGTAAGCCGGCTATGCGGCATCCTCATCGCCTCCGCGCTCAGCACCCTGCCGACGCTGGTATTCGGCACGCAATTCCTCGATTTTATGTTCGACACAGTACAGGACCCGCGTTTCGGTTCGCTGCTGACCTGCCTGGGGCTGTTTCTCGTTCCGACGATCTTTGCCGGTATGGTATCGCCCTACGCCATTCGCATTATCGTGAAGAACCGGGAATCCTCCGGCCATGACGCCGGATATCTCTATTTCATCTCGACGATTGGAAGCAGCCTCGGTACTTTGCTCACGGCTTTCTATCTCGTGCTGCTCTTCGAGGTGAACACGATTCTGATGGTGGCAATCGGCGTCTCGATGCTATTGGGCGGCCTAGGTGTGGTGACAAATTATAGGAAAGTATGATCATGCGCGCCTTTGCGGTTTTTCTTGGTTTTCTCCTGGCGCTGATCGGCCTTGCGCCCGCAAACGCGCAGCAGGTTTTGCTGCACCAGGAACGCTCGCTATACCGGAATATTTTCGTGACCCAGGACGGCGACGAGCGCTGTATGCTGTTCCGCTATCCGCGGCCGTTCGGGCGGGAATCCTGCAAGCTGCTGCACGAACCGGACAAGCTCATTTTCGATTACACGCAAATGATGCTCGCGGGGCTGTATCTCGATCCCAATCCCAAACGGATCCTGATCATCGGCGAGGGCGGCGGCACGATTCCGACCGTCCTCCAGCAGATGTTTCCCAACACGCAGATCGACCTCGTGGAGATCGACAAGGCGGTCGATGGCGTGGCGCGCAATTATTTCGACTACAAGCCGGGCCCCAATACGCACGTGTTCATCGAGGACGGCCGGGTATTCGTGAAGCGCATGATACCGCAAAAACCCAATTACGACCTCGTCATGCTGGATGCGTTCGACGCCGATTACATACCCGAGCACATGCTGACGCGGGAATTCCTCGAGGAAGTGAAAGCGGATATGGCGCCGAGAGGCGTGATCGTCGCCAACACGTTTTCGGATAGCGCGCTTTACGACCATGAATCGGCAACGTATAGCACCGTATTCGGCACCTTCTTCAATTTGAAGCTCGCCAACCGGATCATCGTCGGCCGCTCGGGCGGGATTTTGCCCGACGATTTGGCAACCGCGCGCAAGAACGCGATGCTGGTCGAGGCCGCCTTTGCCAAGCACGGCGCGGGACAGAATTTCCTGCTGCCCTTGTTGAGCACGAAGGTCGATTGGGATGCGAACTCGCGTATTCTGACCGACCAATATTCGCCGTCAAATCTTCTCAACGCGCTGCCGCGCCGTTAGACGATAGGTATTTTGTGGCCGGTCCCTCATCACCTGAGACAGCCAATGCCGAGCAGGCGCCGTCCGACGCCGATCCCGCGCCGGCCACCCATAATCGCGAACAGAAGGTGGTGTGGGAGCGCTGGCAAAAGAAGCGCACTTTCGTAAGGGCGCTGGAAGGCACGTATAGCGAGCTGACCAAGGACTTGCTCAATCAGCCGCGCGTGCTTTCGTTTCGCGATAAGCCATGGAAGGGCGGTCCGCAGCATTACAGCAAGACCGGCATCACGCCCGGCACGACGTCCGTCGGCCAATCCATCGAAACCCACATCGAGGCCTACGGTCCAGGCGCCTTCGGCCAAAAACACGGTCATCTGAACAGCGCCGTTTTCTTCGTCCTCAAAGGCCGCGGCTACGATATTCACGACGGACGGCGCATCGATTGGAAAGCCGGCGACATCATGATTGTCGAAACCGGCTGTGTGCACCAGCACTTCAATGACGATCCCGAGAACGAAGCGGTTCTGCTGGTGTTCAAGGCAAAGCCGCTTTTCATCTTCATGCATCTGCTGTTTCAGAAGATGGTGGCCTATCCGCCCACCACGCTTTTAGAAGGGCATGAAGATTGGAAACCACCGTCGGATTTGTGAGGAATTAGGAGAAAGCGTTGGCCGCAATCGACACACCAGCTGCCGAACCGAGGGTTTCCATAATCCGGCCGCGGAGCTCGCAACTGCGGTTGGTGCAAGCCCTGTTTTGTCTCGCCGCCGGCGCGGCTATTTGGCTCGCGCCTTTGCCCATCGGCAGCCACACCAAAGCGGCGTTTGCTATTTCCGCGATGATGATCATCGCCTGGATGACCGAGGTAATGGAATACGCGTCCGCCGGATTGGTCGGCCTATTCCTGTTCTGGATTTTCGGCATCTCCAAGCCGGAAGTGATTTTCAGCGGTTTCGTCAACGACGCGTCCTGGTTTTATATCGGGGCGGTGTTTCTCGGCACCATGGCGACCAAAACCGGCCTGCCGCAGCGCATCGCCGGGGTCGTGGTCAATCGCGTGGGCCTGACCTATTCCCGTCTGCTGCTTGGTCTCATCGTCATCGCCTTCCTGCTGACCTTCATCGTGCCCTCCGGTGTGGCGCGCGTGGTGATCATGGCGCCGATTTGCATGGGCGTGATCGAACTTTTCGGAGTCGAGAAGGGCTCCAACATCGGCCGCGGCATTTTCCTGCTGATGACCTATACCTGCGCCATTTTCGACAAAATGATCATCGCCGGAACCGGCGCCATAACCGCGCGCAACATCATCGAACGCATCGGTGGCGTGGATGTGCATTATTCCTTCTGGCTGCTGGCCTTCTTTCCCTGCTCCATCGCGACCATTTTTGTCGGCTGGCGCTTGACGCTTTGGCTCTTTCCGCCCGAAGTCGCGAGCCTGGAAGATCGGCGCAGCGAGGTTCAGGCGCATTTCCGCGCGGTCGCGCCCTGGTCGCCTGCAACAACCAAAGCCACCCTGCTGGTGCTTCTCGCGCTCACTCTGTGGCTGACCGATTGGCTGCACGGCATTTCCGCCGCCAAGGTTGCCTTTGGTGTCGGGCTGATCGGACTGCTTCCATTTGTCGACGTGCTGAACGCCGAGGATTTCCGCAAAGCCAATATGCTGCCCTATTTCTTCGTCGCGGCGGCGCTCGGCATGAGCGAAGTCCTACGCGACACCGGCGGATTGAAAATTCTCACCGACACATTCCTGGGCGGCATGGAGCCATTTCTGGCGAACAGAGTAGTGGCCGTTCCCGTGCTTTATTGGACGGCGTTCGTCTATCATTTCTTCACCGCCAGCGAGATTTCCATGCTGGCGACATCGCTGCCCATCCTGATGCAATTTGCCAAGACGCATGGCCTGGACGCGCTGTGGGTCGGGATGGTGTGGACTTTCGCCGCGGGTGGAAAGCTTTTTGCCTATCAATCCGCGCCGCTGATCGTCGGCTATGCCTACGGTTATTTTCGCCACACGGACATGCTGAAACTCGGCGCGCTGCTGACCATCGTCGAGTTCTTCGCACTGCTGTTCTGCACCGGCATCTTCTGGCCCCTCTTGGGCTTCTGAGTGCCCTCTCCCCTTGTGGGTCGAGGGCCGCTCGTCATGCTGAGGTGCTCCGCGAAGCGGAGCCTCGAAGCACGAGCGGCCACCTCACTATGACGGGCGCCATTGGCGCGCCCGGCAAGGAGGAATGTCTGTGCTTGTGTCTGCGAGCAGACGGTTGCCGGACAGATCTTGCGGTATTGCACATACAGGGGGAGAGCGAATGAGAGTCGGCCAATGTGCACGCGCAGGTCGAGGTCTGAGTGCTGACCATTGCCGAGAGCGCGCGAGGTGTGCGGTGGAAATGGCTGTTGCGTATTCCCAAGAGACTCGTGAGGAGTTTTTGTTGCTCTCCGACCAATGACTGAAATTCGCTATGGAGATCGACAAGCTAAATCACTTGTAACCGGATACGCGCAGCGGGATTATGGGTGGGCGGAGCCGTCAAGCGTCTACACACGGTATTCCCGTAAAATGCTACTGTGGAGGCGAGCAATCGGCCCGGCGCAGGTCGGACCAAACAAAAGGCGCGTCGCGGCTTGCGCATCTCACGTTCGCAGGAAAGTGATTTCAGCACGAACCGGCTGCTCAGAATGCTTCACAACGAGGAGCGGGGCGTAATCGGAGCGCATTTGATTCTCAAGCGCCTTCGGCGTGGTCAAGTACTTTTTGAACCGGGCCAGGAAGTGGAAACAACTTACTTTCCCTGCTCGGGCACTGTCGGATCTCTACTCATTGTGTCACTGACCGGCCGTGAAGTCGAAGCGGCGACAATTGGATGGGAAGGTGCGATTGGAGGAATCGTTAGCGCTGGCTCAAAGCCCGCTTACAGCCGCGCGGTCGTGCAGATCGGCGGACCCGCCTATAGCCTGCCAACAGTCCGGCTGGAGGAGGCGAAACAGCGCTCGCCAGTTCTGCACGATATCTTCGCCCGGTATGCAGATACGCTGCTCGCTCAAATCATGCAGTCGGTCGCGTGCAACGCTTTACATACGGCGGAGGCCCGCTGTTCGAGGTGGTTGTTATCAACCCATGACCGCGTCAGAAGCAGCACCTTGCCGCTTACTCAGGACGCTTTGGCGGAAATGCTCGGCGTCCAGCGCACCACAATAACCGCGGTAGTGAAGGGCCTACGGGCCGGCAAGCTGATTCGCTATAGGCGCGGCCGTATCGAGATTTTGAATCGCAGCGGAATCGAAGAGATAGCTTGCGAGTGCTATTCGGCGGTGGAGAGCCACGCTGAGCGCCTGCTGAAGCAAAGCGATCCGTAAACCCCGCGCAGGTGCCCAAAGTGCGGCTGCCTCCCCCTTGTGGGTTGGAGGCCCCTCGGCGACAGCTCCGCTGTCGCAAACTCGCCCTCCAACCCCTGTGGGGTTGCACTGGCTACCGAAAAATCAAATCCGTAGAAACTCCTTTGCGTTTTCGCTCAAGATTTTCTGCTTCTGCTTTTCGCTGATGTCGCTGCGTTCACGCAGCTCATGGACGGTGCCCGGATACTCTGAATCGAAATGCGGATAATCCGAAGCCATCAGCACGCGGTCTTCGCTGAACTCCTCCAGCGCGACGCGCAGCAGTCTCTCATCGGCCTCGCAGGTGACGTAGCAGTTTTTCTTTAAATATTCGGACGGCTTGCGGGTGATCTTCGGCGTGAAGCCGTGGTTCATACGCTTATAGTCGTCGTCCATGCGATGCATCCAATAGAGAATCCATTCCGCGCTGCATTCGAAAAAGGCGACGCGCAAATTGGGGTGGCGCTCGAACACCCCGCCGGTAGTGAGCCCGACGAGACCGGCGGTACAGTTGAACGGGCGGCCCAGCACATGCATGGCGAAGAAATTGTCGAAGCGGTTGATCAGCTCGCCCATGCTTGCGGGATGCAGCATCAGGGGAACGTCCAGCTTCTCTGCGGCGGCGAAGAACGGCTCGAAGACAGGATCATCGAGCGTGTGCTTGTGGCTATAGGGCGTCAGGTGAATGGCCTTGAAGCCAAGCGTCTTCACGCAATGCTTGAGCTCATCCACCAGCGCTTCCGGATGACCCCACGGCATCATTCCCACGGGCCATAGTCTTTCTTCGCGGCCTGCCACCAGTTTCTTGACCCAATTGTTGTAGGCGTGGGCGAGCGCCGCTCCCAATTCGCCCTCGATATAGGTGGGAATGCCAAGATGGGTGGGAAACAGCATCTGGTGATCGATGCGCTCGGCATCGTTGTCGGCAAGCCGCCTGGCCATGTCCCAGCCGCCCACCTGGCGGCGCGCGATTTCACCGCCATTCCAATTCGCTTGCGGGTCGTAGACGATGGAATGATTGAAGTGCGCTCTAACCGCACTCGGCCAAGGCTGGAGATTGTGCTGGAATTTCGCGCGGACATTCTTCTCGCCGTTCTGCCGCACCGGCGATTGATCGGCAAATTTCCCTTCCAGCCGGTAGACTTCATCCAGCAAATATTCTTCCCGAAGATGGGAATCCATGTCGAAGATTTTCATTGCCATTCCCGACTGCTCCCTTCGCCTTGTGGCGCGCAGGCATACCCCCCTTTGACTCGTCACATCGTAACAAAGCGTGATTTTATTGGCTTTTTTTGCTGTTTCGAAGTGTAACACGAAGTGTAACAGCCCGTTACAAAGTTGTTTTATGCTAGTATACACAACCACACGTTGCGTCCATTAAGCCGTTTGTGCGGGCCTGCTTCCCTCGATAGCTTGCGATGACACATCGGGAAATCCCATGAGCGCTGGTGACGCCACCCTCGCCACCCAACCGCCCGCCGTAACGGCGGAGAGGCCCGATACCCTGCGGATCGTCTTCACGGCGCTTTGCGTGCTGGTGCCCTTGGCCGTGTGGTTTGCACCTTTCGCGATATCGCCGGCGGCAAAGGGGGCGATGGCGATCTCCAGCTTCATGATCGTCGCCTGGATGACCAATGTGATGGAATACGGCGCGACGGGCATGATCGGCTGCGTGCTGTTCTGGGCGCTGGGCGTAGCCAAGTTCGACACCGCTTTTTCCGGCTTCATCAGCGACACGCCCTGGTTTCTGGTCGGCGCCATCCTGCTTGGCGAGGCAGCCAACAAAACCGGCGTGCCGCAGCGTATCGGCGCCTTTGTCGTCACCAGCGTGGGCGCCACCTATTCGCGGCTGCTGCTCGGGCTGATCATCACCTGTTTTCTTTTGACGTTCGTCGTGCCCTCGGGATCGGCGCGGACCGTCATCATGGCTGCCATCGGAATTGGGGTGATCAACGTCTTCGGCGTCGGCAAGGGATCGAATATCGGACGCGCGATCTTCCTTTGCATCACCTACACGTCCGCCATTTTCGACAAGATGATCATCGCGGGCGCGGGCGCGATTACGGCTCGCGGGATCATCGTCAAGGTCGGCGGCGTGAATGTGTCGTGGGGGATTTGGTTCATTGCCTATCTTCCTTGCGCCTTGCTGACGATCTGGGCGGCGTGGCGCTTTGCGCTGCGCTTTTATCCGCCCGAGATCGAAAGCCTCGATGGCCGCATGGACCAGTTGCGCGACAATCTTCGCACCAGCGTGCCGTGGAACTCCCAGGCGCTGAAGTCGAGTATTCTTTCGGGACTGGCGATCGTTCTCTGGCTTACCGATTTCATCCACCACATCTCGCCGACGATGATCGCTCTCCTTCTGGCGCTCGCGGCATTCCTGCCCTTCGTCGACATCCTCGACGCCAAGGATATGCAGCGCGCAAATCTGCTGCCGTTCTTTTTCGTCGCGGCGGCGCTGAGCATGAGCCAGGTGGCGCAGGAGACGGGCGCGCTGAAGCTGCTGACGGATTCGTTTTTCGGCGGTTTGCAGCCTTTGCTGTCCAACAAAATCCTTGCCGTCCCGGCGCTGTATTGGGGCGGCTTCGTCTACCATTTCGCCACGGCGAGCGAGATATCGATGCTCGCCACGTCTCTGCCGGTCTTGATGGAGTTCGCCAAAAGCCATCACCTGGATCCGCTTTGGATCGGCATGATTTGGGGCTTTTCGGCCGGCGGCAAATTATTCGCGTACCAAGCCGCGCCCCTGGTGATCGGCTATTCCTACGGCTATTTCCGCCATACCGATCTGATCAAGATTGGCGCTCTCCTCACGGTCGTCGAGTTCATCGGCCTTGCGATCAGTGTTGCGATCTACTGGCCGATCCTCGGCCTGTAACATCGGACACCTTCACGGGATTGCCGTCACAGGGCGATTGCCGCCGCTCAGGCTGCCGTTGCCGCTCATGGGGCCGCTGGGCGGATCGCCGTGGTGCCCGCCCGACGCAGCCGCAGCAGCGCCCGCGACCAAAGCTCCGCCCGCAATACAAAGTATAAGATTGCGTTCGCAGAATGTGTCCCCGCCCTGAGCTGTCCGCACGGGCAATCTGACGCCGTTGATGGTCGAAGCGGTTTGGCAAGCTGTCAAACTCGTCGACGCGGTCAATGCAAAAACCAATAGTGCTAAGCGCATGATATTTCCCCTCGACTGCTTTAATGCGGCAAGACGTTGCACCGGGTCTGCATATTCCGGTCTCCCGCAAACTATCGACCCGTTTCTTGCTGTTCCGATTACCGGACTGTTTTATGCTGCGGAAGATTGTGCTATGACAATCTAAGACATGTAATAGAGACACTTTTTGTGATGGTATGACACTCATGTGGAAAACTCTTCGAGGCGCGACCGGCTATTCGGATCTGGTCGAGCGGTTGCGCAAAGCGGTTGAAGGCGGCGAGCTGCCGCACGGCGCGCGGCTGCCGTCGCATCGTCGCCTCGCCTACGATCTCAAGCTCGCGATCGGCACTGTCACGCGCGCTTATCAGGTTGCCGAGCGCGAGGGGCTGATTGTCTCCTACGTGGGCCGAGGCAGTTTTGTTGCCTCGCCGGGCGCGAGCTCGCGGGGCAGGCGGCACCAGAAAGATCCGAGCGCAGAAATCGATCTGTCACTCGACGAACCCTTGGAAGCGCTGAACCCATCATTGGATGGAATCATGCGGAGCATTTCTGAGGACAGGTTAGGCAACACGCTTTCCGAATATCACAACACCGGGTGGGCAGCGCGTCACCGTGAGACCGGCGCCCAATGGATCGAGCGGTTTGGCTATCGCGTATCGCCCGACGCCGTCGTGGTGTGCGCCGGCGCCCAGCATGCGATTCTCTGCTCTCTAGCGGCGGCGTGCCGGACCGGCGACGTCGTGCTGGTTGAAGAATTGTCCTATCCCGGGTTCCGGGGCGTGGTCGAAATGCTTGGGCTCCGGGCCGAGCCGGTCAGGGTGGACTCTCACGGCATTGTGCCCGCAGCCATCGAGGAAGCTTGCAGCAAAAGCTCTCCGCGAGCCTTGTACGTCACTCCGAGCGTGCAGAACCCGACCAATTGCCAGCTTAACGCGGCGCGGCGGGCGCGGACCGCAGAACTCGCCGAACGCCACGATTTTGCGATTGTCGAAGACGATGTCCGGCCGCGTTCGGTCCTGCCTGCACCGGCTCCCATCGCGGCGCTCATCCCGGAGCGCACCTTCTTTATCGGCGGCGTATCCAAGACGCTTGGCGGCGGCTTGCGGACGGCATTTCTTGCGGTGCCCGAGTGCCGGCGCAAATCCGTCCCGACCGCCGTCTGGGCGAGTATTTATATGGCGTCTCCGGTGAGCGCTGAGATCGTTTCGCGTTTGGTCGAAAGCGGGATTGCCGACCGGACCGCGGAAGCAAAGGAGCAGGAAGCCAAGCGGCGGCGGGCGCTGGCGGAACGGTATTTGGGTCATCTTGATCTTCGCACGCATGTCGGCTCAACGACGGCATGGCTGCCGCTCCCCCAGGGTTGGACCAATGCCGCTGCTGTCACGTCTGTCCGCGACAAAGGCGTATCGATGACTTCGGCAGATGGGTTCTGGAATGGGCGAACGCCTCCCCCCAACGCGGTTCGGCTTAGCATCGGGGCGCCGAGAACCGCTGAATTGCTCGAGACCGCGCTGGCGCGAATTGCGGATTCGCTTTCGTCGACACGAAACCGCGTCGGATTGTGACCATCGCCGCGCCGGCGCGGACCGCGGTGGCGCGGGCGGCAGATGTCGCGTACATTTCCGCTATGCAGGATTTGAACGAGCAGCGCCGCTTCAAGAATAATCTGCAAGGCGAGGTGGATGGCGCGGCCGTCTATGCCGCACTTGCGGAAGCGGAGAAGGACCCGAACGTTGCGAGCATCTACCGCCGCTTGGCGGCGGTCGAACGCGCTCATGCCGAGTTCTGGCGCTCGCGGCTGGATCGCGCGACCAAGAAGCACACCAAACTGACGCCGAGTCTGCGGGCGCGCGGCTTGAGCTGGCTTGCCCGGCGCTTCGGGCCGAGTTTCGTCCTTTCCGCGATTGCCGCGGGGGAAGCCAGGGACAGTTCTCATTACGATACGCAGCCCGATGCGGTAGCAGGCGGACTGCCGGCCGACGAGCGTTCGCACGCGCGGATCATCCACGCCGCTTCCTCGGGTCATGCCGGACTTGCCGGCCCTGCTCTCGCCCGGCTGGAGGGCCGGCATCGCGGCGCCGCCGGCAATGCCCTGCGCGCCGCCGTGCTTGGCGCCAATGACGGGCTGGTATCAAATCTGAGTCTCGTCATGGGCGTTGCGGGCACGGCTGCCGCGGACCGTACGATCCTTTTGACCGGCCTTGCCGGGCTTGTCGCCGGCGCCTGCTCGATGGCTATGGGCGAATGGCTGTCGGTTTCCAGCTCACGGGAATTGTACGAGAAGCAGATTGCCACCGAAGCGGCGGAGCTTGAGCAATCGCCGGAAGAAGAAATGGAAGAGCTGGTCCTGATCTATCAGGCCAAGGGTCTCAAAGAAGAGGAGGCGCGCTCGCTGGCCGGCCGTCTCCTCAGTCAGAAGGATGTCGCACTCGACACACTGGTGCGGGAGGAGCTCGGCATCGATCCGAAGAAGCTCGGCGGGTCGGCCTGGACGGCTGGGGGCGCGTCTTTTGCGCTGTTTTCGCTCGGCGCGATTTTTCCCATTCTGCCGTTCTTTTTTCTCAGCGGCTCGGCGGCGCTTTTCGCCGCCGTTGTTCTTTCCGGATTGGCGCTTGCCGCGATCGGCGCCGGAACTTCGCTCTTCACCGGCCGCGACGTGATGTCTTCCGTGGCGCGGCAGCTCGCCATCGGTTACGCCGCCGCCCTGATCACCTTCGGCATTGGGCGTCTGGCAGGGACCGTGCTCGGATGACGCGCCTGCCTTATGTCGATGCGGCGCAGTTCTCGCCGGGACAGAAAGACCTTTACGATTCGATCGTGGGCGGGCCGCGTTCGGCGAAGCGTCCATCGCTGCTCGACGCGCAAGGCCATTTGACCGGGCCGTTCAACGCATTTCTTCATCTCCCTGCTTTAGGCCGGCTGTGGTCTGCCATAGGGGAATCGCTGCGATTCCGCACCACGCTCGATCGCCGCTGGTTCGAGCTTGCCATTCTTGTCATCGCGGTTGAATGGCGCTGCGGCCACGAATGGGCCGCGCATGCGCATCTTGCGCGCGAAGCGGGCATTTCCGCCCCAGTTATCGAATCTCTGCGGCGTGGCGAGTTGCCTGCTTTCTCTAAAGCAGACGAGCAAGCCGTTTTCCGCTTCGTGCACGAACTCGTCACACAAAGACGGACCAGCGATCAAACATATGACACGATGGTCTCTGCGATCGGCGAAAAGCACGCCGTCGAGCTGGTGAACGCGATCGGATATTATGTGGCTCTGGCTGCGATGCTGAAGGCCTTCGACGTTCATCCGCCCGAAGGATTGAACGACCCCTGGCCGGATGATTAGGGGGCCCTTGGTTTGCCAAACCAAAACTCTGCCTCCCCTTGTGGGGAGGCACGCGAATTTCCAGTTCGGAAATTCGCGAGTGGGGGTGTGCCGACAACCCTCCACCCGAAAAAATGCTTCGCATTTTTCGTTTGCGGCCGGCGACAGCTCCGCTGTCGCTAACCGGCCTACAACCCCACAAGGGGAGATGATTCCGGCGCTTTCACTCAATCCACACCAGTCAAGTCCTTGATGTCCTCGGGATCGAGTTCGGCCGCCAATTCGCGTTTTGCGCGATACACGCGCATCTCCACCGCTTTGGCGTTGATGCCCAACAGGGCGCCGGCTTGTTTATGCGACAGCCCTTCGAGCATGGTAAGGATTAGCGGCTCCTTCAACTGCCGCGGCAATTTTGCAATGGCCGTTTCCAAACGCCGCAATGCCTGACTCGCCGCAGTAGTTGAATCCGCGGCAGGCGCCGTGCTTTCACCCACCGGCGTGCCGAACGCCAGCACCGCGAACGCTGCGCGGCGAACCGCGTTTCGCCTCGCGCGATCGCGGCATTTATTCAGCGCAATGCGCCGCAACCAGGCCGCGAACGAACGCTCGGGATCGAAACGGGACAGCGCATTCCAGGCCGAGACGAAACTCTCCTGCAAAATATCGTAAGCCTCCTCGCGGTCGGCGACGTAATGGCGAATGAAGCGGTAAAGCCAGCCCTTGTGCCGGCGCATGATTGCGGCGAATGCATTGTGATCGCCTTGGCGTGCCGCAAGCGCCAGGGCGGCATCCGGAGGTTCGTCGATCGCCGTCACGGTTTCGGCGAGGCGGTAGCGGTCAAGACCTCACGGACTTTGCGATCGTAGATCATCTGTTGCTGTGGCGTCAGCACGTCGCGCACTTCCAGCACATACAGGATGGTCGCGCGCTGAAGTTGGCCCAGACCTTGCTCGACGTGATTGCTGGCTTGCTGAGCCTCGCGTCCAAAGGCCATATCGGCCATGAGCGCATCGGCCAATTCACGGTTGGCATTGGCGACCTGCTGCCGAAGCGCGCTGCGCTCGTCGTAATATTTATCTTCGATCGATTGGATTTCCTTGCTCTGCGCTGGGGTAAGCTGCAGGTCGCGCTGCACGATCTCATGCACCGTCTGGCGCAAGGGAAGGGCTTGCGCGTCGTCTCCGAGCGCGTTGCGTGCACCGATCCAGCCGCCGATCCCGCCTGCGAGCAGCGCGACGGCTATCGTGACGGCGAGGTTGCGCCAGAAGGGATTCAAGTCCCGCCCTCGAGCCTGACCGAAGGCGCCATTGCGCTGTCGTCGGAGAGCACCACCGTCTCGCTCTGCAAAATCCGCGGCATGGAGACAAAACCAGCCAATTGCGCGACAGCGACGCCGAGAATCATGGCCCCGCAAATCACCGCAAGCTGGATTTGGTAGGTCTTGCCGCCGAAAATGTCGCTGCGGCGTTCCCGGTCGATCCGCTTCCACACCGCCGCTTCGAGGCGTGAAAGATCCTGATCCAAAGGGGCCGCTTTTAGGCGGCTAAGCAGGATTTCGAGACGGTCTGCCATGCTGCGATAGTCCAACTGCGATATCTCCTGCTAATATACGCACCAAAGACGGTCCCCACTCAACTCGCGCCAAGGCGCTGAGGGATAGGGACGGATTGGGCGTATTAAGAGAACGTGGAGGCCATTCCGTCTCGGCGGAGAAAGCGATGAAAGCCCGGGCCCTGATCCTAGCGTTAAGCCTCGTGGCGGCCGCCGCGACGCCGGCTTCCGCCCATCATTCCTTTGCCATGTACGAGCGCGCGAAGACGCTCACTCTGACCGGTACGGTAAAGGAGTTCGCCTGGAGCAGTCCTCATGTGCTCATCCAGGTTCTGACCGGCAATGCCCGCGGCGACGCCATGATCTGGTTTATCGAGGGCAGTTCGCCCACGGTTCTGGCGCGAGGAGGCTGGACCGGCAATCTGTTGAAGCCCGGCGACAAGATTTCGCTCGGAATTCATCCGCGTAAAGATGGCGGGGCAGGGGGGCTTCTCGCCGACGAGCAACAAGTGCTGGTCAATGGTCAACCGGCGAAGGGCGTGCAGTGGGTCACACCGGCCGGTGAAGACCAAGGCGACAAATGATCGCATTGCGAGCTGCAAGCAAGGCAGCTTGGATTGTTTGAGGGGGCATTCAATGCGTCGATTTTTCCGGCGCTCTTCTCATCCTGGTTTAGCCTACGCTGCGTGCGCGATACGCGCCCGAATCTTACGGAATTTACCGGTACGCAGTCGATTAACACGTTGACAACCGCGCCGATTGCCCTGCAATAGCAATCGGGCTTTGGGGAGGACATATATGCATCTGATCCCGGCGTCTTGGTCGCATTTGCACATGCTGGTGAGCGTCTTCCCGTCGGTCGGCCTCATCTTCGTGCTCGGTTTTTATGTCGCCGCATTGAAGACGCACAGCGAAACCATGAAGCGGACTTGTCTCGCCGCTTTTGCCATTTTGGGATTGCTGTCGATCCCGACCTATATCAGCGGCACCGGTTCGATGGCCGACGTTGCCAAGGACCCCCATTTTTCCCAGGCGCTGATCAACACGCATTATTATGTGGCGCTTTTCGCGCTTGCCGGCATCGTCATCACAGGAGCGGCCGCAGCATTCGAACTATGGCGCTATAGCCGCGTTGGCTTCCTTTCCACGCAAGCCCGGAATGTGGTGATGACGCTCGCCATCGTCACGCTGGGCTTGATGGCTGCGGCCGGCGAGCTGGGCTGGGAGATCAATCACCAAGAACTTGCATTGGATCCGGCGAAGCAGATGACTTCGCAATATTGGTCGCATGTGCACATCATTATAAATCACTTCCCGACCGTCGGGTTCACCATTGCGCTCGCCTTCTACATCGTCGCTCTGGTGCTGAACAGCGAGGCTATGAAACGCAGCAGCCTCGTCGTCTTTGTCATCTGCGCGATCTTGGGCGTGACTACCTATGTCACAGGCGCTGCCGCCATGTGGGCGCTGAACGACATTCCCGGCACCTCCAAAGCGGGAATCAACGCCCATCGCGATATGGCTTTGTTGAGCCTGTTTGGCCTCGCGTTTACCGGCGTGACGGCTTGGATTCTGGTCTGGCGCTACCGCTATCTTGCGCGGTTCACCAATGGCGGCCTCTATACTGTGCTGGCGTTCGCGGTCGTCACTTTAGGTTTCATGGCGGAAACCGGCCACCGGGGCGGGCAGATCAATCACCCCGAGATCCGCGTAGACGCCATGCCAACCGACCCGACCGCTTACTGGAGCCCCCATATCGAGGACCTGATCAACAACGTCATCTGGTTCGTGCCCTGGCAAACCGTGCATTTCTTCGGCTATTCGATTGTATTCGGCACGGTGCTGGCGGTTGTGCTGCGGATTTTCGGCTTCTGGAAATCCATGCCGTTCTCGGCCGTGCACCGGATTCTCCCCTTGGGTGTTTTCGGCGTGACCATGAATGTCTTCACCGGCATGCTGATGCTGATGGCCGACACGTTCCGCTACGTGAACGAAATCACTTTCGTGCCGAAAATGTTTTTCCTGCCCATCGGCGCAATCGCGGTGCTGTATTTCTCGACCTCCGAGCGCCTCTGGAACGTGAAGGCCGGAGAGGACGCGCCGGCGAGCGCCAAATGGGTCGCGGCCCTGGTGCTGCTGTCATGGGTCGGGGTCATCATGGGCGGGCGTCTGCTGCCTTACGTCTAAGCCTGGGGGAATCGATATGTTTGCTATCTCGATGACATCGCTGCCGTTACTGGGCTTGGTCGTTGCGGTTTCGATCATTGTCCTCGGCATTGCGTTCGCCGGCATATATTTTCTGAACAAGTCCGTGGATCAGACCGGCCTCTAGCCTGATCCGCATCTATCGAGGGAGGGTTGCACAGTGCTCGATTGGCTGACGAATACGTCTTACGCAGTCTGGGTTCGGGAATCCTGGGGCTGGCCGTTCGCGCTGACGTTCCATGCGTTTGGCAACGCCATCGTCATCGGCCTCATCTTCATTATTGGCCTGCGCCTTGCCGGATTGTTCCGCACGATTCCGTACACCTCATTATCGCGGCTGATCCCTGTCATTTGGATTGGCGTGGCGATCCAAGTCTTCAGCGGCTTTTCGCTGTTCATGACCAAACCGGCACGCTATCTCGGCGATGGCATGTTTCAGTGGAAGCTTTTGTTCGTCGTCACCGGTGTGATCTTGACCTTGTTTTTCCAGAGCGTCCTGAAGCGGGAGGCCGCCACTTGGCAAACCGCCGGACACGTATCCACCCGTGGCGGCAGATTTGCCACCGCGACCGTCCTGGCCTGGGCCTGCGTTTTGGTCGTCGGGCGGCTGACCGCCTATCTGGGGCAATTGTATCACGCCTGAGCAAAGGCGTGCTCAACCGGCGCCAAACATCAACCGCCGCCCCAATTTGGGGCGGCGGTTTTGTTTAGGTGGACGTCCCTCTGCGCTCGATAAACAGGAGCACTCCGTCAAGCAGCGCGAAGACGGTGAGGAATAGGACGGCCCACCCAACGCCCATGCTGCTGAGCGCAAGCAAACTGGCGATCAAACCCAGGACCAAAATCCCTATCGCCCATTTCTCCATGGGAAATTCTTCCGCGTTGGCGTCTCGAAAGCGAAACGTGCGGCGAATGCCGTCCGTTCCACCCCCATTCATCCCGCCCCCTGAGGGGAGGTCGAAATTTGCGGAGCAAATTTCGGGTGGGGGACTTCGAAATTCCCAAACAATTAGACGCCAAATTGCCGCTGAGGTAGAGATTTTCCCTGTATCCGAGGGGGAATTCCGATGTTGCAGGGCTTTACCGAGTGGCTCACCGGCACCGAGGCCAGCGCGGTGCTCTCGGATACAACCCAATTCGCGACCTGGCTGATCATCCCGGTTTCGCAGTGCATCCACCTGATCTGCGTTGCCATCGTGATGATCTCGGTGGGCCTGCTGAATCTTAGGCTATTGGGAGTTGCCGGAGCCCGCCAAAGCTTCGCGCAATTGGCCGATCATCTCATGCCCTGGATTTGGGCCGCTCTTACGGTCCTCTTCATCACCGGTACGATTCAAACCGTTGCGGAGCCGGGACGAGAGCTTCTCAACATCGGCTTTAAAACCAAAATGGTGCTGCTGATGTGCGCGGTTGCGATCACTGTGGTGTACCAGACGACCATCAGGAAAGATCCCAAATATTGGGACCGTTCGCCGGAGCGGCGAAAAATGGCGCAAATGCTGGCTTCGATTTCGCTGGTGCTGTGGATCGGCATCGCGGCCGCCGGGCGTCTGATCGCTTATCTTGACCTGCGGCACGAGCAATGAACGGCATCATCGCGATCCTGCAGTGGATTAACGACCTGCCGCTTTCGGCATTCATCCGGGATTGGATCTTTGCCTTCCCGTCGCTCGAAACCGTCCACGTCATCGCCATTGTGTTCGTCTTGGGCTCGATCACCCGGCTGGATATGCGCCTGATGGGTCTCGTTTGGCAGGACCGGCCGGTGACCGAAATATCCGAAGAAATGCTGCCCTGGACCTGGATCAGTTTCGTCATCGCGACGATTTTCGGCCTGCTTTTGTGGATGTCGAAACCGCTGACCTATTTCGCCATCGCCTTCTTCGACGTGAAGATGATCCTGATCGCGCTCGCCGGCATCAATATGCTGTTCTTCCAATTTGTGACGTTCAGGACGGTGGGACAATGGGATCGCGATCCGATCCCGCCGCCTGCCGCGCGCTTCGCAGGCGCGCTGTCAATGGCGCTCTGGCTCGGCGTAATGATCTGCGGCCGCTTCATCGGCTTTGTCTAACCCATTTTTTCTGCCTTCCCCTTTTGCGGGGGATCGAGGGCGAATAGAAATCGCCAGGGCCCCACCCACAATGCCGCCAGACGAAAACTCGGTATGATGTCCGCGCGTTCCACCAAAGGAGACCGGCATGGAATCGATTGTTTCCAATCTCTTGTCCAGCTTTGAGAAGGGCTCGCTGAGCCGCCGAGACCTGGTTCAAGCTCTTGCGCTGTTGGCGGCAAGTGGAACGGCCGCTGCTGCCGCCGAAGAAAACATCGATTTCAGAGACGCCGACATCGACCATATCAGCATTCATGTCGCGGACCTGCAGCGTTCCGTGAATTTTTATCAGAGGATGTTTGGCTTCTCCGTGGTTAGCCAGGACCAGCCAAACGGAATTATTCGCCTGGGCAACAACAAGGTGCTGGTGTCTCTTAATCATGGAAGCCCTGCCGGCGTGATCGACCACTTCGCGCTCGGGATTCCGCGTTTCAACAGGGAAACCGCTACGCGCTATTTGATGCAGCGAGGCGCGACTCCTTCAGAGGGCGACTACGCCGGTTTGCACGTCAAAGATCCCGACGGGATCAACGTGCAAATTTCTCCGAAGTGATAGAAGCGACAGATAAAATCTAACTTTGTTACACTTGGACAGTTCAACAGACACTTTTCGCAAACACGTGCCATCGCGCCAAAAAGGCGCTCACGCGTAGCTGCGGCTGACGAACCAATAGAGTCCGATTCCGGCCACGCAGGCCGATGCAACATCGACCACGATGGGCCGCGGCAAAGTGAGCTTGACCCGCGACAGGACCCACACGACGACTACGAGGGCACAGACAAGGGTCAATTGCCCGATTTCGACGCCCGAATTGAAGCCCAAGAGCAGTTCAAACATGCGACCTTGAGGAAGCTGCATATCGAGCAGGTTCGCCGCAAATCCGAAGCCGTGGATCAGGCCGAACACCAGCGTGACCACCAGACGTAGCCGGCCTGCGTCTTTCATGTGACCGGATAGCATCAGGTAATTCACCGCGAAAATCGCGGCGCCGACCAAGAGATAGACCGGCAGCCCGCCGAACCCGGTCATTTTGCCCAAGGCCATGAGCAGCAGCATGCTTCCCATCACCGATGCGATGGTGCCCGAGCGATGATTGGAATCGCCGATATTCTCCGCTGCGATCAGCGCGATGGTCAGCCCGATCAGTGCATCGATGTATTCCGCATGCGGGCGAATGACCCCCAACGTCGCCAAAGCGAGTGTCACCGAATGGCCAAGGGTAAAACCAGTGATGCAGAACACCAGGTCGCGCAATCGTTTCGAGATCAGCACCAATCCCAGCAGGAAGACCTGGTGGTCGTAGCCGGTGAAGATATGCATGATCCCAAGGCCGATATATTCGAAGAAGCTGGCGTTCTGCAGCGGGCTCTGGCCGGTTGCCGAGGATAGAGCGAGCGACTGCTGATCGGCCGTCAGCAATTGCGAAATGAACGCGCCGCTATCGGTGACGATCTGCGCATAGGTGACATGGGTCGGGACAATCGGAAAAAACGCCGACGAATGGATGCGAATGCCGTTCGCATCCGGGCAGGTATAGGCGAACTCGAAGCGGCGAAAGCCGGTCGTGGCGGTTATCGCGCGAACGTCCTCGGTGCGTTGGCACAAATCGTTGCCGTGCTGAACGGTGACGTTTTTCCGGACGTAATCCGCGAGTTCGGCATCGCTGATTGGCGTGCCGTTGTGCGCCAGACGCGGAAGCTCGATCTCCGGAATCGTATAAGCCACATGGACGGTCGATCCGACGATGCGCCAGACCGATTGGGTTTCGCTCTTGGTGTGGGCAAAAGCGGGCGTCGTACCGAAAACGACCAGTAGCGCAAGAATCACCCGCAGCACGGCGTTCATTAACGGAATTCCGGCGCGAGCTGAATGTCCGCTTTGCTCTTGAGATATTTCAGATTGGCGGTTTCGACGCGGGCTTGTTCGTCTTTCTTATAATCCTGCAGAACGGCGTCACGCGCCTCCGCAAAACTACGCTCCGGCGGCGCCTGGCGCTTTTCCATCAGAAGGACATGAAAATCGTCACCTTCCTTGATCGGCTCCGATGCCTGGCGGGCATTGAGCTTTTCGGCGGCGGCATAAAGCGCGGGACTAAGCTTGATCCGCACTGCGAAATCGAACAGGTCGCCGCGATCGAGCTTGCCTGAGTCCTTCATGCTGTAGGTCGCGGCAACATTGTCGGAATCACCGCCTTTGCGGAAAGCTTCGGCGGCCATGTTCGCTTTTTCCAGCGCCTGAGCGGCCGTTGTGTTGTCGTCGGGACGGATGACCAGGTCGCGCAAGGCCATGATCCCTTCGGCCGCATATTTGTCCTGATGGGCCTTGTAATAGGCCTGAAGCTGTTCGTCCGAGGGCTGCTGCGCGATGACATCGGCATCGACCTGAAGCTGCACGCCGTTCACCTCCGCCATCCGCACATCGGGATCGGACGCGGCCAAATCGACTTCCAAGCCGCGCTGCACCAGCACTTCTTCGTCGATCATCTCGTTCAGCACCTTAAGGCGCTGTTCTTTGGTCGTTTGATCGTACGGCAAGGCGGTCTCGATTTGCGCCTGGGTAATGAAATCGCTCCGCAGGATATGGCGGCCGTTGATGAGGGCGATGTCTTCGGCAGGAACGCCGGAAATTTTGGTGCCGGCGGCGGTAAAGAGTCCAAAACCGGCGATTCCCAGCCCGAGGATGGCGCCGATGGCGAAAAGGATCAGAGAGCGGCGCGGATTCACTTGGGACATGCGGCGCCACAGGCCTGCATCTCCCACGCGATCCTCGATCGTTGCGTCAACCATGGCTTTTGTCTTCCGTTTCAGAATCTTTAGCCCGCCGGCGCCGATTGAGCCGATGCCGTGCGGTTGTTCGGCGATTCGGGTGATTCCTTCGACATCGAATGGACATAAACCGCCAGCGCCCGAATCGTGGGGAAGGAAAGCTTGCCGATCCAGGCCGGACATACGCCGTGCCGGCCGTCATAAATCGACTTGTAGATCGATTTCTCGTCGCCGCCATAAAGCCAGTCGTCGTCGATAAGATTGGGCGCGCCATAGTCCGGAATTCCGGTCGCGTCACGCGAATGGCAGTCGTAGCAGACGCCCTTGTCCTGAAAGATATTGCTTCCGCGCTCGACGGCCGCCGGATCTTCCTTGTGTTTGCTCAAGGACAGGACATAGGCCATGACATCCTTGATCTCGCCGATGTTCAGCGCCCTGATGCGGCCGATCGCCGGCATGTCGGTCACATTGTGCGATTTGCCCAGACCCGCGCGGATGCCATAGAGGATCGTGCGTTCGATGTCGGACACGCGCCCGTAATCGTAGAGCCAAATATTGTCCCTGAGGTTGGGCACGCCGTTCTGGTTGCCCTTCAGGTCGGCGCCATGGCATGAGGCGCAATGGCTTGCGAAAGCAGCGCGGCCTATGTCATTGGCGTAGCTGACGAGCGCCGGCTTCCCGGGGATGCTGTCGGGGCTCGCCATCACCAATTGCCGGTTCAGCTGGTAATCCCGAATTGCGGTATAGGCGCCAAACACCAGGGCGGCGCAGCCCGCTGCGAGGATGACTTGCACAGTTCGGCGCCGCCACCGCCGCCCTCCCGGCGAAGCGGGAGTACGTCCGGGAAACCCGGGCTTCCTCATCCTATTCCCCCCGCTCCTCGGCCTGCTCGGAACGAAATTCTATCGCACTTTGGTACATGTTTTGAACTGGTTGGCTAACAAGGAACTATACGCGACGGTCGTTCTTGTCCCTCAATGCCCGAGCTTTATGGCCGCCTTTGGGCGAGCATCCGAGCGTAGCCTATGCTGAAATCGGCCCTCCCAAGGCCTCAGGCGGCGCAGGATTCGAAGCCCGCTTTCAACTCGCCTTCGTCCAGATTGCGGCCGATGAAGACCATTCGCGAGAAACGCGGCTCGCCCGCGCGCCATTCCCGCTGCAGATCGCCTTCCAGGATCATATGCACGGCCTGAAAGACCAGGCGCCGGTTATTGTCCTTAATGTCAATGATGCCCTTGGCGCGCAGGATATCCTGGCCCCGGTTCTTCACCAGCGCCGTCAGCCAGCGGGCAATCTTCCGCCGGTCGATGGGACGGTCGAGCTTCAATGCTACGCTCTTGATCGCGTCATCGTGACGGTGGTCATGGGCGTCTTCGTGATCGCAATGCTCGTCATGGACATGGCCCGCTTCGCTGTGCCGAGCCGTAAGAAAATCGGGTTCCAATTCGGCGATCCGGTTCAGATCGAATCCGCCGCGCCCCAAAATCGCCTCCAGCTTCACATTGGAGCGTTGAGCGCGATGGATGGGGGCCATGGGATTGATGGCATGCAACCGGGCTTCCACCGTACGCAGTTCGTGTTCGGAAACCAGGTCGGTCTTGTTGAGCACGATCTGGTCGGCGAACGCGATCTGTTCCATGGCCTCGCGGCTATCTTCAAGGCGCATCTCCACATGCTTGGCATCCACGACCGTCGTCACCGAATCCAAATCCGTCTTGGAGCGCAAATAGCCGTCCACGAAGAAGGTCTGCGCCACCGGGCCGGGATCGGCCAGGCCGGTCGTTTCGACGACGATCGCGTCGAAATTCCCGCCCTTGGCGAGCAGGCGGTGCAGCGTGCGGATCAGGTCTCCCCGGACGGTGCAGCAGATGCAGCCATTGTTCATTTCGAACAATTCTTCGTCGGTATTCAGGATCAGGTCGTTATCGATGCCGATCTCGCCGAATTCATTAACGATGACCGCATAACGCCGCCCATGGTCTTCCGAAAGAATGCGGTTCAAAAGCGTGGTCTTTCCCGCGCCGAGATAACCCGTCAGGACCGTTACCGGTATGCGCGATTGTTCCATCATAACCGCTTTCTGGGACACGCTTGGTTTCCATGGAATCGAAGCCTCAAAATGTCGCCTCCCCCTTGTGGGGAGGCACGCGAATTCGCGGTTCAGCGAATTCGCGGGTGGGGGGATTTCGAAGCGATTACCCCCACCCGAAATTTGCTCCGCAAATTTCGACCTCCCCACAAGGGGAAGGTGGACTTGTGGTTCCACTTAAACCCAAACACGCTATAGGGCGGCCAATCGGGTTCGCGCAACCGTTTCCTGGAAAGCCCGGTTCGCAACCGGGCCAACCCATGGTAAGAGCGCAGCTTTTCCGGGGAGAATGAGCTGACCGAACTTCGCCACGCCTATATCTGTGACGCGGTCCGGACCCCGATTGGCCGCTTCGGGGGCGCGCTCGCCTTTGTCCGCACCGACGATTTGGCCGCGGTTCCGATCATGGCGCTGATCGCGCGCAATACCGATGCCGATTGGGGCGCGTTGGAAGAGGTCACGCTGGGCTGCGCCAATCAGGCGGGCGAGGACAACCGGAATGTTGCGCGAATGGCCGTGCTTCTGGCGGAGCTGCCTGAGAGCGTGGCAGGCTCGACGGTAAACCGGCTCTGCGCCTCGGGCCTGGAAGCGATCGGGATAACCGCGCGCGCCATTCGCACCGGCGAAACCGATTTTGCCATTGCCGGGGGCGTCGAATCCATGACGCGCGCGCCCCTGGTCGTGGCCAAGGCAGAAAGCGCATTCCAGCGCTCGGCCGAACATTTCGACACTACGATTGGCTGGCGCTTCGTAAACCCGCTGATCAAAGCGCAATATGGCGTCGATTCGATGCCCGAGACGGCGGAGAACGTCGCCGAAACCTATCAGGTCACGCGTGAGGACCAGGATCGCTTCGCTTTGCGCAGCCAGCAGCGTGCCGCGCGCGCGATTGAGACGGGGTTCTTCGCGGAAGAAATTGTACGCGTGCATACCAAGGACGCAAAGGGTAGCCCCGTTACCGTTGAGCGCGACGAACATCCGCGCCCCGAAACCACGCTCGAGGCGTTGGCAAAGCTTAAGGCGCCGTTCCGCGAGTCCGGAACTGTCACGGCAGGAAACGCATCCGGCATCAACGATGGCGCCGCCGCGCTGATCCTGGCTTCCGAGAGCGCCTTGAAGAAGCACCGGCTTCGTCCTCGCGCGCGCATTCTCGGCATGGCGGCGGCCGGTGTGTCCCCGCGCCTGATGGGAGTTGGCCCCCTACCGGCGACCGAAAGGCTGATGACGCGACTGCATCTGAAGATTGCCGATTTCGACGTGATCGAACTGAACGAAGCCTTTGCCAGTCAATCGCTTGCCGTGCTGCGAGAACTCGGCCTCGCCGACGATGCCCCCCAGGTCAACCCCAATGGCGGAGCGATTGCGCTCGGCCATCCGCTCGGGATGAGCGGCGCCCGGCTTGCCATGACGGCTGTGCATCAGCTCGAAAAGACCGGTGGGCGGCGCGCTTTGGTCACGCTTTGTGTCGGTGTCGGTCAGGGTGTTTCGCTGGCGCTCGAACGGGTTTGAACCGGTTGAGCCGAGAGAAAAGAGGCCGGCGTGGATTTTTTTCTGCTGCAGCTCGTCAACGGACTTAGCCTGGGGGCGATCTATGGCCTGATCGCCGTCGGTTATTCCATGGTCTATGGCACCATCGGCCTGGTGAATTTTGCTCACGGCGACATCGTCATGCTTGGCGGGTTTATTTCGCTGATCGGCTTTCTCTTGTTGGCGCCGCTCGGCATCAGCATCGTGCCGCTGGCGCTTGGCTCCGTGCTTCTTGTCACGATCGCCCTGACCGGTCTGTTCGGTTGGCTCGTCGAGCGTCTCGCCTATCGGCCTTTGCGCGGCGCACCGCGCCTCGCCTCGCTGATTTCCGCGATTGGGGTGTCCATCATTTTGCAAAATTCCGTGCTGCTCAGCCAGGGTGCGAGCGTGAAGCGGTTGCAGCCGCTCGTTTCCGGCGCGTTCGCCGTCACCGTGCCCGGACCGGTTCATCTCACCATCGGGATTGTCCAAATCTTGATTGTGGTGACGGCGGCTGTGGTTATGGCCGCCTTCGCCTATGTGATCCGGACGACGGCCCTTGGACGGGCGCATCGCGCAATGCTGCAGGATAGGACGATGGCCGCACTGCTGGGGGTGAACGTCGACCGCATGACCACAGCCAGTTTCGTCATTGGCTCAGGGTTTGCTGCGGTCGCCGGGCTGATGGTCACGCTGTACTACGGTGCGATTGATTTCTCCGCCGGCTTCGTCATCGGCATTCAAGGACTCATTGCAGCAGTCCTGGGCGGGCTGGGCTCGCCGGCCGGAGCAATGTTTGGGGGTATCCTGATCGGTTTGGCCGATGCATTCTGGTCCGGATATTTCGGTGTGGCGTACCGTGACGCAGCAGTCTTCGGAATCTTGATTTTGGTGCTGATCTTTCGTCCCGCCGGGCTTTTGGGTCGTGCAGAGGTGGAAAGAATCTGAAATGGCCGCGGCTCTCCGGTTGATCAAGAGCCGCGCATTGATCGATGCCGCAGGCGCTGCTTGTATCGCCGCTTTATTGGCTATTCCACTGCTCGGATTGCGCCTTAACGAGACTGGGCGCGACGCCGGCCTCACCTATCATCTACCCTGGATCGCCTATGCAGCGCTGGCAGTTTTCTTCGCGCGCCTCGGTCTGTCTTATCTCAGGCCGTGGACCTTTGCCGCTCCCGCGGCATCGCGCTTGACGGGCTACGCGCCGAGCGCCCGGCTACTGCATGGTTCGATCAACCTTTTGGCGATCCTGTTCGCGCTCGGATTGCCTTGGTTTTCCTTTGCCGATGACAATTTCATCGATCGCGCAACTCTCATTCTTATCTATGTCATGCTGGCAACCGGATTGAATATTGTTGTGCGGCGCGCCGGTCTTCTGGATCTCGGCTATGCGGCTTTCTTTGCCATCGGTGCTTACGCCGATGCGCTGTTGTCGCAGCGTTTCAGCCTGTCCTTCTGGGAATGTTTGCCGATTTCCGGTCTGCTGGCGGCCGGCTTCGGATTGGCGATTGCTTCACCGGTTATAAGAGCGCGTGGCGAGTATCTCGCCATTGCGACGCTCGCATTCGGGGAAATGGTGCAAACGGTGCTGGTGAACTGGATTCCCATAACCGGTGGCGCAAAGGGTATCGCCGCCATTCCACGCCCGAGTTTTTTTGCGCTCTCCGGCGCGACGCGGATGAATGAAGTTGATCTTTTCTATTATCTGATCCTCGCAATGGTGCTGCTTGCGAGCGCCTTTGTGTGGCGTATTGGCCGGCTGCCCTTGGGGCGGGCCTGGGATGCGCTTCGCGAGGATGAGATTGCCTGCCGCAGCCTGGGTCTCGATACCATGGCGATCAAGCTCTCAGCCTTCGCTCTGGGTGCTGGACTTGCCGGTTTTGCGGGCTGCGTTTTCGCCGCGCGGCAGGGCTTAGTCAGCCCCGGCAATTTCACCTTTGCCCAGACAGCGATGGTGCTCACGATTGTGATGCTGGGGATGAAAAACCAGCTTGGCATTAGCCTCTCTACAATTGCGATCATCGGTATTCCCGAATGGTTTCCCGCTCTCACTGCCTATCGCATGATTGCGATTGGGATCGTTTTGGTGCTCGCCATGGTGTGGCGGCCGGACGGCGTTTCCACGAGGCGCGCTCCCACCATGCGTCTGATGCGGCGGGTTGCGCGCCCGACGGTCGAAACCGAGGCTCAATGAAGGAGATTGGCGCCCCGCTTCTCGATGTCGAACACCTGACCATGCGTTTCGGCGGGCTGGTCGCGGTCAACGACGTCTCGTTTCAGGCGCGGCGCCGGGAAGTCACGGCCCTGGTCGGCCCCAACGGCGCAGGCAAGAGCACCGTCCTGAACTGCCTGACCGGTTTTTACCGGCCGCCGGTGGGCCGCATGCAGCTGCATTCCGGCCGCTCCACGCCTTTCCTGCTGGAGCGGATGGAGACGTTTCATATCGCGCGTGAAGCGGGTGTGATCCGCACGTTTCGCAATCCACGGCTGTTCGCCGGAATGAGCGTATTGGAGAATCTGATCGTGGCGCAGCAGGCAGACCTCATGCGCGGTTCGGGACTGTCGCCGGTCAGTCTGATTGCCTTGCCCCACTACCGCCGCGCTGCAAGGCGGGCGGTCGATCGCGCGCGTTACTGGCTGGATCGGTTTGACCTCGCCCATGTCGCCGATCGCGCGGCGGGCGGGCTTTCATATGCTCTGCAGCGGCGGCTCGAAATTGCCCGCGCGATGTGTGCGCGCCCGCGGCTTCTTTGCCTCGATGAACCGGCGGCCGGATTGAATACCGCCGAAATTCTTCAGTTGAAGCGAATGTTGGCCGCCTTGCGAGGCGAGGACGATCTCTCGATCCTTTTGCTTGCACAAAATATGAGCATCGTGTCGTCGGTGGCCGACCATGTTGTCGTGCTTGATCGCGGTGTGGCAATCGAAGATGGAACACCGGAACAGATTCGTGCCAGTTCGGCAGTGACTCGCGCCTATATCAGCGTGCCGCCTGGAGCGGATATCGTAACAAGCATGGATATCGCATGTTGATCGTCAATGATCTTCATTCGGGCTATGGCTCGCGTGAGCTGCTCCATGGCGTCGATATCGCGGTGGAGAAGGGCGAGATCGCAGCAATCATCGGCCCGAACGGCGCCGGCAAAACGACGCTTTTGATGACGATCTGCGGTTTCATTCGCGCCGGCGCGGGTCGGGTATCTCTCGATGGCGTGGATATCACACGGCTGCCTGCATGGGAGATCGCGCGCCGTGGGATCATGCACGTGCCGGAAGGCCGGAGGATTTTCCCGCGCATGAGCGTGCTCGAAAATCTGCAATTGGGCGGATTCGCGGTTGACCGCGAATTGTTCGATGGCGATCTTGAATTCGTACTGACACTCTTTCCGGAGCTTGAGAAACGGCTGCTGCAAAACAGCAAGGCTCTGGCAAGCGACGAACAGCAGATGCTCGCAATTGCCCGCGCCCTCATGGGCCGGCCGCGGATTCTTCTTCTGGATGAGCCATCGGTTGGTCTTCCTCCGCCAATGGTTCAACAGCTCTTCAGCGTTATCCGAACGATCAGCCACAACCGCGGTGTTGCGGTGCTTCTGATTGAGCAGAACGCGTTCCAGGCTCTGCGGCTTGCCGACAAAGCCTATGTCTTGGCGAATGGCCGCACTGCCGATTCGGGTACGGGCCTCGATCTCTTGTCAGACCGGCATATTCAAGAGGAGTATTTGAGCGGCTTTTTCGCGAGCGAGCGTAGGGAAGCGTCATGATCGAAACCCTGATTCTCGGCACGACCTATCCGGTATTCATCGGGGTGACGCTGATCTTTATGTGCGGGTGCTCGAGCATGATGGGCCGGACGCTGGCTCAGACGTGGCGGCCGGCGCGGCATGCGCTTCCCTATGGTTTGTTGCTGGGGGTGGCCGACCGACTCATTATCTACACGCTGTTTGGCGGCGACATTCGGTCGGTTTCCGGGTTCATCATCGACACCTATTTCATTTTGCTCGCTGCCCTTGTCACCTACCGCTACACTTTGGCACGCCAAATGGTGCGGCAATATCCGTGGCTTTATCGCCGCTTTCTGATTCTAGGCTGGCGCCGTATTTCACCCTCCCCCTGAGTGTCGAAATTTGCGCAGCAAATTTCGGGGAGGGGAGCGGCTTTAGTCGCGCTTGGTATCCGGTGGCACGCTTTCGACGATGGTGGCATCGAGCTTTTCATAGTCCGAATAGCCGATGGTCGCGTAGAGCTCTTTGCGCGTCTGCATGCGTGACAGCATATTGTGCGATCCGCCATCGCGCTTGATTGCGGCGTAAAGCTCTTCCTGCGCTTTGGCGGCAACCCGCATCGCGCTCGCGGGCCAGATCACCATGCGATAGCCCATTTCCTGAAATTCCGCCGCGGTGAAAACCGGGGTTCGCCCGAACTCGGTCATATTGGCGAGCAGCGGCGATTTCACGCGACGGGCAAATTCACGGAACATTTCCGCGCTGGTCAACGCTTCGGGAAATATCGCATCGGCGCCCGCTTCGAGATAAAGCTTGGCGCGCGCAACCGCCCCATCCAGCCCTTCGGAATCCGCGGCATCGGTGCGCGCGATGATGTAGAGATGGCGCCGAGCCTTCACCGCAGCCGCCACTTTGGCCGCCATGTCGCGCGCATCTGCAAGTTTTTTGTCATTCAAATGGCCGCACTTCTTGGGCAGCAATTGGTCCTCAATGTGAACGGCCGCGGCGCCGGCATCTTCGAAGTCCCGCACCATCTGCATGACGTTGAGCGCTTCGCCGTGACCGGTATCGCCGTCAATCACAACCGGCAACCCCGACGCACGAGCAACTTGGCGAATATAGAAACAGACATCGTCCACCGTAATGATCCCGAGGTCCGGGATGCCCATGGTTCCGGTCATCGCGCTGCCGCCGAGATACAGCGCGTCGAAACCGGCGCGCTTTGCCAGCAGTGCCGCCATGCCGGTATGCGCGCCGGGAATCTGCACGATCTGTGGCCGAGATAGCAGCGCGCGGAAGCGGTCTCCAGCAGGCGTCTCCGGCAAATCTGCACCGACAAGAAAGCTCATGCGAACCCCCGGTTTTCAGAGGACATAAAGATCGAGATAATCATTGACGACAATTGCTTCGAGCCGTGCCGGATCGAGCGACAATTCCAGAATCTTCTGCTGCTGCTCGGCCGGAAAGCGGCGTTTGAGATTGGTGCGGAATTTTTCCAGCAGAAGCGGTATGCCTTCTTCGCGGCGGCGCCTATGGCCGATGGGATATTCGACCAAAAGCTCGGGCAGAACGGTCCCATCCGCAAAGCGGATCGTCACGCCATTGGCAATGGATCGCTTGTTGGGATCAAGGTAATCGCGCGTGAATTGCGGGTCTTCCACGCAAACGGTCTTGGCGCGCAGCACGTCGATGCGGGGGTCTGCGGCAATATCATCTTCGTAGTCTTTGGCGGTCAGCCGTCCGAAGATCAGCGGAACGGCGACCATATATTGGATGCAGTGGTCGCGATCGGCGGGATTGGAAAGCGGTCCCTTCTTGTCGATGATTCGAATTGCAGCTTCGTGCGTGCGAATTGTGATGGAGACAATGTCGTCTGTGCTGCGCTTTGTCTCCGCCATCTTGCGGCGCAGCGCCATCGCCGCTTCTACCGCGGTTTGGGCATGGAATTCGGCCGGATAGGAAATTTTGAACAGCACGTTTTCCATGACATAGGAGCCATAAACCCTCGGGAAACGAAACGGCGCCCCGCGAAACAGGACGTCATAAAATCCCCACTTCGGTGCCGTCAAAGCGGACGGATAGCCCATCTCGCCCGTGGCCGAGATCATGGCGAGGCGAACGCCACGGCTGGTCGCATCGCCCGCAGCCCAGCTTTTGCGCGAGCCCGTATTGGGCGCATGGCGATAGGTGCGAAGAGCCTGCCCGTCCACGAAAGCTTGGGACAGCGCGTTTATGATTGCATCGCGGGACAATCTCATCAGTTGCGATACCACAGCAGCGGTCGCGACCTTCACCAGAACGACGTGATCCAACCCGACCTTATTGAAGGAATTTTCCAGCGCGATCACGCCTTGAATCTCATGCGCTTTGATCATGCCGGTCAGAACGTCTCGCATGCGCAGCCCCGCGCGGCTTTGCGCCTCTGCGTTGCGCGAGAGCCAGTCGGCCACAGCGAGAATCCCGCCAAGATTGTCGGAAGGATGGCCCCATTCCGCCCCAAGCCAGGTATCGTTGAAATCGAGCCAGCGAATCATTGTCCCGATGTTGAACGCGGCTTGTACCGGATCGAGCCGATACGACGTGCCCGGCACCCTCACTCCATAAGGGACAATAGTTTCGGGGACGATAGGTCCGAGCAATTTGGTGCAGGCAGGATAATCCAGCGCCTCCAACCCGCAGCCCAGCGTATCGAGCAGACAATAATGCGCCGTCCGGTAGGCGAGCGCGCTGTCAATTTCATACGAGAGCACGTAATCCGCGATATCGGCGAGGACTTGATCGGGCTGCGGCCGCACAGCTTCGAAATGCGATGTCATATTCAGCGGCGTTCGGCGAGCGGCACGAAGGGGCGATTCTCGGGGCCGACATATGTCGCGGAAGGCCGGATGATCTTGTTGTCGATCCGCTGTTCGATGATATGAGCGCTCCAGCCCGAAGTGCGGGCAATGACAAAAAGGGGCGTGAACATCGCCGTGGGCCAACCCATCAAATGATAAGAGATCGCGCTGTACCAATCGAGATTGGCAAACATCTTCTTCGCCTCCCACATCGTTTTTTCAATGCGCTCGGCGACTTGGAACATCGTCATCTCACCGGCATCTTGCGATAGGCGGCGCGCGACCTCCTTGATGATCTTGTTGCGCGGATCGGCGACGGTATAGACCGGATGGCCGAAGCCGATGATCACTTCCTTCGCGTCGAGGCGTTTTTTGATATCCGTTTCGGCTTCGGCGGGACCTGCGTAGCGGCTTTGGACCTCAAAGGCGAATTCGTTCGCACCGCCGTGCTTGGGCCCTCGGAGCGCGCCGATCGCCCCGGCAATCGCCGAATAGAAATCCGATCCGGTGCCCGCGATGACTCGCGCTGCAAAGGTGGAGGCATTGAATTCATGTTCGGCATAAAGGTTGAACGAGGTGTGCATGGCGCGGACCCAAGCCGGGCTCGGCGGGCTGCCATGCAGCAGATGCAAAATATGACCGCCGATCGATTCGTCGCCGGTCTCGACGTCAATGCGCTTTCCGTTATTGGCGAAATGGTGCCAATAGAGCAGCATCGATCCCAGCGAAGCGATCAGCCGGTCGGCGATATCGCGGGCTCCGGCGGTGTTGTGGTCGTCTTTTTCCGGCGCAATACAGCCGAGCGCGGAAACCCCGGTGCGCATGACATCCATCGGGTGCGACGATGCCGGCAAGGTTTCGAGAATGGTCTTGACGCTCGCCGGGATTCCACGCAACGCGCGAAGCTTAGCCTTGTAGGCTGCTAGCTCCGCGACGGTCGGAAGGCGCTCGTGGATAAGGAGGTGCGCGATCTCTTCGAACTCGCAGCGATCGGCAATATCGAGAATATCGTAGCCGCGGTAATGCAAATCGTTGCCGGTGCGGCCAACCGTGGAAAGCGCGGTATTGCCGGCGGCAACACCCGAAAGCGCGACGGATTTTTTGGCTTTCGGTCCGGGCTCTGTCTGGCTCACTTGATTTCTCCCGCCGCGTCTTTAACGGGATGATAGGGAGGCGCCGCGCATTATCCAAGGCCGGGGATGGAAGCTGCCGGAGCTTGCGGCCCGTGAACCCATCCGCTACCACAGACGATAGGGAAGATTGGCGAGTCGCCGTGCCACAAATCGCTTCGCTGCCGCAACGCCAAGCCGAGCCGTCGAGTTCGCTCGGCGAAGCTTTGGCTCCGGAACTCTCTGTCATCATTCCGACCTTCAAGGAACGCGATAATATTTCGCTTCTTGTGCAGAGGCTGGAGGACGCTCTGGCGGGCCTATCCTGGGAAGCCATCTTCGTCGACGATAATTCGCCCGACGGCACCGCAAATGCCGTGAGAGCAATCGCCGCCGGGAATGACCGCGTGCGTTGCCTCCGGCGGATTGGCCGCCGCGGTCTGGCCGGCGCCTGTATTGAAGGCGTTCTGTCATCCAGCGCGCCGTTTGTCGCCATCATGGATGCCGATTTGCAGCACGACGAAAAGCTTCTACCGCGAATGTTCGCGCTTCTTAAAGCCGGCAAAGGCGATTTGGTCGTAGGCAGCCGCTATATTGCGGGAGGGAATTCCGCCTTGTCCGGCCGTCGCGACGCGCTCAGCCGGTTCGCCTCTCGCCTCACGCGCAGCCTGACGGGCGTCGCGCTCAGCGATCCGATGAGCGGCTTTTTCATGATGCGCCGCGAGCGGTTCGAGTCTTTGGCGCCGTCGCTCTCGACCCAAGGATTCAAGATCCTGCTCGACATCATCATCACGGCGCGCGGCAGTCTCAGTGTTCTCGAGGAACCTTACAGATTTGCGGCACGCCAGCATGGCGAATCAAAGCTCGACCTTCAGGTTGTCCTGGATTTTCTCGGACTCTTGTTCGCCAAATTGACGGGCGACGCGGTGCCGCCGCGCTTTGTCTTTTTTGCTCTGGTCGGCGCCGTCGGTCTCGGCGTGCACTTGGCGATCTTGCGGCTGGGCCTGACGGCTTTGGCGCTGCCCTTCCCCCAGGCCCAGGCCGTTGCGACGGTCACGGCTATGACCGGCAATTTTTTCTTGAATAATCAACTGACCTATCGCGATAAACGGTTCGGCGGCTTTGGTTTGCTCAAAGGCCTCGCGGGCTTCTATGCCGTAAGCGCAGTGGGCGCGCTAACCAATGTCGGAATGGCGTCCTGGCTTTATGCGCACCAGCCGGTTTGGTGGCTTGCCGGCGCGGCGGGCGCGGTCATGGGGGCCGTATGGAATTACTCCATGTCGACTGTGTTCGTATGGCGTCTGAAGTGAATTTTGCCGTTGGTTTGCGCCGCAGCGATTTGGTTCTGATCTCGGTCCTAGGCATCATTCTCGTCCGGGCGGTCGTGGCGGCCGCAACGCCGCTCTCGTTCGATGAAGCCTATTATTGGCTGTGGTCGAAACATCTCGCCGCAGGCTATCTCGATCATCCGCCGCTGATTGCGTTCGTGATCCGCGCCGGAACGGCGATTTTCGGCGATACCAGTTTCGGGGTCCGCTTTGCTCCCTGGTTGCTGTCGGTGGCGGCAACCTGGGCGGTTTGGCGAGCGGCAGCGATGCTTTTGCAAGATGAGAAAGCCAGCGCGATTGCGGGTTTGTTTTTCAACCTGATGCCGATGATTGCGGTTGAATCGCTCGTCGCTACGCCGGACGCTCCGGAAATCGCCGCAGCTACCTTTCTCTTGCTCGCGCTCGCCAAAATTGCCGAGACGGGCTACGGCCCTTGGTGGGTTGCAGCGGGCATAGCCGCAGGATTTGCTTTGCTCGCGAAATATACCGCCTTCTTTCTCGGCGCTGGCATTCTGATCTGGCTCGCTGCGATCCCTCAGCAACGGCGCTGGTTTGTATCTTTCTGGCCCTATCTCGGCGGGGCGGTCGCGCTTCTGATGTTCGTTCCCGTTGTCTTTTGGAATGCACAGCACGGTTGGATTTCCTTTGCCATGCAGTTTGGCCGTACCGGCGCGGGTACGTTCACGCTGCGTTATCTTGGCGAATTTCTCTTGAGCCAATTGGGTCTCGCATCGCCCTTCATTGCGGTGCTGGGTGCCGCCGGCATGGCGCTCATTCTGCGCTCGCGCGGAGCGCGCTCGCCCCACCTCGCGCTCATTCTTTGCCTGATCGCGCCTGGATCGATCTATTTCCTGTGGCATTCGCTGCATGATCGCGTGCAGGGAAATTGGCCTTCTTTTCTTTATCCGGCTTTCGCCGTCGCAGCAGCAGCGGCCGCCTTGAGCATCAGCAGGGGGCCGGCGTCATTGCCCCTCCGCCTGTCAAACCGGCTGGCGATCCCCGTTGCTGCCGCGATGGTTGTCCTTATTTATGCGCAAGCGTTGTGGGGTGTGATTCCGCGCGTGCGCGATCCCGTATCGCGGCTTTTGGCATTCGGCATGGATCGAGTGGTTGCCGATATCGAGTCCTTGCGTGCGCGCGACCATGCGGTTGCGTTATTGACGACGAATTATGCGCTGACGGGCTGGCTCGCGTTCTATATGCGAGATGTTCCAGTAGTGCAGTTGAACGAACGGGACCGTTATCTCAACGAACCCCCGCAACCGCCCGACCTATTCCAGAAGCCTCTGCTTTACGTCAGCCAAATCCGCAACGACCAGGCCTCATGGTTATCCAATCGCTTTGTCCACGTCGTTCCGCTCGCTCATATCGCGCGTTACCGCAACGGCGCCACGATTGACGAATATGCCGTCTACAGCGTCGACGGGTTGAAAGCCGAGCCGTTTTTCGCCGATTAGCTGCGCAAGGCCTTTGCCAGAACCGGCAGGCTGCGATCCATGCGGTAATCGATCCCGGTGTGATCGTCGGGAAATTCTTCGTAGATGTGACGGATGCCGTAAAGCTCGAGCGCGCGGTGCATCCGCCTTGCGCCATAAACCAGGTTGTACTGGTCGCTATCGCCGCAATCGATAAACAACGCTTTCAGATTCTTCAGACCGGCATGATGCGTTTCGACCAATGTCAGCGGATCCCATTTCATCCAATTCGCCCAGCGCTCGGGAATGAATTCGCTGGTCCTGGCGTCCACAGGAAGCCGCACGCCCATATATGCGCTCGGATCGGGATCGTAGCTCGCGCACATAGCGAGCATCATGAGGACGTGAATCTCGTCGTCCTTGACTTTGCGCTTGGCGAAAAAGGCCTCGAGCCACCGTCTGATACTGCCGCCTTCCTTAGCAAGCGCACGCAGCGTGCGCGGAAATTCCGGTATGTTGAGGAGCTCGAATCCCATGTCGCCCGAGTGACATGCTGCGGCCGACCAGAATTGCGGATAGAGCAGCGCATGAACCATGGCGCCGTAACCACCGGAGCTTTTGCCGAATACGCCGCGCCGCCCAGCTCCGCCGCAGCCGAATTCATGCTCCACGAATGGCACGGCCTCCTCGATGAGGAAATCCGCCCAGCGCCCCATTCCTGCGCTGTTGATGTACTGGTTGCCGCCAAGCTTGGTGAAGCAATCGGGAAAGGCGATCGCGCAAGGTGGCATGGCGCCGGAGGCGATCAGCCGATCTGCCTGTTCGGGGACATTTTCCGTGAAGTTGCGCCAATTGGTGTGTGCCGGCCCACCGCCGGTGAAACCCACCAGATCAACCAGGAGCGGCAGCGCTCTGCCGCTATGGCCTGCCGGAATATAGACATCGATCATGCGGTCGGCCGGATCGCCGAGCAGATTGTCTTTGAGCACGCTGCTGGCAACCGTCATGCGCTTCACCGCGCCCGCTGGCGCCGAGAGATCGCGTCTCATTGGCAGACCTTTCAACTGTCCCTGCCAGGAACCTCCTAAGTGAGCTGGCGTTCCTTGAAAAGAGGCAATCGTGCTGCACACCCCATCAAATAAATCCGGCAGCTCAGCCTTTAGTGGCTACCCCACCAAAGGCCCGTAAACTTCGCGCAGGGCCTGAAGCGTGCTTTCTTTGTTGTAGCGGGCGGCCGTGGCAAGCCCCACTTCGCGCATTCTGATCACGGCGGGATCATTGCGCTCAAGCCCGTTAATCAGCCGAGCGAGCGCATCGGCGACTTCCTCCAAATGATCGGGCGGAAACCAGAAGCCGTTCTCCGCCGTCGCGTATTCCTGCCCACCATAGCCGTGAAAACCGGTAACGAGAGCGCCCGATGCCATAGCTTCCAACGGGACGAGGCCAAACGATTCGAGGAACGGAAGCGAAAGAGCGATCGTCGAGGAGCCGAAGATTTCCGCCGTCTCGCGTTCCGATCTGTTGTCGATGGCCTGCCATTGCACCGAATCGAGATGGCCGTATTTGAGTGCAAAAATCTTCTGGATGGACGCTGCCTCGCGCGGCAGCTTGCGTGGAATGAAGGCGATCTGCGGCCTCTTTGCGCGAGGAAAGAAAACCTCTTGATCGATATAGCAGGGAACGACTGCGACATTGGAGAAATGCAGAACGCGCTCCAGGAATCCCTTCGCGACTGTGCTTTGACAAACGACCCGGTCGAATCCCAATTGCCGAAAGCGCTCCGGCGGGATTGCGCTGAACATCGTGTAATAATGCGCCTGGCAGAAAAGCACTTTTTTCGCCGGGAGCCCCGCCTGAGCGAGTTCCGCAAGCGGTCCGTTCAGAGTTTCCGGGAATACCAGAACATCGCCGGGTCGCGCCGTGAATTGCCGCGCCGGCAACACCTGCGCGCGAGACTCGAACCAGGACGGGGGTCCACCGGGCTGGTAGACGCAAGCTTCGAATCCCAACTCCTCGAGCAAGACGGCTTGCCGGTAGATTGTTTTGATGCCGCCGGTAATTTCGTGCTTCGCGAAGGGGCAGAGGAAGACGATCCGCGCCACGATCAAACGCGATCAGCGCAACGAGGCGTTGATTTTCTCCAGCGCGGCCGATCCGGGGCAAAGCTCCTTCTCGCCCAAACGGTTGAGCGGAACGTCCACCGTATTCAACGCGGCATGCATGTCGCGCGGAGCCGGGTCCATGTAAATCAGGCCGGTGACGACCTCGCCTGCTGCCGCGCGCTGCTGCATATAGGTCATGGCGCCGATACGATCGTGTGGATCGTACTCGGGATGGAGCTTTGAGAGGCGCAGCATCGAACCGTCGTGGAGCGTGACCTCGGTCACCGAGCCCGGTTCGTAGTCCACGGTAATCGGTTCGCGCGGATCCATATAATCGAGGCGGTTCACCGCTTCATTATGCGCCCGCACGAAGTCGAAGCTTTTGGTCGAACCCGGATGGTTGTTGAAGGCAACGCAAGGGCTGATGATATCGATGAACGCCGGGCCGGGGTGGCTTAGACCGGCCATAATCAGCGGCACGAGCTGCCCTTTGTCGCCCGAAAAACTGCGCGCGACGAAGGTGGCGCCGATGAGTAGCGCCAACCCGACAAGGTCCAGCGGCGAATCATTATTGGCTCCTCCAGACTTGCTCTTGGAACCTTTGTCCGCGGTAGCCGAAAATTGCCCCTTGGTCAGGCCATACACGCCGTTATTTTCGGTGATGTAGAGCATGTTCACGGCGCGGCGCACGCAATGCATGAATTGGCCAAGCCCAATGGACGCGGAATCGCCGTCACCCGACACGCCGAGGTAGATCAGCTCTTTGTTGGCGAGATTTGCGCCGGTCAGGACCGAGGGCATGCGCCCATGCACGGAATTGAACCCGTGGCTCTGGCCGAGCAAATAGTCCGGCGTCTTCGACGAACAACCAATGCCGGAAAGCTTGGCCAAGCGGTGCGGTTCGATATTCAATTCGAAGCAGGCTTGGATGATGGCTGAACTGATGGAATCGTGGCCGCAGCCCGCGCACAAAGTCGAAATCGAGCCCTCATAATCACGGTGCGTGAAGCCGAGCGCATTTTTAGGCAGCGCGGGATGGTGAAATTTCGGTTTGGCGAGATAAGTCATTCTGCCGCCTCTTTGGCCTTTATCTGCAATCGCTCGGCGATCGCCGCAGTGATGAACCGTGCCGTGATGGGTGTTCCGTCATAGTGCAGAACGGAAATGAAGCGCGCCGGATCGATCGCGCACTCGTTGACCAGCAGCGTCCGCAATTGCGCGTCGCGATTCTGTTCGATGACGAAGACCTGATCGTGGGCAGTGATGAAATCGACGATCTCGTCCGAAAACGGAAACGAACGGATGCGCAACGTATTGAGATGCAATCCCTGTGCTTCGAGGGTAGCCGAAGCTTCCGCCATGGCCGCTGACGTCGAGCCGAAATAGATCACGCCATACCGCGCCGCCTCGCGCGCTTTTCGCATGATCGGCGCGGGAACCAGCGATTTCGCGGTCTCGAACTTCCGCACCAGCCGCTGCATATTATCGACGTAGACCGAACCTTCCTCGCTGTATTTGGCGAAGCGGTCACGCGAGGTACCGCGCGTGAAATAGGCGCCTTTGGTCGGATGCGTGCCGGGAAGGGTACGGTAGGGAATGGCGTCGCCATCGACGTCGAGATACCGCCCGAACGGCTTACCCGATTCGAGGTCCTCGGCAGTCATGAGCTTGCCACGGTCGTAGCGGCGCGCCTCGTCCCAGGCGAAGGGCTGGCACAGCCAATCATTCATCCCGATGTCGAGATCCTCCATGACGAAAATAGGCGTCTGGAGCCGTTCGGCAAGGTCAAAGGACTGCGCCGCCATTTCGAACAATTCGCGCGGGTCTTCGGGAAACAGCAAAACGTGTTTGGTGTCGCCATGGCTGGCATAGGCGCAGAGGAGAATATCCGCCTGTTGGGTACGCGTCGGCATGCCGGTCGATGGGCCGCCGCGCTGGACATCGAAAATAACCGCGGGAATTTCCGCGAAATAAGCCAGCCCAAGGAATTCCTGCATCAGCGAAATGCCCGGCCCGGACGTAGCGGTAAAGGCGCGCGTGCCGTTCCAACCGGCGCCGATCACCACGCCGATAGCGGCAATTTCATCTTCCGCTTGGACGATCGCGAATTTGTTCTTCTTGGTCTCGGGATCGACGCGAAGCTTGCGGCAATATTTCATGAAAGCTTCGGCGAGCGATGTCGACGGCGTGATCGGATACCACGCCGCTACCGTCGCCCCACCATAAACGCAGCCCAACGCCGCAGCGTCATTCCCGCTGATGAAGATCTGGTTTCCCACCCCATCGGCTTTGGTAACCTTGAGACTGCATATGCCCGAGAGATTCTCCTTGGCATAAGCATATCCCATGCCGACCGCCTTGATGTTGGAATCCAGAAGCTGCTGCTTGGAGCCGTATTGCTCGGTAACCAGCTTTTCCACCGTGACAAGTTCAATATCGAGAATGGCCGCGAGAGCGCCGATGTATATGATGTTCTTGAAAAGCTGCCTCTGCCTCGGGTCATTGTAGGTCCGATTGCAGATTTCCGTTAAGGGCATGCCGATGATGTTGATATCCGCGCGGAACTTCGATTCCGGCATCGGTTTGGACGAATCGTAGAAGAGATAACCGCCTGGGTCGATGGAGGCGATGTCCTTGTCCCAGGTCTGGGGATTCATCGCCACCATAAGATCGCAGCCGCCGCGGCGCCCGATCCAGCCTTTGCCCGATACGCGCACTTCGAACCAGGTCGGCAGACCTTGAATATTCGAAGGAAAAATATTGCGCGTTGCAATGGGAACGCCCATTCGCTTGATCGATCGTGCAAACAATTCGTTCGCCGACGCCGATCCGGAACCATTCACATTGGCGAATTTGATGACGAAATCATTGGTCGCTTTGATTGCCTTAGACATGGCAACCGGCCTTTGCAGTATCAAAAAGGAACTTCTGCATATCCCAGGCGCCGGTGGGGCAGCGCTCGGCGCATAATCCGCAATGCAGGCAAAGGTCTTCGTCCTTCGCCATAACCCGTCCCGTCTTCAGGGCCTCGGAGACATAAAGGTCTTGCGTCTGCGGGTGCAATGAAGGGGCCATGAGCCGCTTGCGCAACTCCGGCTCGGGACCATTCTCGGTAAAGGTGATGCAATCCATTGGGCAGATGTCGACGCAGGCGTCGCATTCGATGCATTTCGGGCCTTCGAATACGGTCTGCACGTCGCAATTCAGGCAGCGTTCGGCTTCCAGGAAGGCTTGCTTGATGTCGAAGCCGAGCTCGACCTCCATCCTCACGTCCTTGAGCGTCACTTCCGGCGGCGCGTGCGGGACCTTGTATCGTTTATCCAGCGAAATATCGTTGTCATAGCTCCATTCGTGAATGCCCATCTTCTGGCTGGAAAGATTGACCAGCGGCGGCGGGCGATCGTTCACATTATCGCCGCTGCACAGCAGATCGATGGAAATGGCCGCGTCATGCCCGTGCGCGACCGCCCAGATGATGTTCTTGGGGCCGAACGCGGCATCGCCGCCGAAGAATATCTTGGGATGGGTGGACTGCATGGTCGTCGCATTGACCTTCGGCATGTCCCAGCGGTCGAATTCGATGCCGATGTCGCGTTCGATCCAGGGAAAAGCGTTCTCCTGGCCGACGGCCACGAGCACGTCGTCGCATTCCATGTGCACGTCGGGCTCGCCCGAGGGCACCAGCGACCGCCGGCCCTTGGCGTCGTATTCCGCTTTGACCTTTTCGAACGTCACGCCTGTGAGCCGTCCGCCATCGTGGATGAATTCCTTGGGCACCAGGAAGTTGAATATCGGAATACCTTCATTCATCGCGTCTTCCTTTTCCCAGGGAGACGCTTTCATTTCCTCGAAGCCGGATCGCACGACGACTTTGACATCGTCGCCGCCCAGACGCCGCGAGGTTCGGCAGCAGTCCATCGCTGTATTGCCGCCGCCGAGGACGATCACGCGCTTGCCGATCTTGTTGATGTGTCCAAAGGAAACACTGGAGAGCCAATCGATGCCGATATTGATATTGGCGGAAGCTTCCTGGCGCCCGGGAATCTCCAGCTCGCGGCCGCGCGGCGCCCCGCAACCCACGAAGATTGCATCATAGCCCTCGGTGAGAATGGCCTTCAGGGAATCGACACGTTGGCCCAAACGCAGCTCCGGTTGGAGATCGAGGATGTAATTCACTTCCTCGTCCAGAACGGTTTCGGGCAGCCGGAATTTCGGAATCTGCGTGCGCATCATGCCGCCGGCGGAAGGGTCCTGATCGTACAGCACGCATGTGTAACCGAGAGGCAGGAGATCGCGCGCGACCGTCAGCGAGGCCGGGCCGGCGCCGATCAGCGCGATTCGCTTCCCGTTCTTTTGCGCCGGCGCGACCGGCAGCCGGTTGCGGATGTCGTCTTTATGATCCGCTGCGACACGTTTCAGGCGGCAGATCGCAACGGGTTGAGCCGTCTTATTCCCTTCCTCGACTCGGACGCGGCGGCAAGCCGGTTCGCAGGGCCGGTCGCAGGTCCGTCCCAAAATTCCCGGGAACACGTTGGAATGCCAATTGACCATATAGGCGTCGGTATAGCGGCCCGCGGCAATGAGCCGGATATATTCCGGCACCGGCGTATGGGACGGGCACGCCCATTGGCAATCGACGACTTTGTGGAAATAGTTTGGGTCTTTAATGTCGGTGGGACTCATTCCCGGGCTTTGTGCCGTACTCTGGCCCGATCGCGAGGCAGCCAAATCTCCGGCCTGCCCAGTAGCCGCGTTACCATCCATGTCCGTGACCATTGCTCCAATGCGTTAGCTGCATGTGTGTCTGATTTGGCTCTGCACGTAATCTGGCCGGTTTTGGTAAATGTTCTGTCCTACGTGCCGCGATCCACCGGAAAATTGGCCAAAACTGCCCTACGAGCTAGGGCGCTTACGCCCGTCTATTTACACCATAGCAGCCGCCATGGCGGAAAAATCTCATCCTCGGGCACTAGTCGATTTTATCAACAAAAACAAGGGCCGTGAGCGGATTTCCGGTCACGGCCCTCGGCTACGCAGCGCCGCTTTTGGGCGCCGATTCTATCCGCGGAAGTCGCGATGGCGCAGGTCGACGTTCAACGCCACGGTGCGGCCGGTCTGCATTTTGGCCATGGCCATGATATCCCGGCGCGTCGTGTTCAATGCCATCAAGCGGTCGTTCCGTTCAACGAACATTGAAGCCGGCATGGAAACCGCGACTCCGCCCGCGGTTTGCAACTCGATCTTGCGCGAACCCTGATCGACCGCGAGCACGGAGCCCAGCGACTCGCCACGAGCGCCAATCACGGCCTTGCCTTCCCATTGCCCCGGCTGTGCGCCTCTCATCATTGTGGTTTGAGAGGTCCTATCGAGAACCCGAGCCTCGGCCGGAGCCATGCATGCAGCCGACAAAAGCAGCAACGACATCATTGTCACGATAGTTTTCATGGGTCCACTCCTTCCCGAGCTTGGCTTTTCGTAAAACGCGGATTCCGCCCGGACATTGTGATCCAATATGGAAACGCGCCAAGACCCTTAGCGCTTTCTCGATTGGCCTGGGTTTCGGAGGTTTGATCGGCGGACTAAAAGCCGAGCCTAAGGAAATGGCGGACCACATTGCCGGCCCGCCATTTTGTTCACAGCTGAGAGAACTGATTTAACGCGATTGAGCCGCAGTTTGTATCGCGGCGCTTTGAGCGCCTTGAGATGCGGTGTTTTGCGCCACAGGTGCAGTAGCCGTCTTGTCCTGCTTGGTTGCATCCGCTGCCGTGGTGGCCGCGTTCGTATCGTCCTGAACGACGGCCGGCAAGCGGTCTTCGCGTACATCTTGAGGTGTCGGATTCGGGGCAGATCCGATATTCAGATTTATGCCCGTATATGGATTATGGAAAAAATTTGCTTGAGCCGGTGTGATGAACGCCCCCGAAACGAGCAGCATCGCCAATATCGTTTTGCTATGCATCGTTTTCTCCTAGCTTGGTCGCGCATCCGCGCATGCGCGCGGGCCTGACGTTCCGAACGAGCAGGCTGAATCCGATTAGATGCGCAAAATGTGCGATCGGCAAGCCGAATCAACGGGGCGTGTAATCGTGCCAAACGCCTTGCGCATCGCGCAGCCGCGATGATGATTTTGTTTGTTCGAGATCGCAGGGGGAGAGTCGCGCTTTTACGTAACCATCTGGAATATCGAGCACATAATCGGGTTGGCAAAGACCCGAGGCTGCGGCTCGCAGTTGGCGCATCAGCGCCTGCCCGTCGGCGATTTCCGTCCGGAAGTGCTCCGTGCCGGGCGCCAAATCCATATGATGTAAATAATAGGGTTTAATCCGGCTCTCCACGAGCGCACGCATCAGAGCTTGCAGCGTGGCCGCATCGTCATTGACCCCTTTCAGAAGCACGCTTTGGCTCAAGAGCGGAAAGCCTGCATCGGCCAGCCGCGCCGCAGCGCAGCGTGCGGCGGACGACAGCTCGCGAGCATGATTCACATGGATGGCAACATAGGTGGCTTTGTCGCTCTTGATCGCCCGAACCAACGCGTCCGTGATCCGTTCGGGATCGGCCACCGGCATCCGCGTGTGCCAACGAAGCACTTGCACGTGAGAGATCGCACAGAGACGCGCCGTCACGTCCTTGAGCCGCCGCGGCGATAGCATGAAGGGATCACCGCCGGTCAGGATGACCTCCCATATTTCCGGATGGCTCGCGATGTAAGCGAGAGCCGCGTCTAGCGCTGCCGGCGTCAGCGTTTGCTCGGCTCCGGGACCGACCATTTCGCGGCGGAAGCAAAACCGGCAGTACACCGGGCAGACATGGGTCAGCTTCAACAGGACGCGATCACGGTGGCGATGAACAATGCCCGGAACGGGACTGTGCCGCGCGTCACCTATGGGATCAGCATTTTGATACGGCCGGGTTCCGCGCTCCGCTTCGGACGGCACGAATTGCCGCGCGATGGGATCGGCAGGATCCCGCGGGTCGATAAGAGCGGCGATTGCAGGGGTTATCGCGACCGGAAAACGTGCTGCAACCGGGGTGATGCGTTCGACGTCCTCCGGCGGAATGAGACCCGCAGATGCCAGATCTTCCGGCGTCCTCAAAATGGTCCCGGATAGCCGCTGACGCCGCTTCCGGGATGACAATTTTCTCGCGAGCACCTTGGTTGAGCCTTTCATTCCGGCGGTGGAGTCCACATCACGCGATCGATACGCTCGGCGCCGGTCGCCAGCATCACCAGGCGGTCGAACCCGAGCGCAACCCCCGACGCCTCCGGCATGTGCGCAAGCGCAGCGAGGAATTCCTCGTCGATCGGATAGTTCTCGCGATAGATCCGCTGTTTTTCGGCCATCTCGCCTTCGAAACGCCGCCGCTGTTCTTCAGGGTCCGTCAACTCGCCAAAGCCGTTCGCAACTTCGACGCCGCAGAGATAGAGCTCAAACCGCTCCGCAAGACGGGGATCGTCCGAACTTGCTCGTGCGAGTGCCGCCTCGCAGCGTGGATAACGATCGAGAATGGTGGGCTGACCCAATCCCAGATGCGGCTCTATCCGCTCCGTCAGCACGCGGCTGAAAATGTCGGACCAGTTATCGTCTTGAACCACCTTTATACCTGTTGCCGCCGCTGCGCGTGCAAATACCTCCCGGTCGGGCCGGCCTTCGCTATCGAGCGTCGCAAGGAGATCGATTGCAGCGTAACGGTGGAATGCATCTGCCACCGCGATGCGTTCGGCACGCCGGCCGGCGCGGGCTTCCCTGCCGCGAAAGCGAAAATTCGTCGTATCCGTCTCCTGCGCGGCAAGTTTGACAATGCTTAGGCAGTCCGCGATCACGGAATCGTAGGTCTCGCCGGCGCGATACCATTCGAGCATGGTGAATTCCGGCGCGTGCAAATCGCCGCGCTCGCGATTGCGATAAACCTGCGACAGCGTGAAGATCCGGCGCTCGCCCGCTGCCAGGAGCTTTTTGCAGGCGAATTCCGGTGAGGTGTGAAGATAGAAGCGCCGCCTTGCGCCCGCTGGAGAAATGCTTTCCGTGGCGAATGCGTGCAGATGAGCTTCGTTCCCCGGGGAAACCTGCAACGCCCCGCATTCGACCTCGGTGAAGCCTTCAGTGGTGAAATAACGGCGCGCCGCATCGCGAATCCGTCCTCGCGCGGCGAGAAGCGGCCGCCGGTCGGCATGGCGGCTAGCATCCCACCAGGGCGAAGGGGCTATCATGCTCTTGGCCCATCTTGGCCCTGCGAAACGCACCTGCTATGACCCGCACCATCCGGACGCCGGTTTTCGGCATATCTCACGAGGCAAAGCGTGGTCTCAGTCATCGCCAGCAGCATTCGCAAAGGCAACGTCGTGGAGAGAGAAGGCAAACTCTACGTCGTCATACGCGCCGAAAACATCCATCCTGGCAAGGGCACGCCGGTGACGCATCTCGAAATGCGCCGCATCTCGGACGGCGTGAAGACGAACGAGCGCTACAAAACCACTGATTCGGTTGAAAAGGCCTTCATCGACGAAGGCAAATACAATTATCTCTATCAGGACGGCAATTCTTACGTATTCATGGAGCCCACGAGTTTCGAGCAGGTCCATGTTCCGCGCGAGATCATCGGCGACGCGTCCGCCTATCTCACCGAAAACATGGAAGTCACGATGAGCCAGCACAATGGGGTGCCCATCGCCATCGAGCTGCCGCCGCGCGTGGTGCTCGAAATCGTCGACACCGAGCCCGCGGTCAGGGGACAGACGGCTTCCTCGTCCTTCAAGCCGGCCATGCTGTCCAACGGCGTGCGAACCATGGTGCCGCCCCACATCGTCAAGGGCACCCGCGTGGTGGTGCAGACCGAAGACGGGGCCTATCTCGAACGCGCCAAGGAATAAAAGAGTATTCGCCTCCCCCTTTTGGGGAGGCCGAAAACGCCGAAGGCATTTTCGGGTGGGGGGCGAGCGGTGCAATTATCCACAGAGAATGGCGCTCGCGCCGATGAATTACCGCCACGCCTACCACGCCGGGAATTTCGCCGATGTGTTGAAGCATTCGGCGCTGGTCGCAATTCTTCTCCATTTGCGCAAAAAGGAGAAACCCTTCGCGGTCATCGATACCCATGCCGGACGCGGGCTCTACGATATCGGCGGCGGCGAGGCAAAAAAAGCCGGCGAAGCCGGCGATGGAGTTTTGCGTCTGTTGCCACTGGAAAACCTGCCCGGGGTTCTCGCGCCGTATTGCGATATTGTGCGCGGCTTCGGCGATAGTGTTTATCCGGGGTCACCGTTGATCGCGGCAAAGCTGCTGCGCGCAAAAGACCGCCTGATCGCGGTGGAAAAACAGCCCCAGGAATATGCCGCGCTTGCCGCAGCTCTTTCCTGCGAAAAAGGCGCGCGCGCCGTCAAGGAAGACGGATATAGCGAGCTTGCTAGCCTCGTGCCGCCGCCGGAGCGGCGCGGATTGGTGCTGATCGATCCGCCTTATGAAACGGAAGATGAATTTCCGCGCGCGACTCGCGCCATTGTCGAAGCCTATCGCCGCTTCGCCACCGGTATTTTCCTGTTCTGGTATCCCGCTAAAATCCGGCCCGCGGTTGCCGCATCGATAGGCGAATTTTTGACCGCGGGCATATCCTCGCTGTTGAAAATCGAGTTCGACACCGGCGCATCGAGGCTGCCAAAGGAGCCGGGTAGGGGAGAGCCCATGACAGCCACCGGGCTTCTCGTAATCAATTCGCCTTTCGGCTTTGCCGAGGAGATGCGAGCGATCCTACCCTTCCTCACGCAAATCTTGGCGCAAGGCCCCGATGCCCACGGCGCTGTCGAAATCCTCGCCCAGCGCTAACGGCGACGCTTCTTCCTTCCCTCCTTGTGGGGGAAGGTGCCGAGTGGCGAAGCCGCGAGGCGGAAGGGGGGTGCCGCGCGCGCCATTGCTTACCGGCGAGGGGAGACAACCTAATGAAAATCCCGCGAGTTGGGGAGGACTTTGACGTCGCGCGGGTGACGGTGGATGGGCGCGCGCGAATCCGGCCGCTGATACACGATCTCGTCAAAATGCCCGGGAAGGGGCACCTGATCTTCCGACAGCCGCCGCAATTCGCTTGTGCGATCGGTGATTCGCTCCGCCACCAGATGGACGACGCCCTCGGGGCTTCTTTGGATTTTGCCTTCGACCAGCATCAGGCGCGCGCCCACCACTTCACTGCGGAAGCGCTCATAGAGGCTCGGCCATATCACCACATTGCAGATTCCGGTTTCGTCGCTGAGCGTAACGAAGACCACGCCCGCGTTGCCCGGCATCTGGCGGACCAGGACAATGCCGGCGCATTTCACCCGCCTCCCGTCCTTCGCTTCGGAAACCTCGCTGCATGTCATCGCGCCTTCTCTGTGGAACAGCGCGCGCAGGAATTGCGTGGGGTAGCCTTTGAGCGAAAGCCGGATGGTTTGATAATCGGCGACGACATGTTCACCGAGCGGCATTGCCGGCAAAGGCGCCGTGGCTTCCTCCGGTTGATCGCTTGCGTGATAGGCGGCGAAGAGCGGCAATTCCTTATCGTCCGCAAGCCTGCGTGCCGCCCACAGCGCTTCGCGGCGGTCGAGCTTCAACGAGCGGAGCGCATCGGCCTCGGCAAGATTCATCAGCGCCTGTTTGCGCAATCCTGTGCACCGCGCGAATTCGAGAAAGTTGGCAAAAACGGAATCGCGCGCTTTAGCGATCGTGCGCGCCCAATCTTCGCGAAAGCCGTCGATCTGGCGAAAGCCCAAGCGCAACGCAAGCGCACCCTTTTCGCCCTTCTCCAGCGTATTGTCCCAGGCGCTGAAATTCACATCGGGCGCGCGCACTTCCACGCCATGCTCGCGCGCATCGCGCACAATCTCCGCCGGCGCGTAGAAACCCATGGGCTGGGCATTGAGCAGCGCGCAGGCGAAC
>Ga0307477_10000244_pt1 | contig 72890 bp, 80 predicted proteins | sample atmos_gasesECM2C_FD_203316 | JGI IMG/M metagenome (GOLD analysis project Ga0307477, IMG submission 203316) | Hardwood forest soil microbial communities from Morgan-Monroe State Forest, Indiana, United States - atmos_gasesECM2C_515 | ecosystem: Environmental > Terrestrial > Soil > Temperate...
CCCCTCCGACAGAGCTTTACAACCCAAGGGTCTTCATCACTCACGCGGCGTTACTCCGTCAGGCTTTCGCCCATTGCGGAAGATTCCTAGCTGCTGCCTCCCGTAGGAGTCTGGGCCGTGTCTCAGTCCCAGTGTGGCTGATCATCCTCTCAGACCAGCTACCCATCATCGCCTTGGTAGGCCGTTACCCCACCAACAAGCTAATAGGACGCGAGCCCGTCATCGAGCGGCTTGCGCCTTTACTCACGTCGGGATGTCCCGTCGTGACCACATCGGGTATTAATCCTGCTTTCGCAGAGCTATCCCCGACTCGAAGGTAGGTTGCTCACGTGTTACTCACCCGTTCGCCGCTAGATGCAAAGCCGGTTACCCAGCTTTGCACCGCGCTCGACTTGCATGTTTCATGCACGCCGCCAGCGTTAATCCTGAGCCAGGATCAAACTCTCCATCAAAACGTCAGTACCGGCCTGAGCCGGACAAAGACATTTGCAATCGACGAGGCCCACGCCGACCTCAGCTCTCGCTGAGATCCTTGGGCCTTTTCGCGGAAAGTCGTCTCCACTCTTCAATTGTCAAGGTGCTGGCGCGCCGAGTCCGTCGAAGGGCCCGACGACGCGACGGCATGGGGCCGTAGCCCTGCAGCCGCGCGAATTGGGTAGTGTACCGCCTCGGGGCCCCGGGGTCAAACCGACGCCACGCGCGGCTGCATCAAAGCGCGCTCGCGCGCGTGCTACAGCGCTCGGCGGCCGGTAAAGGCGCGGGCCATGGTGAGCTCGTCCGCATACTCGAGATCCGCGCCGGCCGGCAGCCCGTGCGCGAGTCGCGAGACGACGACTCCCATCGCTCCCAGCCGCTCCCCGAGGTAATACGCCGTCGCTTCGCCTTCCACGTCGGGGTCGGTGGCGATCACCACCTCCTTGACGTCGCCATTCGCGACGCGCGCCTCCAGCTCGGAGATGCGCAGCTCACTCGGCCCGATCCCGTCCATCGGCGACAGCGCTGCACCGAGCACGTGGTACACGCCCGAGAACTCGCCGCTCCGCTCCACGGCGAGCACGTCCAGCGGCTCCTCGACCACGCACAGCACCGACTGGTCGCGCCGCGGGTCTCGACAGATGGCGCAGAGCTCGCCGTCGGCGATGAAGAAGCAGCGCGCGCACGCGCGCACCGAGCTGTGCAGGCCGCCGAGTGCTTCGGAGAGCCGCGTCGAGACGTCCTCCGGCGCACGCAGACAGAAGAACGTGAGGCGCTGCGCGGTCTTGGGTCCGATGCCGGGGAGGCGACCGAACTCCGCGGCGAGGCGCTCGACCGCTTCCGGTACCAGCGTCACGGGCGCCGCGTCAGATCAGGCCCGGAGGCAGGCCGAGCCCGGCGGTGAGTTGACCCATGTGCGATGCCGCTTGCTCACGTGACTTGTCCAGCGCGTCGTTCCCTGCAGCCATCACGAGGTCGGCCAGCAGCTCCGCCCCCTCCTCCAGCGCTTCGGGCTCGATGACGACGGAGCGAATCCTCTGGTGCCCGTCCGCCACCACAGTGACAACGCCGCCGCCCGCGGTGCCCGTGACGGTCAGCTCTCCGAGCTCCGCCTGCAGCTTGGCCATCTTGGCCTGCATCTGCTGCAACTGCTTCAACATGTTCGGGTTGTTCACCGGCGCCAGTCTACGCACCGCCGCCGCGCGGGGGATCACGGTGTGCGGCGCTCGGGTCGCGCAGTCTCGTCGCCGTGACGCGGCTTCCGCTGAACGTGTCGAGGACAGCCTGGGTCAGGTCGGTGATGGTCCCGGGTGCTGAGTCGGGTTGCGGCGTCCCCTCCCCGTCGAAGCGCGTCTCGACCGCGATCTCCCGCCCGGCGACGGCGGACGCCGCCTGCGCCAAGAGCGGCTGCTGCTTGGGGTCGCGAATGCGGTCGAAATGGAATGCCGACCTGGCGCCGATCACCAGCCGCTCAGGGCCCGCCTCCACCGGGTGGCAGTCGCGCAGGACCCCAGCCAGCGGAACGTACGTCCGGTTGACCGCCTCGACGAGCGTCGCCCAGGAACCGCTCCACTCCTCGACCGTCTCGTAGACCGACACGCCGGCCGCGGCAGTGTCCGGCCGAGCGGCCTCCTCGGGGCCGGCGAGCGGGCTCGTGGGCGCCGACGACGCGGTCTGGCCGCCGCCTCCACCCGCTGCCCCCGCACCCGAGCGTTCGAGCGCGGCCACACGCGCCTCGAGCGCCTCCACCGATCGGCCCGCCTCGCTCGAGGCCGGAGGGCGCACCAGCTGGAGCAGCGCGAGCTCCACCTGCAGCCTCGCGTCCACGACCTGACGAAGATTCGCCTCCGCCGTGGCGAAGAGGTCGAGCGCGGTCACCCAGAATCGGGACGGCGCAATCGCCGCGACCTCGCGGCACAGCTCCAGCTCCTCCGGCGATCCCTCGGCCCCCTCCGGGTAGCCGATCGCGCACAGCTCGGCGGAGCGGGCCAGCCGGGACAGCTCGCGCAGCATCTGCCTGGGGTCCGCGCCGGCGGCGAAGGCGGCGTCCGCGGCGCGAAGCGTCGCCGCCGCGTCTGCACCGGCCAGCGCGCGGAGCAGCGTCTGCAGCGTCGAGGGGTCGGCCAACCCCAGAGCGGTCCGCGCCGTCGCCTCGGTAACCGGTCGCTCGGGCGCGGCGAGCACCTGGTCGAGAAACGAGAGCGCGTCCCGCACGCTGCCCAGCGCGGCGCGGGCGACCAGCGCCACCGCCTGCCCTGTGATCTGCTCCGAGTTGAGCTCCGCGATGCGGGTGAGGTGGTCCGCGATCTCCTGCGCTGACACGCGCCGGAAATCGAACCGCTGAACGCGCGAGCGAACCGTCTCGGGAACCTTGTGCGGCTCGGTCGTCGCAAGGATGAACAGCACGTGCTCCGGCGGTTCTTCGAGCGTCTTGAGGAACGCGTTCCACGCCTCGGTGGTGAGCATGTGCGCCTCGTCGATGACGTAGACCTTGCTGCGAAGCGACGCGGGAAGGTACTTGACCTTGTCGCGCAGGTCGCGCATCTCGTCGATGCCGCGATTGCTCGCGGCGTCGATCTCCAGCACGTCCACCGAAGCGCCGCTCAGGATCTCGCGACAGGCGGCGCATTCGTTGTCCGGCTCTCCTTCTCTGGGCGCCGCGCAGTTGACGGCTCGCGCCAGGATGCGCGCCGTCGACGTCTTGCCCGTGCCTCGCGTGCCGGCAAAGAGGTAGGCGTGCGCGAGCGTCCCGAGACGCACCTCGTTGCGCAGCGTGTCACCGACAACCTGCTGCCCGATCAGCTCGTCGAAGCGCAGCGGCCGGTAGCGGCGATAGAGCGCAACAGTCATGAGCGAAGAGTAGTCGCGCACCCCACGTCGTTGACGCGGCACCGGCGCTCACCCGGACGCCCGGCTCGGACCAGGTTGTTCCGCGGCACCCCCGGGAGACCGCTTACCGCTGCTTCCTTCCGGACCTGACGGGTTTCACGGGCCCGAGCTGCGCGGGACCCGATCGTCAACACCACGACGCTCGGAGCAGACCCAGGACGCGTCCCCTCGGTGGGGAATTCGACCCCGCTGTAGCGGATTGCGGGTGCAGGGCACCGCTGGCTCCCCGTCTAGCGCGACCGACTCGATTCTACCCCGCGTCCGCCGGCACCGGGTCCACCATCTCGGCCGAGGCAGGCCGCCGGCGGCGCGAGGGAGCGTCACCGCGGGCCTCCGCCACCACGCGCGCCTCGCCGGAGGAGGCGCTCGCCGCCGCCGGCCACGAGAGGCTGAACGTCGTGCCCTCGCCGAGCGTGGTCTGGATCGAGATCGTCGCGCCGTGCGCCTGGACGAGCCGCTTGACCAGCGCCAGGCCCATGCCCGTCCCCCCGTACCGGCGGGTCGCCGTGTTGTCCACCTGGTAGAAGCGGTCGAAGATGCGGTGCACGTCGTCCGCGGCGATGCCGATGCCGCGGTCCGCCACCGAGATGACGACCTCCGCGGGCGCGTCGCCGGCTCGCGCGCCCACCGCCACCGCGCCGCGCCCGTCGCTGAACTTCACGGCGTTGTCGATGAGAGCGCGCAGCACCTGCTCGAAGCGCTCGGGGTCAGCGTACACGGAGAGCGGCGGACCGGGCTCCACCTCGACCGGAATCGGCAGCCCGCCCTTGTAGCGCTCGCCCACGGCCTCGACGGCCTTGCTGATGGCCTCGGAGACGCTGACGTCGGAGGGGTTGAGGCCGATCGTCTCGCCGTCCACAGCGGAGAAGTCGATGATCGTCTCGACGATGTCGTACAAGTTCTTGCCCGCCACCTGGATGTCCCGCACGGCCTCGAGCTTCGGCGAGTCCTCCCAGACGTCCCAGCACATGTCGAGGAGGTCGCTCAGACCCAGGATGGCGGTCAGCGGCGTGCGCAGCTCGTGCTGCACCGTCGACAGGAAGTCCGTCTTCATTGCATCGAGCTCCCGCAGGCGGTGCACCGTCTCGCGCTCCTGCTCGAACAGCCGCGCGTTCTCCATGGCGATCGCCGTGTTGTTGCCAAGAACGGCGAGAACTCGTTCCTCGTCCTCGCTGGGAGGGCCGGCGCCTTCGGGCTTCGCCACGACGAGGGCCCCGACGACCTTGTCCTGATAGAACATCGGGACGGCGAGCAGCGGGCGAGCGGCCACGGTCGTGCGCACCGCGTGACCGGCGAGGAGACGCGCCGCGCTCGCCGCGTCGAGGCTCACGGCGGTGGATGCCTCCGGGTGGGCGGCGCAGAGCTCGAGGCGGTCCGCGTCCAGCAGCGCCAGCCCGGCGGCGCTGCCGCTGCCGGCGATCTCCGCGGCCGTTCGGGCGACCTCGCGCTGCAGCCGCTCGACTCCCCCCGTCGTGGTTGTCAGGGCCCGTGACACGCCGCTCACCCGCTGCACGGCGGAGTCCAGCCGCGAGCGCGCGCTCTCGATCTCGGTGACGTAGCTGGCGATGCTGTCGCGCATCCGGTTCACGCTGGACGCGAGACTGCCCAGCTCGTCCTTCGAAGGCACCTCGACGTCGGTCGTGTAATCGCCGCTCGCGATCCGGGCCACGCCGCGTTCGAGCTTGCGGATCGGTCGCCGCACGGAACGCTCGACGAAGAGGATCACGGCGAGCGCTGTCGCGAGCAGCACGAAGATCGTGATGACACCCAGGGTGAGCTCGTCCGTGCGCTCGTCACCGACGAACACGCTGAGCGGGATCTCGACCCCGACGTATCCCGCGATCGTGTGACCGTCGGGGCCGGCGATCGCTGCGAAGCTCGCGGCGACCCTGCTCGTCCCCGAGGACGACCGCGCGTCGTACGTGGTGTGCACGAGGCCGCTCCTCCCCGCGATACCGTGCTGCACCCCCGAGGGGGCCGGCGCGGAGACGAACGTGCCGTTCTGTTCGCGCAGCTCGGTTCCCGGGCGATCAGCCGGGATGAAGACCGTTTGAAACTGGAACAGCGTGCTGAAACGCTGCAGCTGGTACTGGAGCGGGGCCACGTAGCCGACGGCGCCAGCAACGGTCGTGCCGTCGAGAACCGGGACGGCCACGGCGAACGCGGGCAGCCCGCCTGCAAGGGCGTCCACGCCGCAGGCGCCGGACTGACCGTCGATCCGGCAGCGGGAGCCCCCCACCGCATCCCGGAGGACTCCCGTCGCGGCCTGCGCGTCCGACGCGGGGATGGTGACCCCGGAAGCGGCCCGGGCGTAGATCGGCGTCCCGCGCGAGTCCGAGAGCAGCAGGATCTCGTCGCCGAGGTCGGCGATCGACGCGCCCCGCAGGAGCGTCGCTGCGGACGCTGCCGGGGTGGCGCCGGCAAGGGCGGCGATGACGGAGGGCTGGCGGGCGAGGTTCCGCGCGGCCGACAGCGACTGCTCACCTGTGAAGCTCTCGAGCACCTGGCGCATCACCGAGGCCCGGTTGTCCGAGTTGCTCAGCGCGCCGGCCGTCGTCTGCTGATCGCGGCTGACCAGCAGGTAGCCGCTCACGCTGCCGATGACGACCAGCGCGAAGACCAGCCCGGCGAGCAGGAGCTTCGACGCAAACGACGAACGCAGCCGCCCGATCAACCCGGCGCCCCGATCAGTCCGCGGGGGACCTGGACCAGGTCTTCCAAACCACGGCGGCGACGGCTGCCGACGCGAGCGCGTCGAGCACGGCGAAGAGCGGCCAGAGGAACGGCGCCTTCCCCAGCGACAGCGCCGACCCCGGGCCGAGCGCGAGGACCGACGGCGGCGGGCCCAGATCCAGCGACGAAGATGGCCGATCCGAGCCGGGCAACGGATCGGGGGCCGGACCTCCGGTCCCCTGGCCGGCGCCCGCGCTCGCCGCTGCCGGCGGTGGCACGCCGCGGCCGCCGGTCGCGTTCGCGCTGCCGCTCGTGCCGGTGGACGTGCCTGGAGGCGTCGCGCCCGAAGTGGCGCAGTTCACCACGCATTGCGGGAGGCTGGTCGGCCCGCAGCCGACCAAACAGGGCGTGGGCGTCGCGCTGCCCAGGATGGGCAGTCCCGACGGCGGCACCGGCAGTGACAAAGACGGCAAGGGCGACAGGGATGGAAGCACCGATTTCACTGGTCCCAGGAGACCGGTCACTCCCTTGACGACACCGCCGAGGGGCCCTCCGGCGGTTCCCAACAGCCCGCCCGCCGGAGACGTGCGGGTGTTCGCCGTGGCCGCGCTGGCGACCACCGAGGCCCCGACGCCGGCCGCGGTCACAACGAGCAATCCGCTACCCACGCCGAGCACGGGCCGGCGCCACCCCGTCACCGTCCGTCGCCTCATGCACCCGAGCATACGAGGCGATTCGTTCAGCTTCCTCGACAACGGGGTTACGGGAGGTTGCGAGCCCCTCTCGGCGCTCCCACGACATCCGGGTCATCGGCCGAGACGCGGCTCTTCACCGTTCAGGAGGCGGCGGATGTTCGCGGTGTGTCGAGACACGATGAGGAGCGTCGCGAGGCCGGCGTAGGCGAGTGGAACCCTCCGCCCAGTCCTCGCGCATTCCACCGCCGCACCGACCGTTGCGCCTGCCGCGGCGGCCATCGACCCCACCGACACGGTGCGACTGAGCCCGAGCGCCGTCAGGCCGGAGACGACGGCGAAGCCCGACGCCGTCGGAGAGACCATCAGGAGGCCGCCGAAGGCCGTGGCCACCGCCTTGCCGCCGCGGAAGCGCGCCAGAGCGGGCCACGAGTGCCCGACCGCGGCGGCCAGGGCGGCCCCGGCCTGGCCGCCGGGCGAGGCGCCCAGCGAGCGGGACAGCGCCGTCGCGGCCGCTCCCTTGGCAACGTCGAGGGCAAACGTCAGCGCTCCCGCTCCCGGTCCCGCGATGCGCGCGACGTTGGTCGTGCCCATGCTGCCGCTGCCGTGATCGCGAACGTCCAGCCCGCGGGCCGCCTTGCTGATCAACACTCCGACAGGGATCGAGCCGATCAGGTAGCCCCCGGCCAATCCGGCCACCCCGGCGATCCTGGGCTCCATGGCGGCCGAGTGTACGTGCGCCACCTCGGTTGCGCCGGTCAGCTGGGCAGGATGACGTGGGGGGCGAGCTCCGCGAGACCGCCGCCCAGGCCGAGCCGTCGCGCCGCGCCGCGCTGTCGGCGCCCGGCGTCCGCCAGCGCGCCCGCGCAGCGGTCCTCGCTCGCGACGCTGCAGAGCGCGATCACGGTGCCTCCGAACCCGGCCCCCACCATGCGAGCGCCGTACACGCCGGGCACCCGCATGGCCGCCTCCACCATGGCGTCGCCACGTGGCGTCCCGGCGTCGAACTCGTTGGCCAGCGATACGTGGCCGGCCAGCATCAGCTCGCCCAGCGCGGCGGCGTCACCGGCGCGGACGGCCTCCGCGGCGCTGCGCGCGCGCGCCGTCTCCGACACCAGGTGGCGAGCGCGCTTCGAGAGCCGCTCTCCGAGGCCTGCCGCCTGCAGCGCGCCGGGATCGATCCGCTGGCAACTGTCGACCCCGAGCGTCGAGAGAACGCGGTCGCAGTCGTCGCGCCGGGAACGGTACTCGGCCCCGCCGACGTCGTGCTGCTCGCCCGAGTCGCACCCGACGATGACCAGGTCAGTCCAGGGCCACCGCAGCACGGTGCGGGCGCCGGAATCGAAGTCCAGCAGCACCACCGAACCGGCTCTGCTCTCCACCAGGGCGCGCTGATCGAGCGGTCCACACGGCACGCCGACCAGGTCGCGCTCGGCGTGCAGCGCCAGGTCGACGAACTCCGCGACGGGCACGCGTCGCTGGTGCAGGCGCAGCAGGGCGACGAGCGTCGCGCAGACGACGGCCGCGGACGACGCCAGCCCAGCGGACTCCGGCAGGTCGGCGGCGACGCCGACCTCAACCGGACGCGGAGCGGCCTTCCGGCCCTCGAGGCAGCGGGCCGCGGCGAAGATGCGGTCACCGATATCCCGAGCCGGGCCGGGCTCGAGCCGCTGGACGACCCGTCCAGCGCTGGCGACCCGAAAGACCGAGTCACGGCTCCACCGCACGGCGACCTCGACGCCCAGGTCTGTCGCCGCGCAGAGCGTGGCGCCGCGGGCGTAGTCGACGTGCTCGCCCGCCAGCGTGAAGCGCCCGGGCGCCCACCCCACGGCCGGGGGTGTCCCGCCGTCGCCGAACGACGTCCGCAGGGTGTGCGCGGCGTCGAACGGTGGGTCAGGCGGCCACGTCGTCGACGTACACCTGATGGAACGGGTACCACTGCTCGGGGTGCCCGAGGACGTGGCGCTCCAGAGTTTTTGCCACGCGCGACATGATCTCGGCCTCCGAGTCGCCACGAGCGATGAGCACCGGTTCGCCGACGTCGATCACCCACCCCGTCCCCGCTCGCCAGCACGCCATCGGGAGGAGGGGACGCTCTGTCGCCTGTGCGAGCCGCGCCGGAACGGCACTGAAGAGCACGGGCCCGCCGCAGTAGGGCACCTCGACGGTCGGCCCTGCCTCGGGGACGTCGGCCATGAGCGCCACGAGCTTGCCCTCGCGGAGCGCGCGGAGCAGTCCCCGCGCGGCCCGTTCGGGTGTGTACAGCTCCAGGCCCTTGCGCCGCCGCGACCACGCCACGAGCGTTGTGAAGAACGGCGTCACGACGGGCCCCATGACCGTGGTCACGCGCAGGCCCTCGGCGAGCGCGCCCGTTGCCGACACGTCCCAGTTGCCGAAGTGCGGCAGCGCGAGCACGGCGCCACCGTCGGCAAACAATCGCTCGACACCCCTGATGTGCAGCCGGCGCCGCACCGTTCGGGCGGGCGCTCCCTCGGCCGCTATGGAATCGAGGATCATCGCGACGTACTCGAGAAACGATCGCCGCGCCAACGCCCGCGCGTCGCGCGTCGAGAGCGACGGGTTCGCGCGGCGGTGGTTCGCCGCGGCGCGGGATCGCACCGTCGCCGTCTGCCGCAGGTACCAGACCAGGCCGATCGCATTCGCGAGATCGCGGCGGAACGGCCCCAGCAGCCGGAAGGCGCGGCTCACGATCGCCAGCCCCGTGAGCGCGATCCGCGACGGAACCGGCTGATCAGCCACCCGTGCTGCTCGGGATGTGACGGGATACCGTGTCGAGGGCCGCACCACCGGCCCCGCCATACGCGATGTTGCCATTACTGTCAACAACGTAGACGACTGGGACCACCACCGCCGCGTACCTGCGGCTGACTGTGAGGTCGGGGTCGAGCAGGAACGGCACCGGGCACGAGCCGATGTGGTTCTGGGCGAACGTTCGCGCCGCGCGGGCGTCGCCCTCGCCAGAATCCACGGCCACCACGCTGACGTCCGGGTGCGACGTCGCGAGGCGGCAGAGGTCGGCGGCCTTGTCCTGGCACGTCGTGCACCTGATCTCGAAGAACGCGACGACCACGGGCCGGTGACCGCTCGACGGCACCGCCGCGACGAGCGAGCCGGTGGCGTCGCGAAGCCGGATCGCCGGCGCGGGGACACCGGCCTTGAGCAGCGGTGGCGCGGGGCGCACGAAGAGGATCGCGAGCGTCAGCACCACCAACACGGTGATGAAGAACGACGTCTGGCGACGCCATTCGCGCCGCGTGGGGCGCCGCGTGATGCCGAGAAAGCCTGGTGGCTGCGCGCCGGGCCCGCCGGTCAGAGCAGCGGGCTCGCTCCGCCGCTGGCCAGAGCCAGCAACGGCTGGGCGATGACGCCGAGGAGGAACGCAAGCGCGCAGCAGGCGATGGCGACGGTGCGCGAGAGCGGCGGCGTCGCTCGCACGGTGAACGGCCGCTCGTCGCCCGTCTCCGCGAACATCGCCGTGGCCACCCGGGCAACCGCGACGACGAGCAGCACGTTCGATGCGAGCACGAGGAGCACCAGCCAGCCGAAGCCGGAGTCGACCGCGGCTTCGAACACGAACAGCCGCGCGAAGAATCCGGCCAGAGGTGGCAGCCCCACCAGCGACGCCAGCGAGACGGTCAGCAGCAACGCGCTCGGGGCGGATCGCTGGCCGAGCCCACGCAGATCGTCGACCTCCGCACCGACGCCGGCGTTCTCCAGCATGCCGAGCACGGCGAACACCGCGAGCAATCCCACGGCGAAGATGGCGATGGCGAAGAGCACGGCAACCGGTCCCTGCGGGGCGACCTTTCCGGCGTTGCCGAAGTACGAGATGACGCCCAGCACTAGCACGGCAGACTGCGCCGACGCCGCGTGCGCGACCATCCGGCGCACGTTCGTTTCCCGAAGACACGCCAGGCCCGCGTACAGGGACGACACGGCGACGACGACCGCCGTGATCGTCACCCAGAGGCGGAAGTTCGTGCCGAACCCACTGACCCCGATGCGCAGCCAGCCTGCGCCTCCCCCGGCCAGGCCCATGGTGAGGACGAAGCCGGCGGGGGTTGCGGGCGTGTGCTCACTGGCTCTGCGCAGCCAGCGCCGAAACGGGATGAGGCCGGAGGCGAAGGTCAGGCCGAGGACCACCAACGTCGATCCGAGCGCCACCAGGAGCGGAGCATGGGCCGCGCTCGCGGCGACGGTGGACAGGTCGACGCTCCCCGTGACGCCGTAGAGGATCGCGAACCCGTAGAGCAGCACGGCCGCCGCAATCCCTCCTTCGAGGAGCGTCTTGAACGAGGCCTCGACGCTGTCGTCGCGCGTCTTGGTGAGCGCCCCGATGAGGGCGAGGCACACCACAAGCGCCTGCAGCGCAACGAAGAAGGTGACCATGTTCCGCTCACCCGCGAGCACCGAGACGGACGCGGTGCTCATGAGCACCAGGGCGAAGAAACCCGATGCCCGGCTCCGGATGCGCCGCAGGTACGCGTCGCTCGACAGGCAGACGATGAAGGCGAACGAGCAGGCGGCGATCGTCACGTAGACCGACAGATGGTCGGCGACGAGCCCGCCGCCGAACGTGTCGAGGCCCACGCCCCCGGGAAGGCGACGCATCCCCCAGAGCTCCGACCCCGAAGCGGCCACGGCGCCGGCGAGCGCGATGCACGCGATCCAGCGGTACAGCGTCGGGCGCTGCCGGGGACGGAGCACGCCGAGAAGCGCGCACGCGCCGGCGAGCACGACCAGGATCGTGTCCGGCAGCACGGCCACCGCCACGGCCAGCCCGAGGTTGCCAGGCATCGTGCGCTCCTCTACCCGCCCGTCAGGCGGGTGGTGATCTGCACGATGCCGTTGCCGATCACCGGGGTGAGCGAGCCCGGGCGTATGCCGAAGAGGAGGACGCCCACCACGAGCGGGATCAGATACGTGAGCTCGAGGGTCGACGCGTCCTTGGCGCGCTCGAACGTCTCGCGAAGCGGGCCGAAGAACGCCCGGTGCGTCACCCACAGCAAACCACCCGTGTACACGACGAGTGTCGCCATCACGATCACCGTTGCGATCCGATGCTCGGGGAAGGCTCCCGAGAACACGAACAGCTCCGCGACGAACCCGGCGAGCAGTGGCACGCCGACGGCGCTGAGCACTGCGAACACGCCGAACCCGGTGAGACGAGGGAGCTTCCCGGCGAGGCCTCCCAGGGCGCGGATGCTGCGCGTGCGGGTTCTCTCCTCCACCGCACCGCTCACCAGGATGAGGATCGCGGACGCGAGCCCGTGCGCGACCATCACGAACACCGCGCCCATGAGCGCGATCGACGACTGCGTGCCCACAGCCAGGAGCACGAGCGCCATCTGGACCATGTTTCCGTACGAGAGGAAGCGTCGGAGGTCGTCCTGGCCGACTGCGCCGACAGCGCCCCAGACCGCGCTGACGACCGCCAGACCCACGATCACCAGCGACATCTGGTGTGATGCGTGCGGGAAGCCCGCCAGCGTGATGCGCAGCAGCCCGTATCCGCCGAGCTTGATCACGACACCGGTTGCGACCGCGCCCACCCCCGTCGAGGCGTCGCTGTGCGCGTCGACCATCCATTTGTGCACGGGGAAGACGCCGAGGGCGATCGCGAAGGCCGCGAAGCTCAACCAGAAGCCCGCCGTCTCGGTGGCGCCCTGGATGTTCACGAGGTCGGTGGACAGATCCGACGTGTGCGCACCTGCGCGCACGATCAGCAGCAGAACCGAGGTGATCAGCAGCGAGTACGACAGCAGCGAGAACGTGAGGTAGCGCGCGGCGGCGCGGCGGCGCGCGGCGCTGCCGAACACGCGAAGCAGGAGGTACAGAGGGACGATCTGCATCCCCCAGAAGAAGACGAACAGCACGAGGTCCGCCGAGCACAGCACACCGCTCACCGCGGTCTCGAGCAGCATCAGCAGGGCGCAGTACAGCCGCACGCGCTCGCGCACCTTCCACGAGTGGAAAATGGCGCAGCCGAAGACGAGCGTGCTCAGCACCAGCAGCGTGAGGCTCAGCCCGTCGGCAGTGAGGTGGTACGCGCTCGTGAAGGAGAACGAGTGGATCCACCGGTAGTTCTCCTCGTGCGCGGAGGAGACGCCTCCCCCGGACGCGAGCGCGATCTGTCCGAGCATCCCGTAGAACGTCGCCAGGAAGAACGAGATGCCGCTCGCGAACAGCGCCACCACTCGAATGCGGTTGCGCTGCTCGTCGTTGCGTTCAGGCATGAGCACGATGACGAAGAACGCGACGAACGTGATCCAGATGATCGACGTCCACAGGATCGACGGCAGCACGATTCCGGTGCTCGTCGGCGTGGTGGGCGTCGTGGTCGGGGGCGTCGGGGTCTGCGCGATGAGCGCCGCGATGTTCACAGGGTGACCGCCCCGAGGTGCCCCGTCGCGGCGAGGAGGGACACCACGATGAGGATCCCGGCGAACGCCGCGGCGCCCGCGATGTAGAGGTTCGACCGCATCCGCCGCACCCGCTCAGCGCGCTCCGCCGCGAACGTCGCGCCCTCGCCAACGGCCTCGGCGAGCGTCTCGCCGACTGTGTCGTCGAACCGCGAGACCATGGCGCCGGCGGCGACGAACGGCCGGCCGGCGAGGGGAATCACCCGCTCCAGAAGCAGATCGCCGGCCAGCGCGCGCATCGCCGGCAGCTGCGGGATCCTGGTCTCCACCTCGGGCTGGCTGAGCACCCAGGCCACCGCTGCCCCTCCGATCAGCGTCAGGATGGCGATCCCCAGAGCGCCGAACACCACGTGGATCGGCGGTGCCGACGTGCCGAACACGATCAGGTCCATCCAGCTCAAGCCCACTGCGCCACGGTGGCCGGTGTGGATCAGCCCGACGCCGGGCAGGGACAGCAGCAGCAGGGCCGTTCCGGCGACCAGCACGGCGATCGTGGCGCGCAGCGCCGCGTCAGCGGTGTCGCCGATCCGCTCAGGTTGGAAGCCACGCCTGCGCACCGGAACCCCGCCCGACACGCGGCGCGCCAGCGCGAGTGCCGCCGCGGACGCCGCGACCTCGGCGACGATCAGCAGCGCGATGCTGAACCCCCGGCTGGCGGCACCCAGGTGGCCACCGCCGGGGAAACGGTTGTCCAACGCCGACGCGAGCGCCTGGTACCCGGCGAGCGAGAGCCCGCCCACTCCCAGGGCCCACGCCCACAGTGCGACGCACGTCGCCCGCATGCGCGGCCACGCCCCGCCCAGGTCGTCGAGGTTGCGGCTGCGGTACACGCGCACGACGTTGCCCGCGGCCAGGAAGAACACCGTCGAGAGCACCAGGGCGGCGGCGAGCACGTACAAGCCGGGGCCGAAGCCGCCCGCCCCCAGCGCGGCCACCGACGTGCCGAGCATCGACGCGGCGATCAGCGCGCCGGCGCGGTAGACGTCGCTCTGCGTCACCGCGAGGGCGGCGGAGATCGCCGCGCCGGCGGCGCCGAGCACCGCGAGCGCCGCCATCACGTGCGGGGCGGCGAGCAGGAGCGGGTACACCTGCGCGAGCAGGTACACACCCGACACCGCCGCTGCGCTCGTCACCAGCGCGATGACCGCCACCGGCGCATTCACGGCTTCGGCGAGCCACGCCTGGAAGGGGATCTGCGCGCTGCGCACGAACGCGACGAAGATGATCAGCACCGACGTCACCTCGAGCGTGCGCGGCCCGGCGCCGACCACCTGCGCGTGCGTGACGCCGTTGATCAGGGTCTGCATGCCCGAGAACGTGAACGGATCGAAGATGTCCGCCCCCGAGGGCGCCGGCAGCGACCCGGAGAACACGCCCAGCTTCACGAACACGAACACGACGGCTAGCAGCAGAGCGAGGTCCGCCGTGTAGAAGACCAGGTAGGTGCGCCGAGCGTGCACACCGGCGCTGCTCCGGTCCCACCAGTGCAGCAGCAGGATGTACAGCGCCACGGACGCGATCCCCGACAGCAGCAGGAACTGAAAGAGGTTCGGGCTGTACGCAAGCCCGAGCACGGCGAAGAGCAGCAGCGATGCGGCCCAGAAGAACCGGCGGTACGCTTCGTCGCCTCGCAGCGCCACGGATGCATAGGACTGGATGGCGACGTTGACGAAGGCGACGAGCGCGCCGAAGACCGCAGTGATCGAATCGACGTGCACGCCCAGCTCGGGCTGGAAGCGGGAGGCGAACGTGGTCGTCTCCGTGGGCGTCATCACGAAGAAGCTGATGAAGGAGTCGAAGGGCGCCTGCCCCGCCGCCTTGAGCCGCGTCGCCAGCGCCACCAGGGTGAGCAGGAAGCTGAGGATCGCGAAGGCGCGGCAGACGCGGGCCGCGTTGCGCGCGCTGTCCGCGAAGAACGACGCGCCGGCGCCGATCAGCGGCAGGACGACCGCGAACCAGGCGACGATGTAGATGGCCATCAGACCGGATCGGCCTCTGCGGGATCGTCGATCTCTGCGCCCGCCGTCCGGCGCCACAGCAGCACCGCGATCCCGCCCGCCGCAGCGAACTCGGCCACGATCGTCACCAGCGCGAGCACGGCGAACGCGTCGCCCTGCGGCGGGCCGGCGCCGCCCCGCCCCGTCTGCGCGAATCCGACCAGCGCGATGAGCGGGGCGGTGAACATCACCGCAAGGGCGGTGAGCAGCCTCAGCACATTGGTGTGCGCGACGACACCGAACAGTCCGACGCCGAAGACGAGCGCGCTGAGGACGGCGAAGTGCCCCGGGCCCGCCATCAGCCCTGGCCTTCGATCGACGCGCGGCGGCGGCGGCGTGCCGCCTCCCGGTCGGAGCGCCGGCGCTCCGTGCGCTCCTCGCGCAGCCGGCGAGCCTCGTGCGTTCGGTCGTACTCGAGCTCGTCCTCGCCGGGGCGTCCCACGAGCAGCGCGCCCGCGACCCCGACCACCAGAGCGACGACCGCCGCAACCGCTGCAAAGGGCACGCGGTAGTGCAGCAACGTCACGAGCGCCGCGCCCCCGCCGCCCGAGTGCCAGTCGGAGCCGTTGCCGGCCAGCGCCACCAGCAGGACGACCACGAACGCCGCGGCGATCGCGCCGGACAGCACGGTCGAACGCACCGACAGGCGTGGTGCGACCGCCATGTGACCGTAGCCGCCGCGTCGAATGGCGAGCGCGATGCCGGTGATCGCCAACCCGGACAGGACGATCTCGATCGCCCCCGTGAAGAAGGCGCTCGAGGCCATCGCCAGGATGCCCGCGGCGGTGGTCAGGGCCAGCAGTCCTGTCGCGGCCTCGCGGGTGCGCGGCATTCCGACCGCAGCCACAGCCCCGGCGAGAACCAGCGCGCCCAGGATGTAGAACGCCGCCGCGTTCACCGGCGAGATCGAACGCGAGCGCTCGGCATCGGCGGCATTGTAGTCACGGGATCGCTGAAGGGCCCGGGGCGACGGAGCCGCGACTACCCGGTGTCCAGGTCGTTCAGAGGCTCGAGCGGTCGCGCCGCCGTGCGCGGCCGGCGGCCGGACTCGAATATGAGCAGGAGGCTGAGGCTGACCGCCGCCACCAGCAACCCGGCGAGTGAGACGGGGGTGATCTGCAGGTTGACGGCCGGGATCGTGACACCCGCGTCGAACGGCCCAGGCGCCGACGTCTTCGCCGCCTCCAAGCCCAGACGCCGGGTCGTGTCGGCGGAGGGGAAGCTTCGCTGCCCGACGATGCCCGCCGTGAACAGGGCCGAGCCGGTTGCGAAGACGTGGCCGAGCCAGTTGCGGCTGCGCCACGCGGCGCTCAGCGCCGCCGCGGTGGCGAGGCTGCCGACGAGAACGCACGCCATGGCGAGCAGAACGTCGGACACGCGCGGCGCGGCGACGCTCGGCATCTCCCGCTATGCCGCCTGCCGCACGATCCCGCCGCCGAGGACCTCGTCGCCACGGTAGAGAACGGCGAACTGGCCGGGTGTCACGTTGGGCGAGGCCTCATCGAGGCGGAGGCTCGTGACGCCGCCCGCAAGCGAGGTGACCGTCGCGTTGAGCGCGTCGCCGTGGGCGCGGAGCTGCACCGCGCACTCCGCCCCCACCTGTGGAGGCCGGTCGGTCCAGTGGGCCTCCTGGAGCGAGACGTCGCTGCGCAGCAGCTCCGTCCGCGGCCCCACCAGGATCGAGTTGTCGGCGGGACGGATAGCGATCACGTGCAGCGGCGGCGTGTCGGGGGCACGCGCCGCCACTCCCAGCCGGGATCGCTGCCCGACCGTGTAGAAGGGCAGGCCTCGGTGGCGCCCGACCTCGCGTCCGGTCGAGTCCACGATCGGGCCGTCGGTGAACCGGCCCGACAGGCGGCGGCTCAGCTCCTCGCTGAGCGACCCCTCCAGCAGGCAGAGGTCCTGGGAGTCCCGCTTGGCCGCGGTCGCGAGACCCATCTCTGCAGCGATCGTCCGCACGGCCCCCTTCGACTCCAGCGCGCCGAGCGGAAACAGCGAGAGCGCCAGCTGGCGCTGATCCAGGCGGTGCAGCGCGTACGACTGGTCCTTGTGCCTGTCGAGCGCGCGAACCAGGGTCCAGGCCGCCCCCCGGCGCCCGACGCGAGCGTAGTGGCCCGTGGCGACGTGCGTCGCGCCCACGGCGCGCGCGCGATCGAGCAAGACCCCGAACTTGATGCGCTCGTTGCACCGCACGCACGGATTCGGCGTGCGTCCGCCCGCGTACTCGTTCTCGAACTCTGCGACGACGGCCTCCTCGAACTCCTGCTGCAGGTTCCACACGTAGTGGCGCAGGCCGAGGCCCGCCGCAACCTTGCGCGCGTCTTCGACGGCGTCGATGGAGCAGCACCCGCGGTCGCGCACGACCTCGCGCGAGCCGGACCACAGCGAGAGGGTGATCCCGACGGCGTCGTAGCCGCGCTGCACGACCAGCGCCGCGGCGACGCTCGAGTCCACGCCACCGGACATCGCGATGGCGACGCGCGACGAGCGCGGAACGAGGTCGAACGGGTCGGCCGGGACAGTGCTCAGGTCGAGGTCAGCGCCGGCCCCCGGCCACGGCCGGGACGATGGACAGTTCGTCGCGTTCACCGATCGGGGTGTCGAGACCGTGCGAGAACCGGATGTCCGAGTCGTTGACGTAGATGTTGATGAACTGCCGGAGGTTACCGGAGCCGTCGTAGATGCGGTCGCGGAAACCGGGGTACGCGCTGTCCAGATTGGCCAGCGCCTCCGACACGGTCGATCCCTCCACGCTCACCTCCGCGCTTCCGTTGGTGAGGCGACGCAGAGGGCCGGGGACTCGAATCGTGACTGGCACGGCGCCGAGTATAGATTCCGCGCCGCGCGGCGGGCCCATCTCAGGGGGCGGCGGCCAGCTCCACGACCATCGGACTCCTGTCGGCCCTCTCCCTCGCGCCGTTGGTGAGGTCGTCGAACACGAGCTGCGACCAGGACTCCATGCTCAGGTAGTGGCGCCGCATGTCCGCAAGCGACAGGCAGGAGCCCTCGAGCTTCTCCACCTCGCGCACGTCCACGAAGCCGAGCGTGGGTTCGACGAGGAACACCAAGCCCAGATGCACACGCGAGACGGGGCTGGAGTCGTCGTTGAGCACTGCGACGAGGCTCGCCGTCGCCGGGGACGGGCAGCGGATCTCCTCCCGCCACTCGCGCTGCAGCCCACCCACCAAGGGATCGCCGGAGGCGGCGTCACCCGGGTTCACGTGTCCGCCGATCCCGAGCGAGAACAGATGGTGCAGGCGCTTCTCCGACGAGCGGCGAAGCCGCCGCGTGAGCAGGTACGTGTCGTCGTGCGGGTGGTGAACCACGCAGTACGGAATCAGCTGCTGGTGCTCGGGGTCGTCCTCCACCGTGCTTCGCGGCCGGTACTCGGAGGCCGCCCGGATGGTGCGCAGCACACGGTCGAGGCCTCGCGTGACCAGCCCGCGCCAGGCCCCGTCGGGAAAGATCGTGGCCCGGGGCACGCAGAGGACGTCCTCGTCTACTCGCCTGCTGCCCACGCCGCCATTGTTCCATCCGCGACCATGGGTTCAGGAGATGCCTGAGCTCCCCGAGGTCGAGGCGCTGTCCCGTTCGCTGAACCGCGATCTGACGGGTAGGACGGTCGAGCGCGTGCTGCTCCGCTCCGTCGCGGTCCTCAAGACGTACGACCCGCCGCTGTCCGCTCTCGACTCCCGGAGCGTGCGCGGGGTCGGGCGCCGGGGGAAGTTCATCGACATCGATCTCGACGGCGTCCACCTCGTCGTCCACCTGGCCCGGTCCGGCTGGATTCGCCTCGTCACGGGCGCCGGGGACGTGCGTCCCTCGCTTCGGGGTCCGCTCGCAGCCCGGCTGGCGCTCGCCGGTGGCGGAGCCGTGGACGTGAGCGAGCAGGGCACCGAGAAGCGACTGGCCCTCTACGTCGTGCGCAGCACGGAAGACGTGGTGGGGGTCGCCAGGCTGGGAATCGACGCCCTGGACCCTGCTCTGACCGAGGAGCACCTTGCCGAACTGCTGGGCGCTTCGTCGGGAACGATCAAGGGCGCGCTGTCCGATCAGTCGGTGGTGTCGGGGATCGGCAACGCGTACTCGGACGAGATCCTGCACGCGGCGCACATCTCGCCGTTCCGCCCCGCAGCGCGCCTCGACCACACCGAGGTTGCGCGACTGCACAACGCCATCGGCGCGGTGCTCACCGAGGCCATCGCGCGCGCGATCGAGCTGGAGCCCGACCGGCTGCGCGATGGAAAGCGCAGCAGCATGAAGGTGCACGGGCGCACCGGCCAGGCGTGCCCCGTCTGCGGGGACAAGGTCCGCGAGGTGTCGCTGGCCACCCGTTCCTTCCAGTACTGCCCGACCTGCCAGACCGGGGGCAGGGTGTACGCGGACCGAAGGCTTTCGCGGTTGTTGCGATGACGCCCAGCTCGTCGGACCTCGACCGCGCGGTCTGGTCGCTGCGCGCGTACGAGACGATCGCGCTGGCGACCGTCAGCGGCGCGGGTCCGCACGTCGCGGCTTTCTTCTTCGCGCCGGAGCGCACCGAGCGTGGCATCACGCTGCTCATCGCCACGCCGCAGGACTCGCGCAAGCTGCGCGAGATCGTCGACGACCCGCGGGTGGCGTTCATGTGCTACCCGGGGAACGCGGCGCGGTGGGTGACCGGGTGGGGGGTGGCCCGGCCGCTTCGCGCCGACGCCGGTCCGCGCGAGCTCACCACCCGCCTCGTGACGCACGCCCCGGGCGCTCGCGCGTTCGTCGAGGGGGCAGCGGTCGTAGCGGTCGAGGTTGCCGTCGCGCGCCTCGAGATCGTGGACGCGATCGACACTCCCCCGAGGGTGCTCGAGCTGGAGGCGTGACTCAGCGCGCGAGCGACGCGAGGTCGTCGAAGAACGCCGGGTGCGAGACGGCGGCGCACTCCGCGCCGACGACCACCGTCGGCGTCCCGGGTTCGGCCAGCGCGCCTGCGACGCCCCACGCCATCGCGAGACGGTGGTCCCCCGACGAGTCGAGCCGCGCGCTCCGGAGCCTGCAGGGCCCGAAGATCGCCAGCCCGTCGTCGAAGGTCTCGCAGCGCGCCCCGAGCGCGCGCAGACCGCCGGCAACCTCCGCGATGCGATCCGTCTCCTTGGCCCTCAGCTCGCCCGCGTCGCGGATCTGCGTGGTGCCCTCGGCCTGGGTCGCGAGAACGGCGATCACCGGGATCTCGTCGATGCAGCGGACCGTGGTCTCGCCGGCGATGGTTATCGCGAGGAGACCGCGTCCCGTGACCTCGATGTCGCCACGCGGCTCGGCGCCGGCGTCCGGCGCGGCCGCACAATCGACGGCGGCGCCCATGGCGCGCAGCACGTCGAGGATGCCGGTGCGCCCAGGGTTGAGGCCGACGTCGGAGCACCGCACCCGCCACCCGGAACGTGCTGCGGCGAGCGCAAGGAAGAACGCGGCGGTGCTGATGTCACCGGGGACCCGCAGCCCAAAGGCCTCCGGGATGCCGGGTTCAAGCGTTACTCGGCTGCCCTGCACGGCGACGGCGATTCCGCACGTCCGGAGCAGCCGCTCGGTGTGATCCCGAGACGGCGCCGGCTCCACCACAGTCGTCGTTGATCGCGCGCCGAGACCAGCCAGCAGAATGGCCGATTTCACCTGGGCGCTCGCCACGGGAGACGTCCACTCGATCCCGCTCAGGCCGGTGCTCCCGCGCAGGGTGAGCGGCGGAGTGCCGGCCTCGGCCGTGCGCACCTCCGCGCCCATCTCGGTGAGCGGGGCGGCCACCCGGCGCATGGGACGCCGTCGCAGCGACGCGTCGCCGTCCAGCGTGCACTCGAAGTCGTGGCCGGCGAGCGCGCCGGCGAGCAGCCGCATCGTGGTGCCGGAGTTGCCGCAGTCGAGCACGTGCTCGGGCTTCGCGAAGCTCCGTCCGGGGCCCGAGCCCTCCACCGCCACCCGGCCACCGCCGAAGGGGCGCACCCACACGCCGAGATCCGTGAGGCAGCGCGCGGTCGACGCCACGTCCTCCGCGGGCGACAGATTGCCGATGTAGCTGCGACCCTGCGCTAGCGCGCCGACGATCAGGGCTCGGTGGCTGATCGACTTGTCGCCCCCGACTCGCACCTCTCCGTCGATGGTCGTGGCGGCGCGAACGGTCTGCTCGGCCACGCCGGTCACACGGGCTCGGGCGCGGGACCTTCGCTGACGCTGCGCAGGAAGGCTGCCGCGACGTCGGCGGGGTCGTGCTCCGAAGCGCGCCCGATCGCCTGCAGCAGCGCCGAGCCGATCGCAGCCGCCTCGGCGTGACCCTGCAGCTGCAGGAGGTGCGCACGCTTCGAGATCCCGAATCCGAGCGCGCGCGGGATCGGCGTCAGCCCACCCACGGTGTCGAGCAGCTCCAGCGCCTCGTCCGCGATCGTCTCGCGCACGCCGGTGACGCCGGTGACACCGACGCAGTAGATGAACCCGCTCGCGGTGTCGACGATGCGCGCGATGCGCTCTGGAGGAGTCGTCGGTGCCACGAGCGGTATGAGCGCGAGCCCGGCGCGGTGGAGCGCGGTGCGGAGCTCCCCGGCCTCGTCCGCGGGAAGGTCGGGAACGATCACCCCGTCGACACCATGACCGGCCGCGCGGTGCGCGAATTCCTCGACGCCGAGGCTCAGGACCGGGTTGAAGTACGTCATCACCGCGACCGGGATGCGAAGCCCCGCGGCGCGCGCGTCGCGCACCTGCTCCAGGGCGAGCGGCAGGGTCATGCCCTGTTGGAGCGCAGTCCAACCCGTCTGCTGAACGGTAGGGCCGTCGGCGAGCGGATCACTGAAGGGAATGCCCACCTCGACAGCGACGCAGCCGGCGCTCTGCGCGGCGAGCAGCAGCGCGGACGTGACGTCGCGCCGGGGATACCCTGCGGTGAAGTAGGGGATGACCGCGGGAACCGCTCTGCTCGCGCGGGCCGCGAACGCGCCGTCGAATCGAGTCGCCGGCGCAGCCGTCGTCACTCGCGTGCGCCGGTGTGCTCGCGAACTGTGTCGATGTCCTTGTCGCCGCGACCGCTCAGGCACACGAGCACGATGTCACGGGCGTCTCGCCGCGACGCCAGCTCACACGCGGCCTGCACCGCGTGCGCAGACTCGAGCGCCGGGATGACGCCTTCGAGCAGCGTCAGCCGCTGAAACGCCGTGAGCGCGTCGGCGTCGGTCACCGCCATGTACGTGACGCGGCCGCTGTCGCGCAGCGCGCTGTGCTCCGGACCGACTCCGGGGTAATCGAGACCGGCGCTGATGGAGTGCGTTGCCAGCACCTGGCCGAACTCGTCCTGCATGAGATAGCTGTGCGAGCCGTGCAGCACCCCGGGGCGGCCCCGCGAAAGCGGCGCTGCGTGCGCCCCGGACTCGAGGCCGCGGCCGGCCGCCTCGACTCCCACCAGTTCCACCCGGTCCTCCAGGAACGCGACGAACATGCCGATGGCGTTGCTGCCGCCACCAACACAGGCGACCACGAGGTCGGGCAGGCGGGCGAACGAATCCATCGACTGCGCTCGCGCCTCGTCGCCGATCACGCGCTGCAGCCTTCGCACCAGCGTCGGGTACGGGTGCGGGCCGACGGCGCTGCCGATGACGTAGTGGGTGTCGCGCACGTTCGCCACCCAGTCGCGAATCGCCTCGTTGGTGGCGTCCTTGAGCGTGGCCGTCCCGCTGTCCACCGGCACCACCTCGGCGCCGAGCAGGCGCATCTTGTAGACGTTGAGCGCCTGCCGCCGCATGTCCTCCCGACCCATGTAGACCACGCACAGGAGGCCCTCCCGAGCGCAGGCGGTCGCCGTCGCCACGCCGTGCTGACCGGCGCCCGTCTCGGCGATGATGCGGAGCTTGCCCATGCGCTTGGCGAGCAACACCTGGCCGAGCGCGTTGTTGAGCTTGTGCGCCCCTGTGTGCAGGAGGTCTTCGCGTTTGAGCCAGATCTGCGCGCCTCCGACGTCCCGCGAAAGCCTCTTGGCGTGCGTGATCGGAGTCGGACGCCCGGCGTAGCTGCCCAGCGCTTCGCGCAGCAGTTCGCCGAACGCCTCGTCGGAGAACGCCTCCTGCATCGACGCCTCCAGTTCGCGGACCGCCGGCACCAGCGTCTCGGGGACGTACGCGCCACCGTACGCTCCGAACCTCCCGCCGGTCTCAGCCACCGTCCGCATCGCCCCTGCCGTCGAACGCGGCCCGCGCGCGCAGCACGTAGTCGCGCACCCTGGAGGCGTCCTTGACCCCGGGGCTGCTCTCGAGGCCGCTGGACGCGTCGACGCCCTCGGGTCGCACCTCGTCGATGGCGGCTGCCACGGTGTCGGGCGTGAGGCCGCCGGCCAGGATGATGCGGCGGTGCCGCGCCAGGGCTTCGGCGACGCCCGCCGACACGCGGCGGCCGGTGCCGCCGGGCAGACCGTCGACGTCGGGGAGCGCGTCGAGCAGGACGAGACAGTCCGGCCACCAGGGGTCCGTGAACGCCTCGTGCGCGGACCGCGGGTTGATGCCACGAATGACTGGAACCGCTGACGCTTCGGCCAACTCGGGCTGCACGTCCCCGTGCACCTGCACGGCCGCGAGCCCGTAGCGCTCCGCAGCCGCCTCGCACTCGGCGACCGTGGGTTCGACGAACACGCCGATCAACGATGCCCTGCCGGCCACCGCGCGGCGCACCTCCCGAGCGGCGACGTCGGCGGCAAAGCGTGGACTGCGCGGCTCGAACACCAACCCGATCCAGTCGGCCCCTGCGCCGACCGCAACCTCCACGATCTCCGCCGTGCGCACACCGCACACCTTGACGATCATCGAGTCGCTCTCACGGCTGATCGCGCCGCCGAGACGAACGCCGCGCACGCCGCCCGAGGTGAGCCGGCCGTGATCAACGCCTCGCCGACGAGCACGGCGTCGGCTCCCTCGCCGACCAGCCGGGCGACGTCCGACGCCTCGCGCACGCCGGACTCGGCGACGCAGGTCACGCCCGCCGGGATGAGTGGGCGCAGGGTCGCGAACGTGGCGAGGTCCGACCGCAGGGTGCGCAGATCGCGGTTGTTCACCCCGACACACTCCGCTCCTGCGGCGACCGCGCGGCGCGCCTCGTCCGCGTCGTGCACCTCGACGAGAGCGTGCGCACCCGCTCGGTCGGTCGCAGCGAGGCAGTCCTCGAGCGCTGTGTCGTCGAGGATCCTCACGATGAGCAGCAGCCAGTCCGCTCCGGCGACGCGCGCCTCGGCGATCTGCAGTGGATCGATCACGAAGTCCTTGCGCAGCAGCGGAAGCGCGACGGCGTCGCGCACCGCGGCCAGGTCGTCGAGGGAGCCGCCGAAGTCCGCGCCGTCGGTCAGCACCGACACCGCCGACGCCCCGCCCTCGGCGTAGTCGCGGGCGAGCGACGCAGGATCGAGCTCCGGGCGCAGTGACCCGCCACTGGGTGAGCGCCGCTTCATCTCGGCGATGATCGCGCCACCCGCCAGCGCGCTCACCAGGTCGCGCGCGGGACCAACCGCCTCGGCCTTCGCCCAGAGCGCGCCGCCGGCGCAACGAAGTCGCTCCACCTCCGTGGCCTTGCGCGCGACGATCGCCGCGAGCGCACCCAGGTCGCGCGTCATGCGGCCGCCCGCAGCGGGACCTGCGCGGACACGAGGAAGTTGCGCATCATCGCGGGCCCGCAGGGGGTGCCGATGGACTCGGGGTGGAACTGCACGCCCTCGACCGGGTGCTCGGCGTGGCGGAGGCCCATGATCAGGCCGTCGTCGCTCCACGCCGTGACCTCGAGCGCCGCCGGGAGGGCGTCCCTCGACACGATCAGCGAGTGGTAGCGCGTTGCCATCAGCGGGTCCTCGAGGCCGGCGAGCGACCCGGCGCCTGCGTGCCGCACGGCGTCAACCTTGCCGTGCACGACGTCCGGCGCGCGCACCACCCGTCCGCCGTACGCCACCCCGATCGCCTGGTGCCCCAGGCACACGCCGAAGATCGGCGTCGTGGCGCCCATCTCCGAGATCAGCTGCACGCAGATCCCGGCCGTCTCCGGGGTCTTCGGCCCCGGCGAGAGCACCACGGCGGCCGGCCGGGAGGCAACCACCTCCTCGACTGTGACCGCGTCGTTGCGTACGACAAGTGTCTGCGCACCCAGCTCCCCGAGCATCTGCACCAGGTTGAACGTGAATGAGTCGTAGTTGTCAACAACGAGGACGCGCCCCTGCGCGCTCACCACCGATTCGCCGCCTCGACGGCGAGGAGCCCCGCGCTCACCTTGTTGTCCACCTCGACGGCCTCCTGCTCCGGGTCGGACTCGGCCACGACGCCCCCGGCCGCCTGCACGTGAGCCGTGCCGTTGCGGACGACCACGGTGCGCAGAGCGATCGCGGTGTCGAGGTTGCCACCGTAGCCGGCGTAGCCGACCGCTCCCGCATAGGGACCGCGCGCCTCCCCCTCGAGCTCGGTGATGATCTCCATCGCCCGAATTTTGGGGGCGCCCGTCACGGTGCCCGCGGGGAAGCAGGCGCGGAGCGCATCGAGCGAGGTGCACCCGTCGCTGAGACGGCCCTCGATGCTGCTCACCAGGTGCATCACGTGGGAGTAGCGCTCCACCTCCATCATCTCGGTCACGCGCACGCTTCCGGTGGCGCAGACCCGACCGAGGTCGTTGCGGCCCAGGTCCACCAGCATCAGGTGTTCGGCCAGCTCCTTCGGGCTGTTGCGCAGCTCCGCCTCCATCCGCGCCTCGTCCTCTTCGCTTCGTCCGCGACGGCGCGTGCCGGCGATGGGGTGGTACCGGACCGCCGCGCCGGTCACGCGAATGAGCATCTCCGGCGAGGCGCCGACCAGCGTGCAGTCCGGTGAGACGACGAAGAACATGTAGGGGCTCGGGTTGACCGCGCGGAGGGCGCGGTACAGGGTGAACGCGTCCGCCTGCAGCGGCAGCGCGAAACGGCGCGACACCTGCACCTGAAAGATGTCGCCGGCGAGGATGTACTCGCGAGCGCGCTCCACGGCGCTCCGGAATTCCGCCCGGGTGCGGTTGGCGAACGGCTCGTACGCCCGCGCCGACACCGCGGGTGCGACGAGCGAACGCAATCCCGTTGCGGTGCCCCGCTCGAGGCGCGCGCGCAGAGCCCGCAGCCGTTCGACGCCCCCGCGGTAGGCGGACGCGGCGCCGCCGTGCGCATCCGCCGCGACGCAGGTGATCAGGAAGAGCCGGCGCTGCACGTGATCCATCACGACCACCGTGTCGAACACGCCGAACCAGGAGTCGGCGATCTGCAGTGGGTCGCTCCCGGGTGCGGGGAGGCGCTCGTACCGGCGCGCGGCGTCGTACCCGAGGAAACCCACCGCCCCGCCGACGAACGGCGCGTCGACACCGTCGACCCGAGCCACGCGCCGCGCCCTGACCGGCTCCAGCTGCGTCAGGGGATCGTCGGTAAGCGACGATCGCAGCTCCACCACGGGGTCGTGCCCCAGGATGGACCAGCGGCCGACGCGCTCTCCGCCCTCGACGGATTCGAGGAGAAAGCACGGGGACGTGGTGCCCAGACGAAGCATCGCCTCGACCGGCGTGAGGCAGTCGGCCAGCAGCTCGAGGACGACGGGAACGCAGTCAGCGGTCTCGAGGAGTCGCTCGACCTCTGCGAGTCCCGGTCGGGGCTCGCTCACCGCGTCGCCATCGCGGTTTCATCTCAATCCGGGGGTTATCGCCGGCGTGAGGAGCGTCGCGATGCGCTGCGCTCCGCGCTCCAGGTTCTCGACGGAGTTGGCGTAGCTCAGCCGGATGTGCCCGGCGCCGTGGGCCCCGAACGTCGTCCCGGGCAGCACGGCCACTCCCACCTCGTCGAGCAGCGTCGCCGCCAGCTCGCGTTCGTTCCACCCGGTCGCAGAGATGTCGGGAAAAACGTAGAACGCTCCCGAGGGGCGGTGACACGTGACTCCAGGAATGCGGTTGAGGGCGTCGACGATCACGTCGCGCCTGCGCCGGAACTCGATGATCATCTCGTCGACCGCGCGGTCGGACTCCGGGCTCTCGAAGGCCTCCACGGCGGCGAGCTGCGTGAATGCCGCCGCGCACGACGAGCTGTTGATCATCAGCGTTTCCATCCGCTTGGCGAGGTCGGCGGGCATCGCACCGATGCCCAAACGCCAGCCGCACATGGCCCAGGCCTTGCTCAGACCGTCCATGAGGATGGTCCTCTCGGCCATCCCCGGAACGCCGTAAAGGGACGTGTGCTCCCCTTCGTAGATCAGGCGACTGTAGATCTCGTCGCTGATGACGATGAGATCTCGCTCCATCGCGAGCGCCGCGATGCGCTCGCAGTCCGCGCGCGTCAGCACGCCGCCGGTCGGGTTCTGCGGCGTGTTCACGATGAGCATCCGCGTCCGCGAGGTCACCAGCGACGCCAGCTCGTCCAGGTCGATGCGGAATGCGTTGCGCTGCGTGATCGGCAGCGACACCGGCGTGGCGCCGACGAAGTCGACCAGCGACCGATAGATCGAGTACCCGGGGTCGGGCACGATCACCTCGTCGCCATCTTCGACCAGGGCGAGCAGCGCGAAGAGGAGGATGTTCTTGCTCCCCGGCGTGAGGATGACGTTCTCCGCGGACGTCCGCACGCCCGTTCGCGCGGTGACGTAGCGTGCCGTCGCCTCGCGCACCTCGGGGATGCCACCCGCAGGCGTGTAGTGCGTCGCTCCGTTGCGCATCGCGTCGACGGCGGCGTCGACGATGTTGCCGGGCGTCGCGAAATCGGGCTCGCCGATCTCCAGGTGGATGATGTCGCGACCCTGCGCTTCGAGCGCGCGCGCCTGGGCAAGCACCTCGAACGCCGACTCGGTGCCGAGCCGGCTCATCCGCTTCGCGTAAGCGAACGTCATCGCGACACCGTCATGGCGGGAAGATCGCCGGTCGGTTGACGCCGGTCGACGACCACGCCCTCGACGCGCGCGTGGGCTGGTCCGCGGCGCAGCAGGGAGAGCATCTCCTCCACCGCCTCCGCCCGGCCTTCGACATCGCACTCCACGGTTCCGTCATGGCGATTGCGCACCATCCCGCGCAGACCGAGGCGGTGAGCGTTTCTCTCCACGAACGCACGGAATCCCACCATCTGCACGCGGCCGCTCACAACTGCGTGCACGCGAACCGCGTCGCTGCTCATTCGAGAACGATTATAGGTGGCGCCGGATCAGGCAGCCGCTGTCGCCGGCTTGCGTTCCTCGAGTTGCCGCAGAACGCCGAGCAGCGCGCGCGGAGTCTCGATGCGCTCACCCGAGAGCTCCGACATCAGCGCGAGCACGCGCCGCCGAACCGGGGCCTCGTGGTCGCGTCCCGGCAGGTACCAGCCGAGCATTCGGGGAATGTAGTCCGGGTCCTCGAGCTGGCCCGTCACCGACGGTTCGGTGACCGTCGTGGGGTGCTTGGGCGCCTCGTTGGTGCTGCGCAGCATCCAGAGCGACATCTTGAGGATCGCCGGGAGGCAGTCGGGTTGATTCGTCACGGCGCGGCGCAGGTACTTCGCGTAGCACGCGGCGTGTCGCAGCTCGTCCGCCGCGAGGATCTTGAAGATCTTGCGCAGCACGGGTTCCGGCGCGTGCTCACTGAAAGCGGTGTACCAGTGCGCCAGGCGCTGCTCCCCGCAGTAGTGCATCGTGAGGGTCTCGATGGCGGGACCGGGCTCGAACGTCAGACGAAGCTTGGGGAGCTCCTGCTCGTCGAAGGTCTCGCCGCAGCGCTCGAGGTACTTGCGCAGCACCAGGTGGTGCTTCATCTCCTCGTAGAACCACACCGAGATGAAGCTGCAGAAGTCGATGTCCGCGTAGAAGTCGCGTATGAACATCTCGGTGGCGTAGAGCGCGCTCAGCTCTGTGAGGCAGATCTGACGGAGGTCGCTGATCCACTGCGGGGTGAGCAGCGACGGGTCGATGTCGTCGAACGGGATGTCAGCGCTGAGCTGCCACCTGGCTCGCTCGAGGCGCACGAAGAGATCGTCGTAGATCATGGGTACCATCTTGACTTCGCCATACCTCACCAAGCATCGGCCTTGGGCTAAGGTTCCGACCACCAATTTTTGTGCATGAGGAACAAAATGGCCAAAATGTCCAAGGTGGCTGAGCCCAGCTTGTCCTTGACGGCCACGCTTCCCCCCGAGGTGACGGGCCGCCTCCTTTCTGAGGCGGACGCCATCGCCGGCCGGATGATGCGACACATCGCCGAGGGCGTCCCGCTGCGCGACGGCCACTACAGCCGGCTGGGCTACCTGCGCACCGTCACGGTCGCCTGCCGAGACGCCTTTCGAACCCTGGTCCGGCTGCTCAACGACGGCCGCGGCCTGCGGCAGGGCGACCTCGACCGCCTCGGCTCGATGGGGGCGCAGCAGGCGGAGCTGGGCGTCCCGCTCGAGGTGGTGTTCGGCGCGTATCGGGTCGCGGCGAAGGTCGTCTGGCACGAGGTGGTCGGCGTTGCCGCCCTCCGCCAGGAGGTGCCACCCGCGACCGTGGTCGCCGTCACCGGACAAGTGCTGCAGTACTTCGACGAGATCAGCGCTGCAGTGGGAAGCGCCTACCTCGAGACCCGCGAACGGCTCATGCGCCAGCGCGATCGCGACCGAGACCGCATCCTGCAGAGGCTGCTGGCCGGAGACACCTCCGACGATCTGCGCAGGCTCGCCGCCGCCGCGGACCTCACGCTCGCCCCGCCGTACCGCGTCGCCGCGTGCCGTCTGGCCTCGAGCGACGCGGAGCGGCAGCTGGAGACCACGTGGCGCGCCGCGAGCGCGCTGCTCATCAGCGACGACCTGGGCGTGTGGATCGCGCTGGTTCCTGCCGGCGCCGACCTCGACCACCTCTGCAGCGCCGTCCCCGGAGCGCAGTTCGGGCTGGGGCCGGTCGCAGCGACGCTCGAGCAGGTCGCCACCTCCGCGCGGCGGGCCCGCCAGGCGCTCGAGGTGGGCCTCAAGCTGGACCCCGGCCGCCAGGTAAACGACGACGCCGACGTCGGGGTCTTCGCCGCGATCGAGTCCGACCGCGAGGCGCTGCGCCGCTTCATCGACCGCACCCTGGGTCCGCTCGTGGAGGCGGGACGCCCCCGCAACCGCGATCTCCTGGCCACCGTCGAGGCGCTGCTCGAGCACCGCAACATCGGCGAGGCCGCGGCCGCCCTGGGCGTCCACCGCCACACGGTCGTCTACCGCATCTCGCGGCTCAGGCAGGTCGGCATCGACGTGGACGAGCCGGGCCGGCGCTACCTGCTCTGGCTGGCGATGCGTGGCCTGCGTCTGGTGGGACCCGGCAACGGCGTGGCTGCAGACGCGTGATCGCTTCCAGGGCGTATCAGCGAGCCGCCGCGTTGGCGGCCGCGAGCTCTTCGAGATGGCGCCAGAAGGCCGTGACGGCCGGCGGGTGCAGGGCTCTGCGGCGGGCGGCGGTCACCGGCTGCACCACCGGTCGGCCGGGCCGCTCGAGGACCACGAGCCGCCCGGACTCGATGTCCGGGGTGATCACGGACCTCGGCATCAGGCCGAAGCCGATGCCGGCCAGCAGCGCTGCGTGCAGGGCGCCCTCCTCCAGCTCGACGGTGGAGAGGTCGTCGACGCGCCGTCCGAGGGCGCCGTCCGCGTGCATCCTCGTTGCGGACCCGGCCTCGTGGGCGAGGTAGCGGTGCCGCTGGAGCTCCCGCATCGGTGACCGGCTCTGCGCCAGGGCATGCCCTGCCGATACGACGAGGACCAGCTCCGAGCGCTCGAGCACCAGCGCCTCGATGCCCGGGATGCGCACCTCCGCGCTGACCACCGCGACGTCGGCCGTGCCCTCGCGCAGCATCGCCAGCACCGAGTGCAGCGATGACAACGTCAGCTTCACGTCGATCTCCGGATGCGCGCCGACGAAGGGGCCGAGCCACACCGGGAGGTGGTGCGCGCCGGCCACGCGCCCCGCGGCGATCGAGATCTCGCCCCGCTCGAACGCCAGGTACCCGCTCGTGAGCTCCTCGATCATCGCGATGTGGTCGAACACCTGGGCGCCGATCTGGCGCACCGCGCGACCGACGTCGGTCAACCGAACATTGCGTCCCACGCGCTGCAGCAGCGGCAGCCCGAGCGTCTGTTCGAGCCGGGTGATGGCGGCGCTGACCGAGCCCTGGGACAGTCCCAGGGCCGCCGACGCCGCCGTCACGTGCTCGGCCTCGGCGACGGCCAGGAACGTGTGCAGCTGGTCGAGCGTGATCGCCGGACGGCGATGGCGGAGGCGCGGCGAGTGCCGATGATATGCGGGCATGGTTCGGATGAAGCGAACAGATTCTACCCGAGAAGGGAGCCGCGCCAATGAGTCGCCGGGGCCGGCTCGAAGGGGCTCGAATCGCTCGTATGATGCTGCGATCGCAACCTGACACCAGGGGAGGCGCGTCGATGGCCACTCGCGACGCTCACGCGGAGATGTTGAGCAAGGTCCCGCTCTTTCAAGGGCTGTCGAAGAAGGAGCTGGACAGCGTGCTGCGCGTGAGCAAGGAGGCGCGCTTCAAAGCGGGCACCGAGATCGTCCGCGAGGGCATGAGCGGCTCCGGGTTTCACATGATCCTGTCCGGGACGGCGACCGTCACGCAGGGAGGGCGCGAGCTGCGCAAGCTCGGACCGGGAGACTCCTTCGGCGACATCGCGCTCATCGACGGCGGCAAGCGCAGCGCCACGGTCACCTCGGACGAACCGCTGGAGACGTTGTCGCTCGTGGAGTGGGAGTTCAATCCGCTGCTGCTCGAACACCCTCAGCTGGCCCACAAGATGCTGCTCGAGCTGTGCCGCCGCCTTCGCGACGCGGAGGCGCGCGCCGGCGTCTGACCGCCGCCTTCGCGGCGGGCTTCAGCCTCGCCGGTGGTCGCCGGCCGCCACTGTGGCGCCCTGCTCCGCCTCCCGAGCCAGCATGAACAGCAGGTCCGAGCAGCGGTTGAGGTAGCGGATCACCTCCGGGTTCTCCAACGCCCGAGCGCGTTGCAGGGCGACGGCCCGCCGCTCCGCCCGACGCACCAGCGTGCGGGCCAGGTCGAGCGCCGCACCGCTCGCCGATCCACCCGGGATCACGAAGCTCTTGGGCAGCTGCACCCGAGCCTCGAGCTCGCGGATCTCGGTGTGGAGCGCGTCGGTCATCGCGCTCGTGACCGTCTCGAAGTGCTTCTCCAGGTCGCCGCGGAACCCGACGCCGGTGGCCAGCTCGGCGCCGACGACGAACAGCTCGCGCTGCAAAGCGAGGAGCCGCTGCGCCCGCGCCTCGTTCGTCTCCAGGGCACGGGCCAGCCCGAGGGCGGAGATCGCTTCGTCGAGCGATCCGTACGCCTCCGTGTGCAGGTCGTCCTTCGAGACGCGACCCCCATAGAGCAGCCCGGTCTCGCCGCTGTCCCCGCCACCCGTCGTGATGCTCACTCAGGCCAGCCCGCGAACCGTCGCTTCGACCAGCTCGATGGGCGCCTCGTCGCGGCCGCGTCGCCACTCCTCCACCCACTTGGTGGCGGCGATCGTCGCCGTGGTCGCGTCACCCACCGCGGTGGTGATCTGGCGGGTCAGCTGGCTGCGCACGTCGCCTGCCGCGAAGATGCCGTGCACGTTGGTCATCATCGTCTCGGGATCGGTCCTGTAATAGCCACCTTTGTCATGATCGATGTGCGCGTCGACCAAGCCGGTGTTGGGGATGAACCCGATGAAGATGAACACCCCTCCCACCGCGAGGTCGCTCTTCGCATCGGTCATCAGGTTGCGCAGCTTGAGGTTGTCCACCCGGTTGTCGCTGCCCTCGATGGCCTCGACGACCGTGTCGAAACAGAACTCGATCTTGGGGTCGTGCTGCGCGTGCTCCACCAGGATCGGCTGGGCGCGAAACTCGAACCTCCGGTGGATGAGGGTGACCTTGCTCGCGTAGCGGGTGAGGAACAGCGCCTCCTCCACCGCGGCGTCGCCGCCGCCGATCACGGCGAGGTGCTCCTCCTGGAAGAAGGCTCCGTCGCACACCGCGCAGTACGAGACGCCCCGGCCCGCGAACTCCTCCTCGCCGGGAACCCCCAGCTTGCGCGGGTTGCCGCCCGCGGTGATGATCACGGCCGGAGCGTGGTACTCGCCCGCGTCGGTCTCGAGGACCTTCATCCCGTCGTCGCGAATGCCGATCCGGCTGACGCTGCTCGGGATCATCTCGGTGCCGAAGTGCGTCGCCTGGTCGGCCATCACCAGGGCCAGGTCGACCCCGAGGATGGACTTGAAACCGGGATAGTCCTCGATGAGCTCGGTGTTCAACAGCTGCCCACCGGGAGCCTTGGGCTCGAAGAGGACGCTTCGCATCTTGTTGCGACCGGCGTAGAGCGCGGCCGTGAGCCCGGCGGGACCGCCGCCGACGATGGCTATGTCGTATTCGTGTCCGTGCATCACAAATTCGACGATACCCAAACTTCGGGGGAACCGGGCGCGTTTGCGCTATCTGGCGGAGAAGGTGCTCAGCTCGGCGTAGACGCGTGACAAGGGGATCGCGAAGGCCTCGCTGGTCGCCTTGCTGGCAAGGGTGACGATGCCGATGACGTCGCCGGCCCCGTCGAGCACCGGGCCGCCGCTGTTGCCCTGGAAGATGCGGGCGCCGTCCAGCTCGAGCATGTCGTGATACGTGGTCGGCCCGCCGGCGCCAGGCTGGACGTCGGTGCTGTCGACCGGGACGTCCTGGCCCAGCTGCGTCAGCGTCTCGACCGTCATGTCCGCGCGCCCCGTGGCTCTCCCCGACGCGACGGCGATCACCGGGAAGGGAACGCGCGGCAGCTGCGCGTGGTCGACGCTGAGCGCCGGGCCGCCGAACCCGTCGGTGGAGCGGATCACCGCGATGTCGTTGACCGGGTCGACGCCGATGACGCGGCCCACGTGGCTGTGATCCAGCCGGTCCCGGATCCGGACCGTCAGCTGCCCGCTGATCACGTGCGCGTTGGTCACGAAGTCCCCCCGCGCGTCGAAGAGCCACCCGGTTCCCAGTTCTTCGTCGCTCGATCGCTCGGCCTCGATGGTCACGACCCTCGACAGGTCCGCGCGGGCCAGGTCCGTGAGCGGGACCGGCGTGGGGGTGGGCGCCGCCGCTGCTGGGGGCGTGAACGAGGCGAGCGAGCCGGTGCCGATCCTCGTGACCTGCAGGGTCGCCACGAAGGCGATCAGTCCGGCGGCGATCACGGCCGCCGGCGCCGCGATCAGCGCGACCAGGCGCCGGTTCGGCATCTCTGACCCCCGTGAAGCACGACGTGGCATTGTGCTATCAGTCCCTGCCCCGAGCAACCACACACCCATTGGCCACCAGCCGCACACGCCCCGACCTGGACGCCGACGTGATCGTGGTCGGTGCAGGGGTGATCGGACTGTCGATCGCCTGGCGCGCGGCCCGCTCGATGCGGGTCGCGGTGGTCGACCCGTCGCCGGGCAGCGGCGCGAGCGACGTGGCCGCGGGGATGCTCGCGCCCGTCACCGAGATGACGTACGGCGAGGACGCGCTCGGCGCCCTCACGCTCGAATCCGCCGCCCTCTATCCCCAGTTCGTCGCTGATGTCGAGTCCGAGTCCGGCGTCGACGTGGGGCACGTGCGGTCCGGAACACTCACCGTCGCGCTCGACCGCGACGACCTCTCCGCTCTCGACGACCTGTACCTGTTCCTGCGCGCTCGCCACCTCGACGTCGAGCGGCTCAGCGGCCACGAGGCGCGCCGCGTCGAACCGCTTCTCGCGCCCGACGTGCGCGGGGCGCTGCTGGTCCCGAGCGACCACCAGGTGGACCCGCGGCGGCTGGTCGCGGCGCTCCGCCGCGCCGGGGCGGCAGCCGGGGCGATCGAGGTCCACGAGCGCGTCGAGGACCTCATCACCGGCGCGGGCGCCGTCACGGGCGTGAGGCTGGCGGGCGGCCGGGAGCTTCGCGCGGACGCGGTCGTGCTCGCGGCCGGGGCGAGCTCGCCCGCGATCACGGCGCGCGTGGAGGCCGTCCCGGTGCGGCCGGTCAAGGGGCAGTTGCTCGTGCTTCGCGCGCCGGACGGCACCCCCTTCACCGAGCGCACCGTCCGAGGGCTGGCGCACGGGTTCGCCGTCTACCTCGTGCCGCGGAGGGACGGGCGGGTCATCGTCGGCGCGACCGTCGAGGAACGCGGATTCGACTCCGCGGTGACGGCGGACGCCGTCTACACGCTGCTGCGCGACTCGCGCCGCCTCGTCCCCGCGAGCGCGGAGCTCGAGCTCGTCGAGTGCCGTGCGGGGCTGCGCCCCGCGACTCCCGACAACGCCCCGCTGCTCGGCGCGGCAAGGACTCCGGGGCTGGTCTGGGCCACGGGCCACTACCGAAATGGCGTGCTGCTCGCCCCCATCACGGCGCTGGCGATCGAACGGGTTCTCGCCGGCGGCGAGCTGCCGGAGGTCGCCCGTCCGTTCGTGAGCGCCAGGTTCGAGCGCGCTAAGGTGAGCTCGTGACCGCCGTTTCCGTGCGAATCAACGGCGAGGCACGCAGCGTCGATTCGCGCACGACCCTGCGTGCGCTGCTCGACGACCTCGGGGCGGCGCGCGACGGCGTCGCCGTCGCGCTGAACGACGAGATCGTCCTGCGCAGCAGCTGGGACGCGACCGAGCTGCACGACAACGACACACTCGAGGTGCTGAGTGCAGCCCCTGGGGGGTGAGGCGGCCGAGCCCGGGCTGGTCATCGGGGGCCGGCGGCTCGCGTCGCGGCTCATCCTCGGCACCGGCGGTTTCAGCAGCCTCGACACGGTCAGCGACGCGATCGCCGCCTCCGGCGCGGACGTGGTCACGGTCGCGATGCGGCGGCTCGACCCGACGGCACGCGGCTCACTGCTCGACGTCGTCCGCCAGGCGGGAGCGTCCCCGCTGCCCAACACCGCCGGGTGCTTCACCAGCCGTGAGGCGGTGCTCACCGCGAGGCTCGCGCGCGAGGCGCTCCAGACCGACTGGATCAAGCTGGAGGTCATCGCCGACGAGCGGACGCTGCTCCCCGAGCCGGTCGAGCTGCTCAACGCGGCCGAGGCCCTCGTCGAGGAGGGTTTCACGGTGCTGCCCTACGCGAGCGACGACCCCGTGCTGGCGCGGAGGCTGGAGTCGATCGGCTGCGCGGCGGTCATGCCGCTGGGCGCGCCGATCGGGTCGGGCTTGGGGATCCGCAACGCCCACAACATCCAGCTCATCGTCGAGCAGGCCACCGTCCCGGTGATCCTCGATGCCGGCATCGGAACGGCGTCGGACGCGGCGCTCGCCATGGAGCTGGGCTGCGACGGAGTGCTGCTCGCCTCGGCGATCACCCGTGCGCAGGACCCGGTGGGCATGGCGAGAGCGATGCGGCTGGCCGTCGAGGCCGGGTGGCTGGCGCGCAGCGCGGGTCGCATCCCCAAGCGCTTCCACGCGCTGGCGTCGTCCGAGCACGAGGGGCGTCTCGAGCTGGCCGGGCTGTAGTGATCGGAGGCTGGGGCGGTCTCATCGTCCTGACCGATCGGCGCCAGTGCGAACGTGCGGGTCGCCGGCTGCCGGAGGTCGTGTCCGAAGCCGCAGGCGCAGGCGCAGGGCGGTTTGTCTTCCGGGAGAAGGATCTCGACCGGCAAGCGCGGCGCGACCTCGCCGCCGAATGCCTGATGGCGACCTCGGCGCAGGGGGCGTCGCTGATCGTGGCGTCCGACGCGGCCCTCGCACGCGACCTCGGGGTCCGCTGCGTGCACCTGGCACATGACGATCGAGCCCCCGACGAGCGAGGCGTTCAGTTCGGCCGGTCGTGCCACGACAGCGCCGAGGCCGGCGCCGCCGCCCTGGAGGGTGCGGCATACGTGACGGCGTCGCCCGTGTTCGCGAGCCCGAGCAAGCCGGGGTACGGCCCCGAGCTCGGCGAGGATGGGCTGCGCGCTCTGGTCGCGGCGGCCGGCGGGGTGCCCGTCTACGCTCTCGGCGGGGTGACGCCGGAGCGCTGTTCGGACTGTGTGCGCTGGGGGGCCGCGGGCGTCGCCGTCATGTCGCACGTCATGGGCGCCGCGGATCCAGCTGTAGCCGTGGCGTCCTTGCTCGCGGTGCTGCGCTTCAGCGGCTGAAGCGCCGTCACCAGCGCGGATCGAGCACGCCGGACTGCGCGAGGCGCGCGATCGCGCGACCCCGGTGCGACACCCGGTCCTTCTCGGCGTCCTCGGCTTCCCCGAACGTCACCCCCAGGTCTGCCGACAGGAAGCCCGGGTCGTAGCCGAATCCGTGATCACCTCGGGGTTCGACGAGCACGCCGTCGCACTCGCCGCGCGCGACGACCGGGTCGGCGTTCGGCCGGGCCAGGGCAACCACACAGACGTAGCGCACGCGCCGGTCGTCGGGAGAGCGCCGGTCGACCTCCGCGATCAACCCGCGCAGCCGCTCCGGACCGGACACCTCGGGGCCCATCCAGCGCGCCGACTCCGCTCCGGGCCACCCGCGCAGCGCGTCCACCTCGATGCCGCTGTCGTCGGCGAGAGCGAGCAGCCCCGTGGCCGCCGCGACGGGCGCCGCCTTGCTGAGCGCGTTGTCGGTGTACGAGACCAGCTGTTCCTGCAACTCCTGGCGAAAACCGGCGTCGTCCAGCGACAGCAGCCGCAACGAATACGGCGCGAGCAGCCTGCGGAACTCTGCGACCTTGCCCGCGTTTCGCGTGGCCAGGACGAGGCGCTCCGGCGGCCGCGCTTCGCGCGCCAGGCTCACACGGACAGCGGCGCGAGCACGTCCCGCTGGATCGCGAAGAGCCGGGCCAGCCCCGCGTCGGCGAGCTCGAGCTGCGCCTGGAACTCCTCGCGCGAGAACGGCTCCTGCTCGGCCGAGCCCTGCACCTCGATGAACCGTCCGTCCCCGGCCGCGACCCAGTTCATGTCGGTGTGCGCCGCGGCGTCCTCCTCGTAGGCGAGGTCCAGCCGGGCCTCGCCGGCGACGATCCCCGTGCTCACCGCGGCGACCTGCCAGCGCAGCGGGTCGCGGTCGACCACCCTGGCTTCGCGCATCGCGCGAACGGCAAGGGCCAGCGCTACGTAGCCCCCGGTGATCGACGCGGTGCGCGTGCCGCCGTCCGCGATCAGCACATCGCAGTCGACGATGACGCTGCGCTCGCCCAGGGCCTGCAGGTCGACGCCCGCGCGCAGGCTCCTGCCGATCAGCCGCTGGATCTCCTGTGCTCTCCCGTCAACGCGGCCGCGTCGCCCGTCGCGCTCTGTGCGCGTCTGCGTGCTGCGCGGCAGCATCGCGTACTCGGCGGTCACCCATCCCCGGCCGCTTCCCTTGCGCCACGGGGGGATTCGCTCTTCGACGCTCGCCGTGCACAGCACCCTGGTCGCGCCCATCGTGATCACGGCACTTCCCTCCGCGAACGGCGACACGTCGAGCTCGATGCGCACATCGCGCATCTGGTCGGCTGTGCGGCCGTCCGGGCGCATCAGCGGTGGAACACCCTGCGCAGGATCACGATCGACGCTTCGAAGAGCACGATCAGCGGGACGAACAACGCTGTCGGTGTGAAGGGGTCGGCACCGGGGGTCACGATCAACGCAGCACCGATGATGACCACCCAGATCACGCGCCGGCGTGACGCAAGCCATTTCGACGACACGATCCCGAGCGTGCCGAGCAGCAGGATGACCACCGGCAACTCGAAGGTCACGCCGAAGATGAGCACCAGCAGCAGGAAGAACGACAGGTACTGGTCGATGTCCGGGAAGTAGATGGCGTTGCTGCCCAGGAACGTGGCCAGGAAGTTCAACCCGATCGGCATCACAAAGTAGGCGAACGCGCCCCCGGCGGCGAAGAGCAGCAGCGCCGAGAGCCCGAAGGGCCATGCGAACTTCCGCTCCACCGGCCTCAGCCCCGGCGAGATGAAGCTCCAGACCTGCCAGACGATGATCGGGAGCGCCACGATGAAGCCGACGATCGCCGCGATCTTGATCGGCACGGTGAGACCTTCGGTCGGACTCGTGAAGATCGCGGCCGGGACGATGGAGTGCGCGTTCTTCAGCACTCCCTTGAGCGGCCGCAGGATCAGTCCGAGCACGAAGTCGTGGAAGACGAACGCGACGATCGTCCCGACGACCCAGGCGCCCATCGACAGGATCAGGACCCGGCGGAGCTCCTCGAGGTGCTCCACGATGGTCATGCGCCGCTCGTCGTTCACCACTCCCTGCACCGGGTCAGCCCCCACTACCTTGACGGGCCGGCGCCCGCAACGCGATTAGCTCTTCTGCTCTTCGCGCTGGCCGACCGGAGCGGGTTCCGGAGCCGGGGTCGCGGCAGGAGCGGGCGTTTCGCTCACCGGCGGGCCGCTCTGGGCGGTGGGGCCCGGAGCCGGCGTCGCGGTCGCGTTGATGATCGTGTCTCGAGTTTCAGTCGATGCTTTCCGGAACTCGCGAATGGCCCGCCCCATCCCCGCCCCGACGTCTGGAAGTTTGCCCGGCCCCCAGATGATCAGGACGATCACCAGCAGGAGGACTATCAGCCACCAGTGGCCGGTGAGTCCAGCCATTCGATCTCCTATCTGTCGATCTCGCCGTTCTCGGCGGCGCGATCTGATTGCGGAATGAGTTCAGTCTAGCAAAGGCCGTCCGCGGCGCTGACGGCGGTGCCGATTGCCTCGAACAGGACTACGTTCGCGCTGCGAGCTTCGGATCACTGGCGCGCAGGCCGGCCGCGAACGCACTCACCGTTCGATCGATGTCGGCGGGTGTATGTGACGTGCTGACGAACGCCGTCTCGTACTGCGAGGGCGGCCACAGGACCCCGCTGTCGAGCCACGCTGCGTGGATGCCCTTGAACAGAGCAGGCGAGGCGCCGCGGGCGCTCGCGAAGTCGACGACTCGGTCGACACCCACAAAAGGCGTGATCATGCTGCCCACGCGATTGACGGCGCACGGCACGCCGGCCCGGACAGCCGCCGCTCGCAGCCCGGCGTCGAGCGCGGACCCGAGGGCCTCCAGCACGCCGTAGGCGGCGCCATCACCCAGGCGGTCGAGGACGGCGCACCCCGCCGCCATGGCCAGGGGGGTGCCCGAGAGCGTCCCGGCCTGGTAGACCGCCCCGGTCGGCGCCAGCATCGTCATCAGGTCGCGCCGCCCGCCGTAGGCGGCGACCGGGAGGCCCGCGCCGATCACCTTCCCGAAGCAGGTCAGGTCGGGCCTGACCCCGAACAGGGCCTGGGCGCCGCCGAACGCGACGCGGAACCCGGTCATCACCTCGTCGAACACGAGCAGTGCGCCGTGCTCGGTGCAGGCCCGCCGCAGGGCCTCGAGGAAACCGGGCCGCGGGGCGACGCAGCCCATGTTCCCGGCAACCGGCTCGACGATCACTGCCGCGACGCGCTCGCCGGCCTCGCGGAACAGCGCGTCCAGTCGCTCGACGTCGTTGTAGGGGATCACGAGTGTGTCGGCGATCGCGCCCGCCGGCACGCCGGGAGAGCCGGCGATCGCGAGGGTCGCCACACCAGACCCCGCGCCGGTGAGCAGCGCATCCGCGTGTCCGTGGTACGCGCCGTCGAACTTGACGATGGCATCGCGACCCGTGGCAGCGCGCGCCAGGCGCAACGCCGACATCGTCGCCTCGGTGCCGGAGTTGACGAACCGAACCATCTCCACCGACGGCACGGCCCGGACGATCCTCTCCGCGAGCTCCACCTCGACGTCGGTGGTCAGCCCGTAGGCGACCCCGCGTTCGAGCTGGGCGGCGATCGCCGACACGACCCCGCGCGGCGAGTGACCCAGGATGTGCGGCCCGTACGCCATCACGAAGTCGATGAACGCGTTGCCGTCGGCGTCGTACAGCCGGGCCCCCTCCGCGCGCACGACCGCGGGGGGAACGCCGCCGACGGTGCGGAACGCCCGCACAGGGCTGCTGACCCCGCCGGGGAGCACACGCTCGGCGCGCTCGCGCATCGCGCGAGCGCGTGCGTCGCTCACTGCTGCTGTTTGACGGACACCGTCTCCATCAGATCCCCCTTGGCGATCTGCAGCGCCACCGACATGCCGGACTGAACGTAGCCGAACAGGTTGTACAGAGGCTGGAGCGCCTTCGTGTCGTCCGCGATGCAGATGAAGATCTGCGAGCCGTTGGTGTTGGCGCCGCTGTTCGCCATGGCGACGCACCCCTTGGTGTACGCGCCCTTCACCGGCTCGTCGTTGAACTTGTAGCCCGGGCCGCCGCTGCCGCACGTCGGCGCGTTGACGTTGCCGAGGCACGAGGGGTCGCCTCCCTGGATGACGAAGCCCGCGACGATCCGGTGAAACGGGATGCCGTCGTAGAAGTGGTTGCGGGCCAGCACCACGAAGTTGTTGACGGTGTTGGGCGCAAGCTTGGGATCCAGGCAGAGCACGAGGTCGCCCTTGGCGGTGTGGATGGTGGCCTGGTAGAGCTTGGTGGCGTCGATCTCGAGCGGCGGAGGCGCCGCGTACTTGTGCGCGTCGGCAGGCGGGTTCAACGGCGTGAGGTCCGAGCCGAAGCTGGCGCCTGCACAGGACGTCGTGGACGCCGACGAGGAGGCGCTGGGCGCAGCGGTGGGAGTGGCGGTGGGCCTCGGAGTGGGCGCGACCACGCCTGCATTGTTGGCCTGGTTGACGCCGATTGCGATCGCGACAACTCCGGCCACAACGGCCGCGGTGGTCCCCACGACGAGCGGGATCCTCCTGCGTGGAATCCGGGGCGGCGTCTGACTCATCGATGTGAACCCTCTGTGATCCAACCGGCGGCGCAGCGCGCGTCGTACGAGATCACGATGTCTGCTCCGGCACGACGCAGCCCACCGAGCGCCTCGAGAACCGCGGTGCGCTCATCGAACGCACCGGCGCGGGCTGCGTGATGGAGCATCGCGTACTCGCCGCTCACGCAAAACGCCGCCAATGGTACGTCGACGGCGCCGCGCACGCGCGCGACCACGTCGAGGTAGGTCAGCGCGGGTTTGACCATCACGACGTCCGCGCCCTCCTCGACGTCGAGCTGCGCTTCCCGCACCGCCTCGCGAACGTTCGCAGGGTCCATCTGGTAGCCGCGCCGGTCCCCCTCCTTCGGCGCGCAGTCGGCTGCGTCGCGAAACGGGCCGTAGAGCACCGATGCGTACTTGGCGCTGTACGCCATGATCGCGACGTCGGCGAACCCCGCATCGTCGAGCGCCGCGCGGACGGCGCGGACCTGCCCGTCCATCATCCCGCTGGGAGCGATCACGTCTGCCCCGGCCCGCGCCTGGCTGACGGCGGTGCGGGCGTAGAGCGCGATGGTCGCGTCGTTGTCGACCGCGCCGTCGTCGCGCAGCACCCCGCACTGGCCGTGGTCCGTGTATTCGTCCAGGCAGCAGTCGGCGATGAGGAGCGCTCCCGCGCGATCGTCCTGCCGCAGCGCTCGCAGCGACTGCTGGACGATGCCTCGCTCGTCCCAGGCTCCCGATCCCTCCGGGTCCTTGCCGGCCGGAAGCCCGAACAGGAGGACGCCCCCGACGCCGGCCCGCGTCGCAGCGTCCACCGCGGAGACCAGCGACTCCACCGTCTCGTGGCGCTGCCCGGGAAGCGCCGCGATGTCGGCCGGTTCGCGCAGGCCCTCGCGAACGAAGAACGGCTGCACCAGGTCCTGCGGGAGCAGGGTCGTCTCGCGCGCCAGGCGGCGCAGCGCCGACGTCCGGCGGAGGCGCCGTGGCCGGCTCGTGGGAAAGGACATGTCGAGTGATCAGGGTAGCGTCGCGAAGTGCGCCGACAGCGCCGATGCGATGCCGTCGGCCGACTGCTCGACGGCCACCAGGTCCACCCTGAGCCCGGCCGCACGCGCGACGGCGGCGGTCTGCGGACCGATGCACACCACCACCGTCCGGGCTGGCAGCTCCGCCCCGGCCAGCGCCCGCACGAGATGCCGGGCCGTGCTGCCGCTGGTCAGTGCGATCGCGTCGACCCCACGGCGCAGCACCCGCTGCAACCGGTCCGCCGCGCCGGCCGGCATGTCGCTGCGATAGACGGCCTGGACGCGGACGTGGGCGCCGGCGGCACGCAGGCGGTCGGGCAGCACCGAGCCGGCCCCTTCCGCCGTCGGCAGCCAGACCGCGGCGCCACCGACGCCCCGAAGGACCAGGGCATCCGCGAGGCCCTCGCCGTCGTGCCTGTCCGGCACCAGCGAGACGACGCAGCCGGCAGCGCTCAGGGCAGCCGCCGTCTCCCGTCCGAGCGCCGCGATCGCGAACGGCTGCAGCGCAATCCGATCCAGCACCCTCGTGACCAGGCGAACCGCGGTGGCGCTCGTGAACACGGCCCAGCGCTCGCCCGGGCCCGCCTTCACCTCGGACGCCACCGCCTTCACGGCGTCGGGAGGCGCCAGCGGCACCGTGGCGATGAGCGGGACCACGCTGACATCGGCGCCCAGCGCGTGGAGCCTGTCGACCAGACCCGCGGCGCGCTCGCGCGTCCTGGTCACCACCACGTGGCGGCCGGCCAGCGGGCGATCGCTCACTGCAGGTGAGACGCCACGGCTACGCCCAACTCCTCGGGCGCCGCGGGGTCGCCGACCAGCTCCGCGCGCACGACGCGAGCCTCGGTCGCGAGCGCCGCGCTCACCGCGAGCCCCCCCTCGGACGTGCGTGCCCACGCTCCGAGCGGGATCACGCAGCCACCCCCGATGGTGGCCAGCACCGCACGCTCCGCCGTCACCGCGCACCGGGTGTCGCCGTCGTCGAAGGTGCTGCAGAGAGCGGCCACCGGCGAGCCGCACCGGGCTTCCAGTGCGATGGCCCCCTGAGCCGGGGCGGGCACGAACCAGGTCGGGTCCAGGCGCTCGGCGGCACGGTCGCCGGCGCCGATCCGATCGAGCCCGGCCGAGGCGAGGAGCATCGCGTCGACCACGCCGGCGTCGAGCTTGGCGAGCCGGGTGTCGACGTTGCCCCGAACCGGAGTGGGCACAAGGTGCGGGTACAGGATCCTCAGGAACTCGATGCGGCGAACGCTGCTCGTGCCCACCCGCGCGCCCGCCGGCAGGTCGGCGAGGCGGAGCCCGTCACGGCTGACGACAGCGTCGCGCGGGTCCGCCCGGGGCAGGAGCGCCGCCACGCAGAGCCCGTCTGCGAGGTCGGCCGGCAGGTCCTTGGCCGAGTGGACCGCGACGTCGGCCTCGCCGTCGAGCAGCGTGCGCTCGACCTCGGCGACGAACCACCCCTGCCCCTCGAGCCGCTCGAGCGGCGTGTCCGGGTGCCGGTCCGCGGTGGTGCGAACAACGACGTCGCGCACGTCGCCGGCGCCGGCGCGACGCAGCGCGTCGCCCGCGATTCGAGCCTGTGCCAGGGCCAGCCTGCTCCCGCGCGTGGCAACACGGAGGCCCAGGTGGGGATTCCGCACCTCAGCCGTCGAGGTCGAAGGCCTCCCGGAGCGTCAGCGCCACGCCGGGGTCGTCGCCGCTCTCGCGCAGGCGCGAGATCGGCGCGTGGAGCAGCTTGCGCACCATGGCCTTGGTCATGGCGTCGATCCGTGCTCGCGTCGCCTCGTCGACCTCGGCCCGATCCAGCGTTCGCGCTAGCTCCTGCCGCCGGATCTCATCCGCGCGCTGAAGCAGCGCCGCGATGGTGGGCGTGACCGAATCCCGCTCGCCGATGGCGCGCAGCGTGCTCTCCAGCTCCGATTCGATGATGGACTCGGCGTCGTCGGCAGCGCTCCGCCGCCGAGACATGGTCGCGGTGAGGCGAGCGCCGAGCTGATCGATGTCGATCAGCGTGACACCGGGAACGTCCGCCGCCCGCGGGTCCACGTCACGCGGGACGGCGATGTCGACGATGCAGAGAGGCCTACCGCCTCGAGCCTCCTGCAGCCCAGCGACCCTGTCACGATCGAGGACGACGGTCGTGCTGGACGTCGACGCCAGGATCACGTCGACGGTCGGCGCCACCTCCTCGAGGGCGTCGAGGCTGATCGCCGTGCCCCCCACCGCCTCGGCAAGGTGCCCTGCCGACTCCGACCTGGAGGTGACGAACACGGTGGTTCCGATCGTTTTGAGGCGGCGCGCGGCGAGCGTGTTCATGCTCCCGGCGCCGAGCAGCAGGACGCCACGCCCGCGGAGCCCGCCCACGACGTCGCCGGCCAGGTCCAGGGCCGCCTCGCTCAGGCTCGACACCCCTCGCCCGATCCCGGTCTCGGTGCGGACCCTCTTGCCGGCGGAGATCGCCCGCCGCAACACGTAGTCGAGACGGGCGTCGAGCGTGCCGGCCTCCCGGGCCGCGCCATGTGCGTCCTTGAGCTGGCCGAGCACCTGCGGCTCGCCCACGACCATCGACTCGAGCCCGGCTCCCACCCGGAAGACGTGCCGCACCGCCTCGCCGTCGAAGCGCCCGACCAGGTGCCTGGACATCCCGGTGTCGTCGCCGGGGTCCAGGTAGCGAGCCAGCCGCGGCGCCACCTCGCCGGCGAGCGGGTCCGGACAGGTCACGTAGAACTCCGTCCGGTTGCAGGTCGAGAGCACCGCCGCGCCGGCAAGCCCCCCGTGCCCGATCAGGTACCGAAGGAGCGTCGTCGAATCGGCAGCGGCCGCCGCCGCGCGCTCACGGGCTCGCAGCGGCGTCGCACGGAAGTTCACACCCGCCGCGACCAGCCGCATCGCGTCGAGTATATGGACACCCGTCACAGCCCCCGCTCGGTCGCGCAACGGCGGTCCAGTCGCCGCCGGCCCCTCTTATAGGATGTCGGCATGCAGTCAACGGCGGCTGGATGACGTCGCCAGGGCCGACCGAGCCGCCACCCAACGGCGAGGTGCCCGAGGCGCCCGGGCAGCAGCGCCGCCCGCGCTACGGGCGACGGAGAGGGCGTGTCACGGCGGGGGACCGCTTCCTGCCGCGCCTGGGGCCGGCCAGCGGCGAGCCGTTTGCGACCATCGACGACCCCGACGACGGTGTAAGCCGTCCCCGCCCCACCCGCGAGACGCCGATCGACGGGCTTCGCTTCGTCGCCCTCGACTGCGAGACCACCGGCCAGTCGCCACACCGGCTGGTGGAGCTCGGCGCGGTCGCCTTCACGACGAAGGCCCATCTCATGAGCTTCGAGACGCTTGTGCACAGCAACGACCGCATCAATCCGTTCGCGCGACGCATCCACGGCATCGCGGCGGAAAGCCTGGGAGGCGCGCCGCCGGTCGACCGCGTGCTGGCGCGGTTTCGGCGGTTCGCCGAAGGAGCGGTGCTGGTGGAGCACAGCGCCGACGCCTTCGACACCCGCCTGATCGCCCGCAACACCGGGTCGACGCTCGAGGCCGACAACGTCGACACCACGAGGCTCGCGGCGAAGATCTGGGAGCTGCGCGACACGATCGGCCTCGAAAAGCTCTGCAGCCTCCTCGGCGTGCAGCACCGCAAGCCACACCACGCGCTGGCCGACGCCGAGGCAACCGCGGCGTGCTTCCTTCAGCTCGTCGCGATGGGCCGGGAGCGGTTCGGGTGGGCGACGCTGGGCGACCTTCTCGAGGTGGGCCAGCCACCCCAGCTCCGGCTCCTCATGGACGAAGCCCTGGCCGCGTCGAGCGGCCCGATCAGCGGCCGCGTTCCCGCACGCCGCCGGCGCGGCGGGCGGAGACGAAGCGCCCGACGCGAGCCCGAGGCTTCGTAGAGCAAAAACGCGCAGTCGCGCAGAACGCGTTGACAGTTAAGGCACGCGTATCTACCATCCGGTCGAACCTTTCCCCCCACGTCGCGCCTGCACCTCCAGGGCGGCAGTCCATCCCGGTTCTCCAAGGAGGGAGCGGGCAATGTCGATTCGACTGACCAAGGCGGACCGTGTCGCTGCGACCGCCGGAGCCCTCAGCGTGCTGGTCGCCTTCCTTCCCTGGTATTCGTACACGCTGAACGCGTCGACGATCACAGTCAACGGCTTTCGCGCCTCGCTCCTGGGAGACGTCTTCTTCCTCGCAGGCACGGCGACGATCCTCCTGCTCCTGATGCACCGGGGCGTGCTGCCGGACGTGCTGAGGCGAAGGATCTCTCAGCCCGCCGCGTACGCCATCCTCGCCGGCATCGCGATCGCGAGCGTGCTCGACCAGCTCCTGCTCGTCTCGGGCGGCCACCGATCGCTGGGGCCGGGGCTGATCCTGGCGCTGTTCGCGGCCGCCGGCATCGGTGCCGCCGCCTGGTTGCGCGCTTAGGAGCGGAGGCAGCCGCAAGCGGCCTATTGACGCGCGTGTTCGACTGAATCGCTGCCCAATCAGGCGATCCGGCGCCGCCGTATCATGCGCCGACCACAACAATTGGCTCCATTGAGGAGGACACCAACGGTCACATGGCCAATTCGAATTTGCTGACCGATCCGCCGTTTGCGGCCGATCCGCCGGTGAAGATGAACGTCGACGCGCGAATACTCGGGCTGGTCATCGCGATCCTCGGGATCATTTTCGCGGTCCTCGATCTGTTCGCCGGTGGATTGCTCTCGATATTCGCCTTTGCAGGCGGCTTCTCGGCGATCTGGTTTTTGGGAATCCTCGTCGCGCTGGTCGCGAGCATCATGGGTGCGGTCGGCGGGTTCCGGATGTACAACATGGATCGAAGCGGTAAGGAGCTCGTGATCTACGCACTGACGCTCGCAGTCGTCGGACGCGTCGTGGCCCTCATCGGCGTCCTGATCGCGTACAGCGGCATCTACTCGCTCGGCTTCAGCCCAGCGGGTGACATCGTGGGCCTGATCATCTACGCGTTGATCGCCTTCAGCGTCTACTACCTGGTTGTGATCAGCCGCTTTCCAGGCGAGGCGCCACTCGCTCCCGGCGTGGGCGGCTACAACACTCCACCGCCGCCCCCGCCACCGGTGGTCTGATCCCGACGCCTGTCGAATCGCTGTGCGCTCAGTCCAGAGCGAACTCCGCGATCAACGGAAAATGGTCCGACGCCACGTGCGCGTCTGAGTCGGGGTGCGCGCGGCTGCCCACCACCTCGCTGGCGACGGCACATGCAGCCAGCTCCGGCGTCGCGAGCACGTAGTCGACGCGTGCCGCGGGCAGCCACGTCGCGCACGTGTACCCGCGCGCACGAGGGTGCAGGCTTCTGAAGACGTCGACGTAGCCGAGCGCGGCAAGCCGCTCCATCGTCACTCGCTGCAGCAGCCTCCCCAGGAATCGATCGACCGAATCGTTCACCGGCACCCCCGCCGTGAGCCGCGCGACGGTGCGCGGCAGGCTGGGGACTCCAACCTCGAGCCGTGGGTCGACGCCGACCTTTCGCCAGGCCGCGTCCACTTCGGCGTCGTCGCTCCCCTCGCGCTCTCGGTGGACGAGAAATCCGTTGGGACCGTTGACGATGAGCCCGGCCCGCCGCATCTCGTTGTAGCGCCGGAAGAAGCGCGTCGCAGCCAGGCTGTCGCCGGGCGAGAGCGAGTTGAAGTCGCCGGCGAGGATCCGCGGCAGCGGGCGCATGCGCGCGATGTCGGTCGTGATCGCAGCGAGCTCGCGCGTTCGCCGCGCCTCGCCGTTGGCTCGCTCTCCGAAGCGTGCGGCGAGGTGCAGGCTGTGCACGGAGATCACCGGCATGGCCGCGCGTCCGGTCTCGACCTCGCAGTGGAGGTGGCCGCGCAGCATGCGGCCGCGATGAATCTCGTTGCGCCACGAGCGTATCGGCAGCCGGCTGAGGATGGCCGTGCGCATGACCGACCCCGGCTCGCTGGGCTCCCCCACCAGCGCGCGCATCCGCAGCGTCGCGGCCAGCTCGTGCAGGAGTGGCAGCTCCGCCACCTCCTGCAGCGCCACGACGTCTGCGTCGGCACGGCGCAGAACGCCGTGGATGAGATCCTCACGCTCGCGCCCGCCCACCAGCAGGTTGTACGTCACGACGCGCAGACGCGCGGCGTGTCGGTGTGTTCGCATCAGATCCGCGCGGCTAGAATGCGCGCGTGATGTCCGACGCGACCCGTCGGCCGCTCACTGATCTCGTCTTTCTTCGTCACGGTCCGCCGCTCCTGCGCGCAGTCACTGTCACAGCGGTGGCGGTGGCGGCCGGTCTCGCCGGGAGCGAGATCGTGCACCTGCAGGATCACTTCGCTGCGCGGCTCCAGGCCGGAGCACCGGTGACGTCGATCGGGACGTTGCTGGGACGCGGCTCCAGCCCCGCCAGCGCGGTGGCGGGTTGGGTGGCGGCGCTGCTGTTCGGGCTCGCCGTCCTGCGCCTGCGGCGCGGCCAGCTCGAGCCGTCGGCCGGCATTCGCCCGGTCGAAGCACAGTCCGTGCGCGACCTGCGACGCGGGCTTCGGCGTGAGTACCTGGCGATCCGCATGGCACTGGCCATCGTGCTCATCATCGCCGCGATCGACGCGGCTCGCGTCATCTCCATTGCGGTGCTGCTCCGTCGCGGCGACCATCTGCTCTCCGGTTCGTTCGCTTCGACGGTCGCCGAAGCGGCCGGTCTCGCCACGGCGGCGCTCATGCTGGCGGCGTGGGCGAGCACCTTCGCTCACCGCCTCGAAGAGCTCGGCCTGCTCTGAGCGGTCAGAGACGGCGCTCCACGACATAGTCGCAGATGCGCTCGAGCGCGCTGCGCGCCTCGCTCGCCGGAAGCGACGACAGCTCTGAGCGCGCGCGGTCAGCGAAATCCCGCGCCCGGACCTCCGCGTCCGCGAGCGCGTGCGAGCTGCGCACCGCCGCGACGACGGCGTCGTAGTCGGCCTCGTCGAGCTCCGGCTTGTCGAGCAGCACGCGCAGCGTGGGCGACACCGACGGATCCTCGAGCGCCAGCATCAGCGGGAGCGTGACGGTGCCCTGGCGCAGGTCGGCGCCGACCGGTTTGCCCACCTCGGCGCTCGTCGCCTTGTAGTCGAGGATGTCGTCTTCAACCTGAAACGCCATGCCCAGCAGATAGCCGTAGTGACGCAGCGTCTCAACCTCCGAGTCCAGGCGGGCGACCAGCGCCCCGGCGTAGCAGCACGTGCTGAGCAGCGTCGCGGTCTTGCGCTCGATCTTGCTGTAGTAGTCGTCCAGCGACTGGTCGTAGTCGCGCCGGCTGATCATCTGCATCAGCTCGCCCATGCAGATGGTCATGACCGCCTGGCTGATGGCGTTGTCGATCTTCGGCTCGCCGACCGACGACAGGAGGTTCGCGCCCTTGGCAAAGTAGTAGTCACCGATGATGATCGCGGGGTTGGGGCCGAGCGCGTGGTGGATCGTCGGAATGCCGCGCCTGGTCGGCGCGCTGTCGATGAGGTCGTCGTGGACCAGGGTGGCCGTGTGGATGAACTCGATCCCCATGGCAACGTTGAAGATCTCGTCGCGGTCGGCCTCGCCGAGGCGTGCGGAGAGGATGACCAACGCAGGACGAAGACGCTTGCCGCCCGCTTTGACCACGTGCTCCATCGCCTCGGCCATCGGACCGAGATCGGCGGCGATGGACGAATGGATGCGCTCCTCGAACTCGCGCAGATCCTCCGCGATCGGCGCGAACAGCTCGTCGGCGACCACGCTCATCGCGCGATCGCCAGCCCCGCGGGCGGAAGCGTCATCAGCCCCGGTGACGACAGGTCGTCGCCAAAGAGGCGGCGCGCCGAATCCAGGAATCGATCCGGTGACGCCGTCACCATGAGCTCCACCGCGGCCGAGCCGCGTTCCGCGCGCAGGCGGTTCACGGAGAGGATGCGTTCCACGCGAGCGGCCGTCGTCGCTGCGCTGTCGACGACGTTCAGCGCTCGGGCCCCGACGACGCGCCGCAGTGCCCGCGTCAAGAGCGGGTAGTGGGTGCACCCGAGCACGAGCGTGTCCGCGCCCCACGACAGGGCTCCTTCCACCAGCGGGGAGAGGGCCTGCTCGGCGCGAATCGAGTCTGCGTCGCCCGATTCGACGATGTCGACGAGCTCGGGCGCGGCCACGCCCAGCACGGCGACGCCCGGATTCGCCTCCTTGATCGCGTGCACGTACTCGCCGCTCGTGAGCGTCGCCTCGGTGCTCCAGACTGCCACTCTGCCGTTCGCCGTCAGCTCGACGGCAGCCTGCGCACCAGGGGATATCACGCCGACGATCGGGATGTCGAACCGCTCGCGGGCCGCGTTCAGCGCCGCGGCCGTGGCGCTGTTGCATGCGATCACGACGAGCTTCGTGTCCAGCTCGATGAACCGCTCCACGATCTCCAGCGCACGGCGCCGGACCTCCGACAGCCGCCTGGGGCCGTAGGGAAACCACGCGAGGTCCGCAACGTAGAGGACGGCCTCGTGCGGGAGCCGGCGGTGCAGTTCGTGCAGCACGGTCAGTCCACCGACGCCGGAGTCGAAGACGCCTACGCGACGCTGATCGCCCACTGGCCGGAGGATAGCCGACATCTGCTTCGGGGCCGCGACGCGCGGAGCGGCTTTAGCCGCGGCACCACATCGAGCCGGCGACTCACAGCGTCAACTCCATGAGCAGCAGCTCCCGGGGGCCAACGGCCAGCTCGACCCGCTGCGGCGACGGCGATTGATCGATGAACCCGAGCGACCTGTAGAGCGCGATGGCCCGCAGGTTGCTCGGGAACACGCAGAGCTGGAGCGTGCGCAGACGGACGGCCCGGGACCAGTCGATCGCGGTCTCCATCAGGATGCGTCCGAGGCCCAGCCCTCTGGCCGTGTTGTGGACGGCTATGGCAATTTCTGCCGTGCCTGTGTCCAGACCGCCGTGCAGCCTGCGCGCCATCAGGTGACCCGCGACGTCGCCTCCCACCTCGAGGGTCAGAGACAGTCCCCCCTGGCTGAGAATCCCGGCCAGCGCGAGGCTCTCCTCGATCGCGCTCCGCTCCCCCGGCACCGCCGCGATGAGATCACCTTCGGCTGCGATCGAATCGCGCAGTGCGACGAGCGCTCCCGCGTCGTCCAGCGAGGTCGGCCGGATCAGAAAGGTCCGGCCGCCGGCGGCCGTGCCGCGTCGACGGAGGAGGGCCTCGCGAGTGGTCACCCGGCGAGCGCGAGGCTCTCCGGCACCGGGGGCGCTCCGAGCAGGCGGGCGCGGATGCGGGCCGCCATCCCGTGCGCGTTCATGATCGTGATGTGGCCGTGGGGGTAGTCCCACAGCTCCGCTTTCCAGGCCGCCGCGAGCTCCGCCATGGGTTCCGGCCCCACGATCAGGTCGCGGAGCGGCCGCACGATCGTGACCCGGTCGCCCGGTGTCACCGGCGTCAGGAGTCGAGGCGTGATCGGTGACAGTCCGGCCTCCACGGTGCGGCGCGCGGAGCGCGAATCGTCGCCCCAGAAGTCTGCGCCGTCGCCCAGCATCCCCATGCGGCGCTGAATGACCCGAGGCGGCCGCTCGGTGAAGGAGACGGCCGGATCGGCGAGGGGCGCGACGGCCACGAGGACGTCGAGCTCCACGAGGGCGGCCAGCAGGGCCGCGATGAGGCCGCCCAGGCTCACGCCCAGCACGGCGACCCGAGGCGTCACCTCCTGCTTGGCCCAGGCGACGATCGCCGCGACGTCCTCAACGGACTGACGCACGACCGCGCGCATGCGATCCAGGTCGATGCTGAAGAAATCGGCGCCACTCTCCTTGCCAGGGATCCGCCGCCTGAGATGGAACGGCAGGTCCACGCGCACGGTGTGCGCGCCGCCGCGACGAAGGCGCCACGCCTGCCAGCGGTCGTAGCCGGTGAACGGGACGGCAAATCCGTGGACCATGATCACGAGCGGCGCGGTGTCGTCGGTCCGCCGCACGTGCGCGGTTGCGAAGAGGCGGCCGCTTCCGGGGTGCTCCCCGGGGCCTTCGCTCGGCGCCTCGAGCTGGAGCTCGCGCCACTCGGCGCCCTCGGATGTCGCGCTGTCCTGAACCACACGGACGCGCCGGGGGGAGGCGACGTGGCTGTGCCGCCAGAAGGCCTCGGGGTCGACCTGATCGAAACGCAGACCGTGGTGCTTCTCGACCTCGATCAGGCCGAGGCGGATGAGAACCCACGCGTCGAGGGCGCGAGAGAGCCTGGTCAGAGCGACGTCCCTGAACGCGGCTTCCTTCATCTGGTTGTCTCCCCCACCAAACAGCGTACAGGCTGCGGAAATCGGCCGCCGGATTCCCCGACGTCGAATGTGCCACGCCGCCCGCCGCGCGGCATCATTGCTGCTCGTGGCCAAAGGACCGAGCGCGTCGCCTGCCGGGTCCGGCCGTGGCGGGCGCGGTCCGGAGCGCCCCGCGCCGCGGTCGGCCTCGCGTCGCAAACGTGAGCGGAGAAAGACCGGCGCCACGACCCGGGGGCCCAGCCACCAGCCGTTCTGGAGGCGCCGGCGGACACTGGCCGGAGCCGCGACCGCGGCGGTCGCGGCGGTCGTCGTGATCGTTGTGGTCCTGGCCACCCGTGGCACGGGCACCTCGGCCAAGCCGAATCCGTCGCCGACCACGGCCCCCACCGCAACGCCGGCGCCGACACCGCCGTCGCTCGCCGGGCTGAGTGGCGGCGGGGGCGGCCAGACGATCGACGGGATCCAGTGCCAGGCCCAGGAGCAGGTCGTCTACCACATCCACGCGCACCTGGCGATCTTCGTGAACGGTTCGCCCAGGTCGGTGCCGGAGGGGATCGGCATCCCACCGCCGCGCAGGACGGTGGACACCGACGAGGGCCCATTCGTCGAAGCGGGCAAGTGCTACTACTGGCTGCACGCCCACACCGGTGACGGGATCATCCACATCGAGTCGCCGACGCAATCGACGTACACGCTCGGGCAGTACTTCGACATCTGGGGCGAACCCCTCAGCACCACACAGGTGGGGCCGGCCACCGGCACCGTCATCGCCTACGTCAACGGGCAGAAGTTCACGGGTGATCCCCGCTCGATCACGCTCACGGCGCACGGGCTGATCCAGCTCGACGTGGGGCAGGACGTGTTCCCCACCTCGTTCGCGTTTCCCCCCGGCTTGTAAAAGATTATTAGGAACCCTAGCGCCACCCCGCCCCGAAGTGCTTAGGTTGCCTGGGGTATGGAACAGCTCGACACACCACCGTACAGCCCGGTTCCGTCGCGCATCGCCCGCTGCCTTCGGCGGCTGGACAGCCGAAGGGACCGGAGGGCGGCCTTTCTGCGCATCTACGCGCGCTCGACATGCAGTGTCATGGCGGCGCTCGAGGGCGGCGACTTCGCGGACTCGGACTGGGCGCTGTCGCTGCTCGACGTCTTCGAGGACTACTACTTCGCGACGCTCCAACCGACCGCGCCCTTCCCCACGACATGCCCGCCCGCCTGGGAGGTGGCGCACCGTCTCGGCGCCGACCCGCGAACGACAGCCGGTGATGCGCTGTTCCTCGCCGTCAACGCGCACATCAACAACGACCTTCCCCAGGCGCTAGCCGCCCAGCTGGATCGCGAGTGGCCCATGCGAGGCAGCCGCCTCGCGTCGCGGCGGCACGATTTCTGGACGCTCACCGACGTCATCGCCGAGACCATCGGAGCGGCCGGCGCGCCATGGTCGCTGGCGCGAATCGTGCGCAGCTGGCGCAGCGACGTCTGGGACACCGCGCTCGCCCTGGTGACGGCGAGCGGCAACCGGTGGCAGACGGCGATCTGCGAGGACGTCGAGCATGCGGCGCTGAAGCGCGCCCACCTGATCGCGTGCGTTCGGGGCATGCGCGAGCACCTGATCGCGCTTCCCACCCACGAGCTGCACAAGTCGTTCGACCGTCACCGGGGTACGGTGTGCCGCTGCAACATCGCGACGGCCCCCTGCGACACCTGGGTGAGCGCGAGGTCCTGACCCGCTGAACCTCCCCGAGCCGGCGCTGGTGGTTCTCGTCGGACCCAGCGGATCCGGTAAGACGACCTTTGCGCGCATCCACTTCCGCCCCACCGAGGTGGTGTCGTCTGACGCCTGCCGGGCGATGGTGGCCGACGACGAGAACGCGCTGGACGCGAATCGCGAGGCGTTCGGGCTCCTCCGGTACATCACGACGGCGCGTCTGAGCAGGCGCAGAGTCGCCGTCGTCGATGCAACGAACCTGCTCGCGCAAACGCGGCGCGCTCTCGTGTCGCTGGCGCGGAGCAGCAGCACGCCGGTTGTCGCAATCGTCTTCGACGCGCCGCTCGGGCTGCTCGAGGAGCGAGCGGCCGGGCGGCAGGACCGCCGCATCCCGCTCGACGTCGTCGGCCGTCATCACGCGCAGCTGGAGCACGCGTTGAAGGACCTGCCGGGCGAGGACTTCGACGAGGTGCACGTTCTTCGTTCCCCGGACGAGGTGGACGCGTTCTCCGTGGAGCGAGCCACCCCTCTCCCTGCGGCGGCGAGCGAGGACGCGGCGTCTGCGGCCGGCTCCTGGATACGCGCGTGGGAGGAGGGATGGCCGCGCAAGGACGTCGAGGCCGTTGCGAGCCGGTATGCGGAGTCCGCTGTCTATCGGGCACTCGCGTTCAGGGAGCCGCGCCTCGGCACCCACGGAGCGCGCGAGTATCTGCGCGAGAACTTCGACGTCGAGGACGACGTGCGCTGCTGGTTCGGCGACCCCATCGTCCAGGACGATCGCGCAGCCGTCGAGTGGTGGGCGCACTGGACGGAGAACGGACGTCCGGTGACGCTCGCCGGCGCGACCGTCCTTCGCTTCACACCAGCGGATCTGGTCGCGGAGGAGCGCGACTACTGGAACCAGACGGGCGACCTCGTCGATCCCTATCCGGGGTGGTGACCTTTTTCGGGTGTCAGTAGCCGACGGCCCCGTCGATGCGCTCGCGAAGCAGGTCGGCGTGGCCGTTGTGGCGCGAGTACTCCTCGATCATGTGAATGAGGATCCAGCGCAGCGAGTGCTCCTCGCCGCTCGGGTGGCGGCCGGTCTGCTCCAGGTCACGCGCGGCGACGATCGCCCTCGACCGTTCGCACTCCGCGCGCCAGGTTCCAAATGCCTCCTCGACGTCCGCCGTGTCGACGTTGTCGAACTCACCGTCACTGTCCGTGTCGGTGTAGTACATGGGTGGCGCGTCCTCCCCGGCGAGGACCCGCCTGAACCAGTGGCGCTCCACCTCGGCCATGTGACGGACGAGGCCGAGCAGCGAGAGTGACGACGGCGGCGCCGAGCGCAGACGGAGGTGGGCGCCGTCCAGCCCCTCGCACTTCCACGCGAGCGTTGCTCGTTGCCAGTCCAGGAAGGACGACAGTGTCGTGCGCTCGTCGGCGACACGCGGTGTGTGCTCACGCTGCATGGGAGCTTCGGAGTATCGCAGCCCCGGGTCAGCGCAGCTGCGCCGTCAACTCCTCGACGACCTGGCGCGCAGAGGCGACCTGGCGAAGATCGCCTACCGAGAGCCCCGCGTAGCAGGCCATGGCGAGAGGATCGTTCGCGGCCGGCGTCGGCGGCAGGGTGCTTCGATTCCCGGCTAGCCGCGCCGAGTCGAGGGCGCGAGAGAGCACCCGCACTGTCGCCGGCCAGGCGCCGCCCTCGTCGAAGTGATCGGTCAGCACCGCCTCAGCTGACGTCGCGTCAAGGAGCGCTCCAACGTACTCGGGGTGAACGTTGCACTCGGGCGAGGCGAGGAAGCGTGTGCCCACCCTGACCGCGTCGGCCCCGCCGGCGATTAGTTGCGCAACCCGCTCGGGTGTCCCGATCCCACCCGCGGCGACGACGGGCAGCTCCACTGCCCGAAGCACTGCGGCGAACAGGCGGTCGAGCGGTTCGGTGCCTCGAACGTGACCGCCGGCCTCGACGCCCTGGGCGACGACGAGGTCGCAGCCCGCGTCCCGAGCAGCGCGCGCCTCCTCGGCAGAGCCCACCTGCCAGGAGACCAGCGCGCCGCCGGCGTGGCCGGCCTCAACGACGTCCGGGGCCGGATCCCCGAAGAAGAACTCGGCGACACGCACGCCGCGCGCCTGCTCGGTGACCACGCCGCTCGAGGGAAGGAAGGGGACAAGGAAGCCGATCCCCGCCGGTCCGATATCCCGGCCGGGCGGCGCGACACCGTACGGCACCATTCCCAAACCGCCGGCCGCGGTCACCGCCGCGGCCAGCTCGGTCGTCCCCACGCCTCCGAGCACGGCGAGCTGGAACGGGAGCCGGCACCCCACCAGCGCCGTGAAGCGCGTTTGCCCTATGGACACTGCGGCTGCTTCCAGAACACGGTCGTGTCGCACGGGCGTCCGTCGGGAAACAGCGCGTACTTCGGGATGACACCCGTCTTCACCCATCCGAGCCGCTCGTACAGACGCTCCGCAGCGCCTCCGGTCACTGTGTCGAGAACGAGCAGCGTCTTGCCGGCGTCGCACGCCTCGGCCTCGAGACGTTCCATGAGGAGCCGCCCCGCTCCCTGGCGTCGAGCCGATCGATGGACGAGGAGCTTCGCGACGTCGGCCCGGTGGGGCTGGTTAGGTGGGCGCGCGTGCGCCAGCTGGACCGTGCCCACCAGCTCATCCATTCGGAACGCCGCCAGCAGGATCCGGTGGCCCCGTTCGACATCGGCGATCACCGGGTCGAACGCGCCCCGCGCGTCATCGCGCGAGAACGGCGCCATGTAGCTCACGGACGCGCCCCCGTCGACGCAGTCGAACAGCACCTCGGCCAGTCCGTCGAGGCAGTCGCGTGCCTCGACAGCGTTCAGGCGACGGACGACGACCGAGCTCGCCACACGTGGATCTTGCGCATCGACCATCCGGGTACGCTACGCGGCCGGCGCCGGATCGCGTGGCCTGAGGAGGATCGGTGGACTTTGCTCTGAGCCCTCGAGCCGAGGAAATGCGTGCACGCGTGCTCGACTTCATGGACGCGTGCGTGTACCCCGCCGAGCCCGTGTACGCAGAGCAGTGCGAGACGTCCGCAGACCCCTGGGCCCGACCAGCCGTCATCGACGAGCTCAAGACGGAGGCGCGCCGCCGCGGGCTGTGGAACCTTTTCCTGCCGCACCCGCGATTCGGCGCGGGGCTGACGAATCTCGAGTACGCGCCGCTCGCGGAGATCACCGGGCGAAGCCCCGCGATCGCTCCCGAGGCGATGAACTGCGCCGCCCCGGACACCGGAAACATGGAGATCCTGGCGATGTTCGGCACACCCGAACAGCAGTCGCGCTGGCTGACGCCGTTGCTCGACGGCAGCATCCGCTCCGCCTTCTCGATGACCGAGCCGGAGGTCGCATCGTCGGACGCGACGAACATCGCCACGCGCATTGCGCGTGACGGCGACGAGTACGTCGTGACCGGTCACAAGTGGTGGTCGAGCGGCGCGATGAGTGATCGGTGCGCGCTCGCTATCGTCATGGGCGTCACCGACCCGGACGCCGAGCCGTACGGCCGCCAGAGCATGATCCTCGTGCCGCTCGACACGCCCGGCGTTCGCATTCGCCGGTCGACGTCGGTGTTCGGCTACCGAGACGGACCGCACGGCGGCCACGCCGAAATCGACTACGAGCAGGTGCGCGTCCCGGCTGGGAACCTCCTTGGCGAGCCGGGGAGCGGTTTCGCCATCGCCCAGGCCAGGCTCGGGCCCGGCCGCATCCACCACTGCATGCGCCTGATCGGTATGGCCGACCGCGCGCTGACACTCATGTGTGAGCGCGTGACGTCGCGCGTGGCGTTCGGACGCCAGCTCGCCACTCAGGGTGTGGTGCAGGAGTGGATCGCCGAGTCGTACATCCGTCTCGAACAGCTTCGGCTGCTCGTGTTCAAGGCCGCCTGGCTGATGGACACAGCCGACAACAGGGTCGCGCGGAGGGAGATCGCGGCCATCAAGGTCGCGGCTCCCGCCACGGCGGCCTGGGTGATCGACCGCGCGATACAGGCGCACGGGGGAGCCGGCGTGTCCGACGATTTTCCGCTCGCCTCGCTGTGGGCGCACGCGCGAACGCTGCAACTTGCGGACGGCCCCGACGAGGTTCATCGGCGGTCGATCGCCCGGGACATCCTTCGCGACCGCGCGGTGCCGCCGGCTCCGCGCGCAGCCCCGGAGGCGGCGACGTGATCGACCTCGCCGGGTGCTCGGCGATTGTCACGGGGGGAAGCGGGGCCATCGGCGGCGCCGTGGCGGAGCGCCTCGTCGCCGCGGGTGCCGCGGTCGTGCTCGCCGACGTCGACGCGCCGCGCGGCGTCGCCACGGCCGAGCGGATCGGAGCCTCGTTCGTGCGCACAGACGTCGGCCTGTCGGGCGACCTGGCGAGCGCGGTGGCCGCCGCAACCGAGCTTGGTCCGCTGCGGTTCGCCTTTCTCAACGCGGGCGTGAGCAGCACCGAGCCCTTCGATGCGACTGACGATTCGCTGTATCGCCGCGCGGTGAGCGTCAACCTCGACGGGGTGTACTGGGGAGTCCGCGCCACCGTTCCGGCGCTGCGCACAGCCGGCGGCGGTGCCATCGTGGTGACGTCGTCGCTTGCGGGACTGGTCCCGCAGCCGGCGGATCCGATCTACTCGGCGACGAAGAGCGCCGTCATCGCGCTGGTGCGCGCGCTGGGACCGACGCTGCGCGACGATGGGATACGGGTGAACTGCGTCTGCCCGGGGTTCGTCGACACACCGATGGTCCCCGCCGCGGTGCGCGACTCTGGGTTTCCGCTGCTGACGACGAGTGATGTCGCTGACGCGGTTCTCGCGATCGCCGCGATGGAGTGCGATTCACAGGCATTCGTGCTGCAGCCCGGTCGCGAGCTGTCGCCGTATCGCTTTCACGGCGTCCCGGGCGCGCGGGCTCCCGGAGCTGAGAGCGCTGTCGCGCCGGGCGCGGAATGGGCGTGACGCTTTCCGAGCGCGGCCCGTCGATGCCAGTCGGATAGATTCCCGCATCCTCAACGATCGTGGTCCGAAATCGTTCGAGAAGAGGGCCTTAGCATGCGTCGGGAGCTCTCAAGACTCGTCTCAGGCTGGCGTTGGCGCGACCACTGGCTCTTCGCCCTACTTATGGCCGGCGGCATCGTTCTTCGCACGCTAGCGGTTATAGCTTACCGCCCGGCACTGGTCTTCTACGGCGACAGCTACTTCTATCTCACCAACGCCGCATCCCTCCGCACTGCCTCGTTGCACCCTGCCGGATACGCCGTGTTGCTCGCGGCTCTCTCACGATTCGGTGGCAGCGTCATGGCCGTGGCAATTGCACAACATCTTCTCGGCATCGCGTCCGGTGCCATCGTGTACGCCCTGCTTCTCAGGCACAACATCCGCCCTTGGTTGGCAGCAATCGGTTCCGCACCGCTTCTGTTAGACGGTTATCAGATCGACCTCGAACACATGGTCATGGCGGAGACGCTGACCACCTTCTTACTTGTTGCTGCGTTCGCGCTACTGCTGTGGCGACCAACTCCTGCACGCTGGCAAATCGTCGGCGCAGCAGCCTGCGTTGCCTGGGCAGCGGTGACCCGTAGTGACGCCATCGTTGCAATCATCCCGGCGGCCTTGCTTCTTCTTGGAAGGAGGCGGTCGCAGCTCGTTCGGACAGGTCTGCTGGCCGCGCCGTTCGTCGCTCTGCTCTTCGCTTACGCGGCACTGCACGCCGCTTACAACGGCAACTTCACCATAGGCGGCAATCTCGGCACCGGCATGCTTCTCTACGGACGAACGGCCACCTTTGCAGATTGCAATGCGATTCCGAAATCTGATCTTTCCCTATGCGATACGAAGCGTACAGTCGATGCGCGTCTGCGGGCCAACTTCTACTTGTGGTCTCCGGAATCCCCGATGCGGAAACGCTTCGGCGACAGCCCGTCCACGTACCTGGTGCCGGAGGCGCCTCTGACGACATTCGCCCTCGACACGATCCGTGCCCAACCGCTGGACTATCTGCGAGTGACGACTCTCGACACGGCAAAGTATTTCCAGCCTCTCCGGACCACGGGCCCGCAGGACGAGCCATTGATGGACTGGCGGTTTCCCACCGCAATCAAGTGGGAGCCGAATGTCTTTGTTGCAGACCAAGGATTCGTCAAACCCGGCGAGGTCATCCCATCCTCCGTGTGTCCCGTCCTTGTCACATGGGCGGCGGATTTCTTGAACGATTACCAAACGGTCGGGTTCACGCCTGGACCGGTCCTTCTGCTGGCCGTGGTTCTTGTCATCGTTGGCGTCTTAGGGCGGCGAGGATCGCGTCCCGCGATCCTTTTGACCGTCGCCGGCCTCCTTATACTTTTCGTGTCGTCCGCGGTCTTGGAGTTTGACTATCGGTACCTCCTCCCCGCACAACCCCTGATTGTGATGGGCGGAGTTCTCTCGCTTCGGCAGTTTCGGTTCGCCACGCGAGATGGGGGCCAGATCAGCCGACGTCTCGGTTCGAGCTGATGTTGACTAACCCGCAGTCTTTTGCCCCCTGTGACGGAGGACGCTTGGTGAAGGTCCGGACGGCCGTATGTCCGCAATCCGCTGGCAAATCGGAGCCGGGCATAACGGTTTCCCTAGTTAGAACTGCGCGTATACGGCTCGATTCGAATTCAGATCGACTGCCGAGCCCGGGACTCGAACCCGGACGGAGCGTTACCTCCAGCGGTTTTTAAGACCGCCGCGTCTGCCATTTCGCCAGCCCGGCGGGTGAGAGTGTACGGGCGATCGCCCGCTGCTCAACCGACCGCGCGTGCGACGCGAGGCTCCGGCGTCATTGTGTCCGTAGATGAAGCTCTCGCCCGGCTGCAGAGAAGCGTGGTGCGTGCTGCGTACAGACCGATTCGGCGGGTCGGACATCGCGAACATCCGCGATCGCGGATCCCCGTACGACGGCATGCAGCGTCCCATCGTCGATTCCGTGCACCCGCTCGGGCAGGTACGGGACGCGACAGCTCGCATCGCCGCACTGCTCTTGCGAGTCGAGTGCTGCTGAGAGCCGGCTGACCACTTCGCCGCGCCCGCATATACTGGCGAGCATATGTTCGGCCGGCGGTACGCGCCAGATCGCTCCTACACCCGCAGCCAGCGCGCAACCGGCCTACCAATCCAGCCGTCCCCAATCGCCCGCGGGTTGGCGCTGGCGGTCGTCTCGGCTCCTGACGACCACCGGCAGAGGCGCCGGCTCGCTCAGCTGCTCGTCGACGATCTCAGCGCCACGGCCGGTCTCCCGCACTGCGAGGTCGTCGTGGCGGACCGAGCTCAGGTGCACCAGCACGACGGACAACGCCTCCAGAGCCGCACCTACGGGTACTACCGCTGCTCCTTCCGTGAGGACCGGGTCACGGACGCGCGCATCCGCATCTATCACCGCACCGCGGTGCGGCGGCAGGTGATCGCTCCCAAGGTGTTTCTCAACACGGTGTTGCACGAGTGGATGCACCACTTCGACTTCGCCGGGCTGGGGCTCGAGCGCTCTCCGCACACAGCCGGGTTCTTCGCGCGACTTCGCGCGCTCGCCGACGCACTCGAGGTCGGCTTCGTGCTGCCGCCCGACCCTGACGCACCCGTGCCGGTCAGCGCAGCCGCGCGCTGATTTCCGGTGGGCGCTGGCTCGTAAGCGGCGCGCGACGTGCCGTGATATCGTCGGGTCGCCGGCAGCCCGCCGGATGAAAGCCCAGGCCAGAGAAGGGGCATTCTTTGATGCAGCGGCACCAAGCGCGGCTTGCCTGTATCGCAGCCTCGATAGCCCTGCTGCTCGCGACGGGCCTCCGACCGGCGTCTGCCTCGACGACAGGATCCGACAGCCCGACCGCTTCGGCACCAGCACACGTGATCATGCTGGTCACCGGCGAGCGCATCCTCGACACTGTCGACGCGAACGGCCGCCACGCGTTCACGATCGATTCGCGTTCGGCCGCCGCGGAGCCGCTCTTGGCGTTTCGGCTGGGGGCGGCGCGTTCCTTCGTTCCCGAGGTTGCCCTCCCCTACCTCGGCAGCCAGCTCGATCCGGCGCTGTTCAACGGCGCCGCGCTCACGACCCTCCCCGCTCGCGACACTGTGCCCGTGCTGGTCGACTGGCACGGATCCAGCGTACCGGCGATGTCCTGGCTGACAAATCAGCGCGCCGTTGCGGCCGGAGAGACGTCGGGTGAGATCACCGCGGCGTCCAGCGCTCCGCTGCGCCGTGCGCTGACTGAGCAGTCGGGTACGCCAGGCACCTGGAGCGGACCGCTCGCCGGCATCGACCACATCGCCCTGAACGCCAACGTCTCTCCTCCTCCGCCGACTCCGCAGTTCGTGCAGTACACCCTGACGATCAACGGGCTCGACACCGGCGGGCGACCGGACAATGGCGGCTTTCTCGTCCTCATGAACACCGACGACGGGCGCAAGTTCATCAACGCCGCGACGTTCTCGAAAGGCGTCATCAAGCTCAGCGTTCCGCTTGGGCACTACAGCGCCATCGCGCAGTTCTTTCACGGCTCGACGACCGTGGGCTCCCTTCACGTCGTTGTCGTGAACTTCACAGTCTCGGGCAACGCGACGGCAACCGTGGATGCGCGCTCCGCAACGTCGGAGGTCTCGGTCACGACACCCCGGGGCACCTCATCCGGGACAGGGGCTGTTCAGTGGCAGAGGGTTGATTCACGGCAGAGCGCTGTCGCGGGGGTCGGCTTTCTGTGGGGAATCGGCGCCGGCATCCCCCGGGTGAGCGTCTTCGTCAGCCCGTCTGCTGCGCCAGCCATCGGATCGCAGGCCTGGCTCGTCGCGTACCACCTCGATTCCGCGCAATCAGCGCCTCAGCCATACAGCTACGACCTCGACTTCGGCTCCGTGGGCAGCATCCCGGTTGCGGAGCGATATGCCGTCGACGCTTCACAGCTCGCTTCCGTGGACACGCGGTACTTCAGCGACGTTGCAGGACGCCCCACCGGCGCGGCGCGGGTCTCATTCTTCCCGTGGCAGCTCGGGACGTTCGGGACGTTCGACATCTTCCCCGCGCCGCTCGAGCGAACCGAGTACGTGAACGCGCTCCCCGACCTCACCTGGACGCAGCAGGTGATCGAGTCCATCACAACATTCGGCGGCATGTTCCTCGACTCACCTCGGCAATTCCGTCCCGGCGAGGTGGATGTCGCCGATTGGGGCCGAGGCCCGACGGGGCCCGGCGTTGCCGTCATCACAACCGGCGCGGCCACGCAGGGCTGCCCCGCCTGCTTTGAAGCAAACACACTCGAATTCCAGATCTTTCCGTTCGGCGACAACCCACCCGGCCACGTCGGATTCCCCAATCCGCCCTTTGCGGGCGTGACCGAGAAGGACACGACGTCCGTTCGGCGCAATGGAAAACTGATCACGTCCACAGCGGACCCGCTGGGACCGATTCCTGTTCCGCCGGGTGCCGCGAGCTATCAGCTGACGTACAGCGTGGCCCTCTTCGCGCCGTGGTGGACCCTCTCGACTCGCACGTCGACGACGTGGCGGTTCGCGATTCCGCAGTCGCTCCAGTCGCCGCCACCACCCGGCTGGACGTGCTTCAGCGGCACCACGAACGGCTGCGGCGTCATCGGATTGATGGTCGCGGACTACGAGCTGCCCATGAGCCTGCTCAACCAGCTCCCCTCGGGCCAGGTGAGCTTCCCGCTGCAGATAACGCACGTTCTCGACGTGGCGATCCCGGTGACGAGCGCGCGCGTGTCGGTGTCGTTCGACGGCGGCACCACCTGGCAGCCGGCTGCGGTGACCCCGCAGGGGTCGTCGGGCTTCACCGTGAGCTATGCCAACCCATCGAACGCAGCCACCGCGTCGCTGCGCATCCACGCGATCGATTCGAACGGCGGTGCCCTCGACCAGACGATCATCAACGCGTACGCGATCGCCTCATGAGATCGACACCGGGCACGAGATCCGGGCTGCGACGTTGTTGCGCGGCGGTTGCCGCCCTCGTGTGCACGGCACTCACGACGGTCGGGGCGCAGGCTGCCGTTGCAGCCGGCGCCTCGCAACAGGTGCAGCCGGTGTGCCGCGATGGCGGTACAGGCACGCTCCACTGCTTCGCCGTCGTCGAATCGACAACATCGAGCGGCGCTCGCAACGGGTCAGGCGGGCCGCCCCGCGGGCACGGCGCAAACGACATCCAAGCTGCCTACCGGCTTCCAGTCACTCAGGGCAGCGGTCAAACGATCGCCATCGTCGACGCGTTCAACGATCCGTCCGCCGCGTCGGACCTCGCCGTGTACCGAAAGACCTATGGGCTTCCTCCCTGCACTGCGTCGAGCGGGTGCTTCCGCAAGCTCAACGAGCAGGGCGCGGCCGGCCACTACCCGCCCTTCGACCCCGGCTGGGCCGTGGAGGAATCACTCGACCTGGACATGGTGTCCGCGGCGTGCCCCCTGTGCCACATCGTGCTCGTCGAGGCGAGCGTTCCCAGCGGCCAGGACCTCGGCGCCGCGGAGAACACCGCCGCCGGGCTCGGCGTCGCCGCGATCTCGAACAGCTTCGGCACGCAGGAATACAACGGCATGCAGACGCTCGGCAGAGACTTCGCACACGGCGGCACGACGACTGTGGTCGCTACCGGCGACTTCGGGTTCGGTCCGGCCAGCTTCCCGGCGGTCCTGCGGACCTCGCTCGCGGTCGGCGGAACGACACTCGCCAAGAGCACCAACGCCCGCGGGTGGTCCGAGCGAGCCTGGTTCGCAGCCGGCAGCGGCTGTTCCGCGTATGTCAACAAGCCGGCTTGGCAGACCGACAACCACTGCTTCATGCGCACGGTCGCAGACGTGTCCGCGGTCGCGGACAAGCTTGCTGTGTACGACACCAGCATCCCGCCCGGGTTCGGCGTCAATCCGGGATTCATCGTCGTGGGCGGGACGAGCGCGTCAGCGCCGCTGATCGCGGGTGTGGTCGGGCTCGCCGGTAACGGAACGACCATCACGTCCGCGTACCCGTATCAGCACAGCGCCGGGTTCTTCGACGTCGTGGGTGGATCGAACGGGTACTGTGGCGGCGACTACCTATGCAACGGCGTCAAGGGCTACGACGCACCGACGGGGCTCGGCACGCCGAACGGCACGAGCGGTCTCTAGCCATACCCGCGGCCGCGCTGTTCGCCGCGGTGGCCGGTGTCAGCTGCGGGGCGTGCGGGAGCGCAGGCGGCACCGCGCACCACAACGCGACACCGACGCCGAGTGCGACACCTGTGCCGACGGCGCCGACGATCGCGAGCACTCCGACCGGGGTCGGCGTCACGCCGGGCTCTCCCTCCTACACGGTCACCGTGGCGTTGACGGGCAAAGATCAGCTCGGCGGTACCTTCGCGGCACATCCCGGTGGGAACCCTTCGTCGAATGGGTGCGCCGTCGTCAGCGAGCTGTCCGGGACTCTGGGAGCAAACCGGATCGACCTGCAGATCAACACCAGCGCCCCTGCCGGTCAGCCGGCAGTGCTCTCGCCCGGCGACCTCAACTTGATCATCGACGCCGACAACTGGGGAGTGGGGTCCAGCGCGAACGCGCCACAGGGGACTACGGGGACGCTCGAGCGCCGGCCTGATGGGAGCGGGAGCCTCACATTCGCCAACCTGTATCTGCAGAGCAACCCGGCGCAGGAGCCTCAGGAGAGCGGGACGGTACGGTGGACCTGCGAGGGCTGAGCGCCGACCGTCGCTTACTACAACGACGGCGAAAAATCAATACGTGACTCGCCAACAGATCGCCGATATGCTGGTCCTCGAGAACTGGGGGTTCGGCGGGGTTGGGGGGCACTATGCACACGCTGCAGCGTCAGCGCGTCCATTACGGCGTCGGCCGTCTGGAAATCGTTCCGGAGCCGGTCAGGTTTGCTCGACTTCGCGAGAACCTGTCGTCGTGCCGCAACCTCGTGTTCGCGGTTCTGCTGGCGCAGGCCGAGGACGGATTGACGACGTTCGTCGCGTTTTCGCGCGGCTACGTGGAGGACAATCCGCTGCAGCGACCGATGACATCCGCAAGCATGGGCGTGGCGGTGGGGCTGAAGCTCATCGTGATGTTCGCGATGATGACGCTCGTGTTGAGCCGGCTGCCCACGCGGCGAGCACGCATCGCACTGCGCGTCGCGCTCGCGATGAGCCTTGTCGCACCGGTGCTGAACACGCTCACGCTTCTCGGACGCTGATCGGGGCCGGGGAGACCCGGCGCGGTCCCACGCGCCTCACCTCCTGATCGTCTGGTAAGACTCGGAGATCGTCCTCGAGGGCGACGTAGCCAAGTGGTAAGGCAGAGGTCTGCAAAACCTTCATCGTGGGTTCGATTCCCACCGTCGCCTCCAATTCGATGACTATCCTCGGAATGCTGTGAATCAAGCTCGGACGGACGCTGCCACGGATCTCGCCGAGCGAGCGGCGCGGGTGCTGCCGGGGGGCTCGACGCACATGGCGCGCGCGTACCGGCCCGCCATCTACGTGGCACGCGCTCAGGGTTCGCGAAAGTGGCTCGTCGACGGCCGAGAGATGGTCGACTACACGATGGGACACGGCGCGCTGCTCCTCGGCCACGCGCACCCGGCGGTGGTCGGAGCCGTGCGCGAGCAATTGCGGCGAGGCACCCACTATGGAGCGGCCAGCCCGCAGGAGGTCGAGTGGGCCGAGCGGATCGCCGCGCTGGTACCGTCCGCGCGCCAGCTGCGCTTCACCGCCTCGGGCACGGAGGCGGCGATGCTCGCCCTGCGCCTCGCCCGCGTCGCCACACGACGCAGCAGGATCGTCAAGCTGGCGGATCACTTCAACGGATGGTCGGACGCCGTGAGCGTTGACATCGACGAGGACGGCCTGCCCCACCCCGTCCCCGGCGTTCCCGACGAGGTGGCCGCTCTGACCACCGTGGTCGTGCCCGAGCCTGACGTCATCCGCGCAGCCGTCGCCGACCGATCCGCCGCGGCGCTGATCCTGGAGCCCACCGGCGCCCACTACGGCCGGACGCCGCTCGACCGGGCCGTGGTGCAGGCCGCACGTGAGGCCACCGCGCAAACCGGCACGGTGCTGATCTTCGACGAGGTGGTCTCCGGGTTCCGCGTCGCCCCGGGCGGCATGCAGTCGCTGCTCGAGGTGGCCCCCGACCTCACGTTGTTCGGCAAAGTCATGGCGGGCGGGCTCCCCGCGGGCGCCGTCGGTGGCAGCCCCGAGCTCATGGGCGCGCTCGTCAGCCGCGTCGCTCACCCGGGGACGTTCAACGCCAACCCGCTGAGCGCGAGCGCCGGCATCGCCACCCTCGACATCGTCGGGACGGGCGAGGCCCAGCGCGTGGCGGCGGCGTACGCGGAGCAGCTGGTCGCGGGCTGGGGGCGCTCGCTCGAGGCGTCGGGAATCTCCGGGCGCGCCTGGAGTCTCGCCAGCATCGTCCACGTGGAGCTGGACGACCAGGCCGCTCAGTCCCACCTCGCGGACGAGATGCGGGCGCGCGGTGTCGATCTCCTGCATACGAGCGCGTTCTGCTCGGCCGTGCACACGCCTGCGGACCTGGAGTTCACGATCGACGTCTTCGACGCGTCGATCAGGGCAGCAGAAGCGTCCGCCAGCGCAGCGGGAGTGTCTTAGGCGACGCCGTGCTTCTGGGCCCAGAGCGCGGCCTGGGTCCGATCGTCGACCCCGAGGCGGTCGAACACGCTCGACAGGTGCGCCTTGACGGTTTTCTCGTTGATGCCGAGCCGCCAGGCGATCTGCTTGTTGCTGAGCCCCCGGACGAGCAGTTGGAGGACGTCTCGCTCGCGAGGGGTGAGGTCGTCGAGCGGCCTCCGCTGGGCGCGGTCCTCCAGGAGCTGGCGCGCCACCCGTGGCGAGAGCGGCGCGTCGCCCTTGGCCGCGGCGCGGATGCCGTTGATCAGCTCGATCGGGTCGGCGTCCTTGAGCAGATAGCCGATGGCCCCCGTGTCGAGCGCCTCCACCACCACCTCGCGGTTGGCGAACGAGGTGAGCATCACGACGCGGATGTCGGGGACGGCCAGCAGAAGGCGCCGGCAGGCTTCGATCCCCGTCATGCCAGGCATGGAAACGTCCATGAGCACGATGTCCGGGTGGTCCTCGACAACGTGCGCCACGGCCTCCTCGCCGTCGGACGCGGTGGCCACGACCGTCATGTCGTTGACGCCGTTCAGCAGCTCCGCCAGCCCACGGCGCACGAGCGGGTGGTCGTCGACGATGAGGATCCGGATCGGTGGTGCTTCCTGCACGGTGACGAAGGTACCCGAGATCACGTCCGCGGGGAGGTTCTCGAAATGCTCGTCACGAACTCATCACCTGTCCGGAAATGGCGAGGGCGTCGACCCTACTTCTGCAGATCCGCCCGGCCTGGGGGGGCATGAACTGGCCGTAGGCGGAAAATCGAGGGTCGACGCCCGTCACCGATGCGGATCCCAGGATGGGGCTATCCGCGAGCCCTGGGGGGGGGTAGTTGCGTCGATGAGCAGCTTCCCCCATCGGGCTGCCGGGGTGACCTACGCCAATGGTCTTAAGACCCCTCGGCGAGGCGGCCTCGGATCTCGGCGAGGCGCTCGGCGATCTCCGACTCTCGGCCGTGGGCAGTGGGGTGATAGTAGCGACGGCCCCGCAGCGTGTCGGGAAGGTACTGCTGCTCGACGACGGCGTCGGGATGGTCGTGCGCATATCGATACTCCCGACCGAACCCCATGGCGCGCCCCACACCGCCGGCAGCGTTGCGGAGGTGCAGCGGCACAGGCTGGTGCAGCGTGGCGGCGACGTCCTCGCGCGCGCTCGAGTACGCGCGCAGCGCGGAGTTGCTCTTCGGTGCCACGGCCAGATAGAGCGTCGCCTCGGCGAGCGGCAGGTACCCCTCGGGCATGCCGACGAAATGAGCGGCCTGCTGCGCGGCGACGGCCACGGACAGCGCCTGGGGATCGGCCAAACCGACGTCCTCGGCGGCAAGGATCACGAGGCGTCGCGCGACGAAGAGCGGGTCCTCGCCCGCTTCGAGCATGCGCGCGAGCCAGTACACGGACGCGTCGGGATCGCTGCCGCGCACCGACTTGATGAACGCCGAGATGAGCCAGTAGTGCTGATCGCCCGCGCGGTCGTAGAGCAGCGCCGGCTGCTGCAGCGCGCCCTCGATGTCGCGCATGGTCACGCGCGTTCGCCCATTGGCTCCGGCAGCGGCGAGCGCCGCCAGCTCGAGCCCGTTGAGCGCAACGCGCGCGTCTCCTCCGCTGAGCGCGATGAGCCGCTCCTCGGCGGCCGGCTCGAGCTCCACGTCGATGTTGCCCAACCCGCGTTCCCTGTCGGTCAGGGCGCGCTGCACCACCAGGTGCAACTGCTCGGGGCTCAGCGCCTCGAGTCGCACGACACGCGAGCGGGACAGCAGCGCTGCGTTCACCTCGAACGAGGGGTTCTCGGTCGTCGCTCCCAGGAGCGTGATCAACCCGCTCTCGACGTGCGGCAGCACCGCGTCCTGCTGCGTTTTGTTGAAACGGTGGATCTCGTCGATGAAGAGCACCGTGCGGCGGCCGCTGCGCGAACGCTCGCGCGCGCGCTCGATGACGCGGCGCAGGTCGGCAACCCCTGCGGACGACGCACTGACCGGTTCGAAGACGGCATCCGTCAGCTCGCTGACAAGCGCCGCGAGCGTCGTCTTGCCCGTCCCGGGCGGGCCCCAGAGGATCATCGATGGCAGCTCACCGGCTTCGACAGCGCGACGCAGCACCGTCCCGGGTCCGACCACGTGCTCCTGGCCGACGAACTCGTCGAGCGAACTTGGACGCATGCGCGTCGCGAGCGGCGCGCGCGGCTGCGGCTCGTCAACGCCGCCCGAGGGCGATTCGGGCTCGCGGAAAAGCTCAGCCTGCCCGGCCATCACGCCGCCACGATGACGTCAGCCGCTGTACTCTGCACCGCCCCCGCTGCCACCGGATTGCAGTCCCGGCGCGTCGCTCAGCACCGATCGCAGCGCCTGTGCCGCGCCGAGCAGCCCCGCGGATTCAGCAGGGATGACGATCTTCGTGTTGTCACTGTCAGCGAACCTTCCGAGCGTATCCAGCTGGAGGATGGCGACCAGCGTCGGATCGGGATGCGCCGTCTTGATGGCCCCGTACACCGTCTCGATCGCCTTGGCGCGGCCTTCGGCGTCGAGGATCGCCGCCTGTCGGTTGCCCTCGGCGCGCAGGATCGCCGCCTGCCTCTCCCCTTCTGCCTGCTTGATGGCCGCCTGGCGCTGACCGTCTGCGATGTTCACCGCCGATTGCTGCTGTCCCTCCGACTGCAGGATGCGCGCGCGCTTCTCCTGGTCGGCCTGCTTCTGCAGCGCCATCGCCTGCAGGATCTGTGCCGGCGGCGTGATGTCGACGATCTCGATCCGGTTGATGCGGATCCCCCACTTGTCGGTCACCACCTCCATCTGCTGCTGCATGTTCGCGTTGATCTGCTCGCGCGACGACAGCGCCTCGTCCAGGGAGACGTTGCCGAACGCGTTGCGCAGTGTCGTGCGCGCCTGCTGGTCGATGGCGATCAGGTAGTCCGACACGTTGAACAGCGCGGCGCGCGGCTCGATCACCTGGCTGAAGATCGTCGCGTTGACGGCAACGGCGACGTTGTCGCGCGTGATCACGTCCTGGCGATCGCCGGTGCGCGGCGTCTCGCGCATGTCGACGCGCACGATCCGGTCGAAGAACGGCGTGATGATCGTGAGGCCGGGCTGCACCTCTCTCCTGAACCGGCCGAAGCGGGTGATCACACCCGAGTACCCCTGGCCCACCACCTTGACCGCGGCGCCGATGACGATGGCGACGAAGATCGCGACGATGGCGATGACGATGGCGGCTACCACGGCGGCTCCCTCCTAACGGGCGGTGTCGGGCATGACGACCAGCGTCGTGCCGCGCACCTCGATGACCATGACAGGAGTATCACCCCTGACGCCGCCCGGCTCCTCGGTGACCGCGAGCCAGCGCTCGCCGGCGAGCCGCGCGTGACCCGGGTGGTGCTCGTCCCCCACCTCGTCGAGGGTCAGAGCCCGCTGACCAACCAGGCTGTCCGACGCACCCGGCAGCGCCAGGCGCGGGGCCTGGTGACGATCCCAGGTGGCCTTGAGGATGGGACGAAGCATCGCCGTCGAGCCCACTGCGACAGCCACGAAGACCACGCCGTCGGTCCAGATCGGCAGCCCGACGGCCGCGGTGATCGCCGCCGCGAATGCTCCGAGAGCGATGAACAGCGCATAGAACGCGGTGGTGTGCGTCTCGGCCGCCAGCAGGATCAACCCCGCCACCAACCATGCGATCCAGAGCATGACCTCAGTGTAGATCGCCTCCGAAACCGTCACCCCGGCGGCGAATGCGTCTCCACAGCCGTCGCGCCAGGCTCAGTCACTACACTTGGGCGATCCACCAAACGGCAGCGAGAGCGCAGGAGGATGCAATGCCGACCCCGACCGAGATCTTCAGCGAAATCAACAACCGCCTCGGAACCGACCCGTCGAAAGCCCAGGGCGTCAACGCCGCGTACGCGTTCGACCTGTCGGGCGACGACGGCGGCCAGTACCACGTGGTCCTCAAGGACGGCACGGGCGAGGCTGGGGCCGGAGCCCCCGAGAACCCCAACATCACGATCAGCATGAAGTCCGAGGACTTCGTCGACCTGGCCACCGGCAAGCTCGACGGCACAATGGCCTTCATGAGCGGCAAGCTCAAAATCAAGGGCGACATGGGGCTGGCGATGAAGCTCCAGTCGGTGCTGCGCTAGAGGCGCGCCCTCTCCGTTTCGACTACGACGAGCCCGCCCGGGCGCTGCTCGTCGAGTGGGACGACGGCGCGGTGCACCGGATTCCGTTCGCGGCGCTGCGCAGGGCCTGTCCGTGCGCCGCGTGCAAGGGCGAACCCGGCTTCGCCGGGCGCTTCGCGGGCGAGCCTGACCTCCGCCCCGGCGAGGACGAGCTCGCCGACATCAAGCTGGTCGGCGCATACGGCCTGAACGCCGTCTGGGGCGACGGCCACGACACGGGCATCTTCACGTTCGAGCACCTGCGCCGGCTCGGGGACCAGGCGGCGGACCGTGTGTCGAGCGCATAGAGTCGGAGCGCGATGAGCATCGAGGCCCGTCCGGCAGGCGCCGACACAGAGTCCCCAGT
>Ga0307477_10000245_pt1 | contig 72613 bp, 77 predicted proteins | sample atmos_gasesECM2C_FD_203316 | JGI IMG/M metagenome (GOLD analysis project Ga0307477, IMG submission 203316) | Hardwood forest soil microbial communities from Morgan-Monroe State Forest, Indiana, United States - atmos_gasesECM2C_515 | ecosystem: Environmental > Terrestrial > Soil > Temperate...
AAGATCCGGGGCCGATGATGATCAGCTCCGCGTCCAGGATCGCCGCCTCGGCCTCGGGGTTGACCGACGCGTCCGGCGGGTCGAGGAACACCCGGTCGATGCGCTCCTCGCCGTAGGGAACCCGGGACTCGCCCACCCGCACCTCGGCTCCCGCCGTTGCGCACAGTGTGACGTCACGCAGCGTGCTGGGAATGATCTGTCCCCGCACGGCGAGCACCCGGCCGGACTCGCGAATCGCGTGCTCGAAGTCGCCGGTGATCTCGGCCATCGCGGTGATGAACAGGTTGCCGAACGAGTGGCCGCTCAGTGAGCCGTCGCCACCGAAGCGGTGCTGGAACAGCTCGGTCATGAGCGGTTCCGTCTCGGCGAGCGCCGTGAGGCACTGCCGGAAGTCGCCCGGTGGAAGCACCCGATACTCGTCGCGAAGCCGGCCGCTGCTGCCGCCGTCGTCGGCGACTGTGACGATCGCCACGATGTTGCCGGTGTACTTCTTGATGCCGCGGAGCAGCGACGACAGACCGGTGCCGCCGCCGATCGCGACCACGCGCGGTCCCTTGGCGAGCACGCGCGACGCGTAGAGCTGTTCCACCAGTCCGCGCTGGCCGGCGCGGCCCAGCAGGAAAGGGCCCAAGATCGACTGGCCGAGCTTGTAGAAGCTGACCATCAGAATCAGTAGCCCGACGACGGCGAAGAGCAGCGCTCTCACCGAGCGCGGCAGGAACTGCAGAGTGAGCGTCCCCACCCACGACGGGAAGCGCACGTTCGCGCTGTAGACGTCGCGCAGGATGTATCCGACCGCGAGGCTGAGGATCACGATGCTGGCCGAGAGGAGCAGCAGCCAGCGCTTGACGTGCAGCCCGGGCACGAACCAGCGCATCACCGCCGCGTTGGGACGGAGCCTGGCCATGCCGGCCGGTCCGTCAGGCGGTCGTGCTTCTGAGCTCAGTGTCGTCTTCGGGCTTGTCTCGGCGGGCACGCAACTTCTCGAGGCGGTGGTCGGCCTCCACCCAGCGGATCGTCCCCGAGTAGGAGCGCATCACCAGGCTCTGAGTGTGACACCGAGCGCTTTCGAGGAACCGAACGCCCTCGAGCAGCTCCCCGGCCGTGATCCCGGTGGCGGCGAAGAACACGTTGTCCCCGCCCACCAGGTCACCCAGCTCGAGCACGTCGCCCTGCTTCTTCTGCTCGGCCTGGAGGAGGTCGCGGTCAGCCTCCCTCACCCACAGGCGCGCCTGCATGTTGCCGCCCACGCACTTGACCGCGCAGGCGGCGAGCACGGCCTCGGGAGCGCCGCCGATCCCCATCAGCACGTCGATACCGGTCTTGTGCTCCATCGCAGCCATCAGGCCGGCTGCGACGTCGCCGTCCATGATCAGCTTCACGCGGGCGCCGGCGGCGCGGATGTCGTCGAGCAGGCCGGCGTGGCGGTCGCGGTCCAGCACCACGACCGTGAGGTCTTCCACCCGGCGGTCTTCGGCGCGGGCGATCCGCTTGAGGTTCGCAGCGACCGAGTCGGTGATGTCGATCGCCTGCGCCGCCCCCGGTCCGACGATCAGCTTTTCCATGTACGGGATGTGCGTGTGGTACATCGACCCGCGCTCCGCCAGCGCCACGGTCGAGATGCCTCCGGGCAGTCCTCGGGCGACGAGCCTCGTGCCGTCGATCGGGTCGACTGCCACGTCCACCAGCGGCGGGTTCCCGTTGCCGACGTGCTCGCCGATGTAGAGCATCGGCGCCTCGTCCTTCTCCCCCTCGCCGATCACCACCAACCCGTCCATGTCGACGAAGCCGAGGCTCCGGCGCATCGAGTCCACGGCCGCCTGGTCTGCGGCCTCCTTGAGGCTGCGGCCCATGTACCGAGCCGCCGACATCGCCGCCCCCTCGGTGACGCGCACCAGCTCGAGCGCGAGGTTCCGGTCGATCGGCGTGCCGAGGTCGCGGCCTCGATTCACCGGGGGCACCGCCATCGTGCCGGGATCATACGATCGGCGCGCCCGGCCGAGACGGCGCAAACCCGGTCGGTTTTCCCCACATTTCTGGTGCGAATCTTTATAGAATGGCTGAGGCATACAGCTTCAGACGGGTAACGAGCAGGGCGCCGGGGCGCGCCCGCACCAAGACATTCAGCCCAACCTGACCCCCCAACCCCCTCTGGGCGGCTCGGCAGTGCAGCGGAAAAAGTTGCCGTCGAGCCGCCCGCTTTTCTGTTTTCATTGGTCGGCCGGTGTCAATTGACAATCTGGAGCTCATCCCGCTCTCGGGGCTGATCGGTAGCCCCGTCCTCGACCGCGCGGGGGAGCGCCTGGGCCGCGTCGAGGACGTCATCGTCCGGCTGCGCGAGGGCGGCTACCCGCCGGTCACCGGGCTGCGGGTGCGGATCGGCGGGCGCCGCGTCTTCGTCCCCGCCGACCAGCTCGGCTCGCTCGGTCTGGGCCGGGTCACGCTCTCCGGCGAGACGTTCAACCTGCTTCGTTTCGAGCGCCGGCCTGGCGAGGTGCTCCTCAAAGAGGACGTGCTCGACCGCAAGCTGATCAACGTCGAGGCGGGCCGCCTGGTCAACGCGAACGACGTGGCCCTGGCCCGCATCGGCAACCGCTGGCGCGTCATGGGTGTCGACACGAGCCCGCGCAGGCTGTTCTGGCGCCTGCTCCCGGGCCGGCCGCGCCGACCACTCGACCCGCGCTCGGTCATCGACTGGTCGGGTGTCGAGCCTTTCGTGGGGCACGTCCCCACCGCTCGCCTGCTGCTCCCGCTGCGCCGCCTCAAGCGCCTGCACCCCGCGCAGATCGCCGACTTGGTCGAGGCGGCATCGCACGAGCAGGGCGAGGAGATCATCGACGCAGTCCACGCGGACCCCGAGCTCGAAGCGGACGTGTTCGAGGAGCTCGACTCCGAGCACCAGGTGGAGTTCCTGCGCAACCGCTCCGACGAGGAGGCGGCCAAGGTGCTCGCGGAGATGGGACCCGACGACGCCGCGGACCTGATCACCGAGCTGGAGCAGGAGCGCCGCGCGAAGATCCTCACGCTGCTGCCCGCGAAGCAGCAGGCGAAGGTGCGCGGGCTCCTCGCGTACAACCCCGAAACCGCCGGAGGGTTGATGAGCCCCGACTTCGTGTCGGTGTCACCCGAGACGACCGTCGGCACAGCGCTCCAAAAGGTGAAGCGCGCGGACCTCTCCATGCAGGCGCTCACGACCGTCTTCGTCGTGGAGGCCGAGCAGCTCCTGCGTGGTTCGGTGCCGCTTCCCGCGCTGCTCAGCGCCGACGCCACCGAGAGCGTGTCCGCGCTCGTCGAGTCGTCGACGCCTCCCAAACTTCGAGTCGACGCCGACCTCGCCGACGTCGCGCTCTTCATGACCGACTACAACGCCACCGCGGCGCCCGTCACGGACTCCGCCGGACGCATGCTCGGCGTCATCACAGTCGACGATCTCCTCGAGGCCATGCTGCCGGAGGAGTGGAGGCGGCGCGCGGAGGCCGCTGCCAGCGAGTGAACCCGGATCACGGCTGGTAGACTCCGAACGCAAGCACAGCGTCGTATCGCCGAGAGCGAGTGTGCATCACTGACGGATGTCACCGATGAGCGCAGAGCCCGCTGCGCGTCACAGTCGCTGCGATGCGGTGTCCCAACCGGGCGTACCGGAGGCGGCAATGGACGCAGACGGCGAAAGTCGTCCGCCGAGCCAAACCTCAATACGCCCTGTCGAGGTGACCTCCCAGACCTGACCTCCTCGATGGGCCAATAACCGGCTGAGCCGCCGGACGGCGGCTGGAGGTCCTGTGGATGGCGAAGGGTCAGACCCTGACTCTCCCGCGGCAGCGCGCCGCGTCCGTCGCCGAGGAGCCAGATCTCGGCGACATCCGCGGAGCGCTCGGGCGCATCCCTGCGCACGACCTGGCGCCGCGACGTTCGTGGCGTGCGCGCGTGCTGACGCTGCTCGCCATCATGGGACCGGGGCTCATCGTCATGGTGGGCGACAACGACGCAGGCGGCGTCGCGACCTACGCGCAGGCCGGCCAGAACTACGGCACGAGCCTGCTCTGGACGCTGCCACTGCTCATTCCGGTGCTGATCGTCAACCAGGAGATGGTCGTGCGCCTCGGCGCCGTCACCGGCGTCGGCCACGCCAGGCTGATCATCGAGCGATTCGGCAGGTTCTGGGGCGTCTTCTCCGTGGCGGACCTCTTCCTGCTCAACTTTCTCACCATCGTCACCGAGTTCATCGGTGTCAGCCTCGGCGCCGGCTACTTCGGGCTCAGCCCGTACATCGCGGTGCCCGTGGTGGCGGCGCTTCTGGTCGCGTCGACGGTGAGCGGACGGTTCGAGACCTGGGAGCGGCTGATGTTCGTGTTCATCGTCGCCAACCTGCTGGTGATCCCGCTCGTGGTGCTGAGTCACCCCGCCGTCGGGCCGACTGTGCACGACCTCGTCGTCCCCGGCCTCGCGGGCGGCTTCAACGCGAACGCCGTGCTGTTGATCATCGCGATCGTGGGCACCACGGTCGCGCCCTGGCAGCTGTTCTTCCAGCAGTCGAACGTGATCGACAAGCGCATCACGCCGCGGTGGATCCCGTACGAGCGGGCCGACACGACCATCGGCGCGTTCGTCGTGGTGGTGGGTGCGGCGGCGATCATGATCGCGGCCGCCGGTGCGTTCATGGGCACTCCCGAGGCCGGCCATTTCGTGAACGCGCAGCACGTCGCGACCGGCGTCGCCCGCCACGCAGGCTCGGTTGCGGGGGCGATCTTCTCCGTGATCCTCATCGACGCCTCGATCATCGGGGCGAGCGCGATCACGCTCGCCACGTCGTACGCGTTCGGCGACGTGTTCGGCATCCGCCACTCGCTGCACAAGCATTGGAGGGAGGCCAGGGCGTTCTACGCGATGTTCGCGGGACTCGTCGCGGTGGCCGCCGGGATCGTCCTCATCCCGAACGCGCCGCTGGGGCTGATCACCACGGGGGTGCAGGCGCTCGCCGGCCTGCTGCTCCCCAGCGCGAGCCTGTTCCTGCTGCTGCTCTGCAACGACCCGGACGTGCTCGGCCCCTGGGTCAACAGGCCGTGGCTCAACCTGCTCGCGTCGGTCATCCTCGGCGTGCTCCTCATGCTCTCGATGGTGCTCGTGGTCACCACGCTGTTCCCGTCGGTCGACATCGCCGACCTGCTCATCGCGCTCACCGTCCTGGTCGTCGCCGGCCTCGCCTACCTCGGCATGGCCACCCGCGGCGCGACCGGCGATCGGCGCCGGTTCGAGGGCGTCGACCGCTACTCGTGGCGCATGCCGCAGCTGACGCTGCTGTCGCGTCCCGCGCCCTCGCGCCCGCGCCAGATCGCGCTGTACGCACTTTCCACGTACGTCGTCGTCGCGGTGCTCATGCTGCTGGTAAAGGTCGTCGAGCTCGCCACCGGCCACTGACATTCGTGCGGGTGTTGCGCCGACGAACACATCCCGCTCGGGGTCGGCGTCGGCTCATCCGCTCGACAAGCCGTCGAGGTGCATACCCGCTCTGCTCAGACAGCTTCGCCGCCGTAGGCGGGCGCTGCGCGCCCTCCGGCGGCTGCAGAACTCGCCGCGGGCACGCACACTCGACGGCTTCTAACCAGGCGCTGAATCATCCGCGGCGCCGGTCACGAACCTACGCAATCCGTCTGTGCCGAACGTCGTGATCGTGTGCGCGGCGCACTCGAGGCCCGTGGCGAGCGCGGCGGCGTAGACGTCGTCGTCGTCGCGCTCGACGCGCGCGCAGTACCCGAGAAAGCCGCCGGCCAGCGCGTCACCGGCGCCGGTCGGATCGACGACGCGATCCACGGGGTGCGCGGGGAGCTCGATCACGTCCTTCCGTGCGACCACGGCGGCGCCGAGCGGCCCGTGCTTGACGACGACGACGCGGATGCGTCCCCTGCCGAGCAGCGACTGCGCTTGCCGCCTCCAGTCGCGCTCCGTGGTGAGCCCCGCGAGCTCCGCGTGGTTGACGAACACTATGTCGCAGGCGCTCAGGACGGCCGCCAGCGCCGCGGGCTCAGACCTGACGTACACGTTCATCGTGTCGACGCCGATGACGCGCGCACGCGACTGATCGACGATCGCCTTCTGCTTCTCGGGTCGCATGCTCGCCACGAACAGCAGAGGCGCGTCCGCCGAAGGCCGCGGGAGCAGCGCGCTCCACGTGGGGTCGGCTCCCTCGCGCGATTCCTCGCTCACGGTGACCCAGTGCTCGAAGTCGTGCTCCGCGCGCCAAAGAAACGTCGGCTCCGGCGCGGCCACGAGCCCTTCGAGGTCCACGTCGCAACCGGTCAGGGCCGCGCGCACGTCATCGACCGCGTCAGCGCCGACCACCCCGTTCAGTAGGACCGGGGCGCACCTCGACGCGGCCAGTGCGAAGTAGACGGCGGACCCGCCCAGGCTCTCAGCCCGTCCCGACGGCGTGGTGATGTCGTCGCGATGAACCGTCCCCGCCACCGCGAGCGGCAGGGTCAAGCGGTGGTGCCGGGGCCCTTGGCGCGGCGGTGGCGCGCGGGGAAGAGCGGAATGATCGGCGCCAGCACCGGCCTGCGCGCCTGCACCGCGTGACGGAGCAGCACTTCCTGCGCGGAGTAGAGCGCGTCCTCGACGCGGTTCGGGTCGCGATTGATCCCCAGCGTTTCGCGCGCATCGTGGTCCACGGCGCCGACCCGCGCCACCACGGCACTCCACAGGTTGGAGGGCACGAGTCGCGAGCCGCGCAGCCGGCACTCCTCGACCAGGTCCAGGAGCGCGTCGGTCTCACGAACCTTCTCGCGGGCCCGCGACACCCGGCGCCTGCGAAAGACTGCCGCGCGCTGCATCTCGGCGATCTCCAGGCAGGTGCGCTCCACCGGCCCGGGCTGATCGTGGCGAGCGGCCAGGTTCATCCCCGGATTGTAGCTGCGTCGCGGCGGATTTCCGGGTGATCAGCCAGGAAGCGGCGGCGTCAACCCGGATAGCACAACGAGGACCAGCGGCCGTCTTCGGGGACGAGGTGCACGGTGCGCTGAACAGTTGTGCCGGAGGACTCGGACGCGATCGCGTACTCGACGTCCAGCTCTGCGACGTTCCGGTACCGCACGGCGTGGGCACCGTCGACCCACTCGCCGAGGAGTCGGACCTCCAGCACGCGGACGCCGCGGAGACGGCTCATCGGACCGCCGCCCTGTGCGTTCGCGAACGCTTCGGCGGTGCCCCAGGCGCTTCGGCAGTCGCGGCTCAGCATCGCGAACGCGCGCTGGTACTGGTGCGCGCGCATGAGCTCGACGAACACGGCTTCGGCGAACGCCGGGTTGCCGCGCGGACGCCCGCCGCGGCGCTGATCGCCGTCCTCGTGCGCGCGGACGAGCGCGGCCACGCGTCCCGATGGAACCGCGTTGCGCACGGCGCTCCCTTCGACGAGGGTGCGGGGCGCGTCGTCACCGCGCGCCCAGAACGTGCGCGTGTTGGCGTCGACCAGCGACGCGCGCGCCTGCGGAACGTGCGAGTGCGGCGCAACGAGCGCGCCGGCGTCCCGCCGCTGGACCGAGAGCAGACGTCGAAAGAATCCCCTCGCACGGCGGCGCCGCGCAGCGGGATCGTCGCGCATGACCGGCATCGCTGCGAGCGAGTCTAGCGGTGGCGACGGCCCGACGCGGGGCACTACCATGTCGCATCGTGCCGACCGCCCGCGCGCGCATCCTCCTGGCCGAAGACGAGGCGAAGGTCGCCCAGCCGGTCGTCGAGCGGTTCGCGGAAATCGGCCACGACGTGCGCTGGGCGCGCGCCGTCCGAGAGGTGCGCGCGGAGCTTCCCGCCTTCTCGCCCGACGTGCTCATCCTCGACACAAGCCTCGACACAGACGGGCTCGAGCTGTTTCAGGCGATACGTTTTGCGCCGGACGCGCCGCGCGGAGGAGTCGTCATCCTGACGGAGCCGGGCGACGTGGAAACACGCGAGCGTGCACAGCAGCTCGGGGCCGCGGCTGTTGTCAGCAAGCCCATTCAGGGTGACGAGCTGGTCGACGTCGTCGAAGACCTGCTGTCGCTCATCTGAGCGACCGGGACGGCGCTCGCGTCAGCGAAGCGTCGCCAGCAGGACGATCACAGCGCAGCCGCTGACCCCCCAGAACACCAGGGAACCCGTGGCGTAGCGTGGCGGCCGGCCGGCCTCGACGTACCAGCCGACGACTCGCTTCTCGGTCATGAGCACGATGGTGAGCAGGTCGACCAGCACGAAGAAGAGGATTCCGAGCAGCGACACCAGCGCCAGCCCGGCCCCGGTCAGCCAGGTCACCAGCACCGAGAGGAGCGCGAGCGCGATCGCCACCGCCATGGTGGCCATCTGCATCCGCCGGATCCAGAGCCGGCGGCGCGTGAGCAGCGACGCGACGATGATCAGCACGGCCGCGTACGCGGCCGACGACAGCGCCAGCATGATCTGGAGTGGGAGGGCCAGGTCGACCGACACCCCCGACGTGGTGACCAGCCCGCCGGCGAAGGGCGCCAGGGCTCCGAAGATGGCGAGGATGGCGAGCAGCAGATCCCAGCTGTAGACGAAGAGCAGCACCGCCGGACGTGTCGCCTCATCGGCCCGGGGCGCCTGCATGGGCCGGATGATATGAGCACGAGCAACGGTCACTGACCGGCTCCGGCCGACGGTACCCTGTCGAGCCAATGACGGCGATCACGGTGTTGCGCGGCGACCAGACGGGCCAGGAGCTCCTCGACCAAGCGCTGCGTGTCCTCGACGAGAGCGTCATTCAGACCCGCCTCGAGCTGCACGTGTTCGACCTCTCGCTGGAGAACCGGCGCGCCACCGACAACGGGGTGGTCTTCGCGGCGGCGGACGACATGCGCGCCACGGGCTTCGGACTCAAGGCGGCCACGGTGACGCCTGAGAAGCAGGGTGACGTCGGGAGCCCGAACGCGATCCTGCGCGAACAGGTCGGCGCCGCGGTGATCCTTCGCACCGGCAGACGCATTCCCGGGGTGGCCGGGATCGCCGCCGTCAGCGCACCGATCAGCGTGGTGCGGATGGCGGTCGACGACGCGTACGGCGCGCGCGAGTGGCGGGAGGAGAGCCCAACCGGCGAGATCGCTCTGCGCACCGAGCGGATCTCGCGACGCACGTGCAGCGTGGTGGCCGAGTTCGCGTTCGTGCACGCGAAGAGAAACGGCGGAAAGGTCTTCGGCGGTCCGAAGTTCACCGTCTCCCGGGTGTACGAGGGGATGTTCAAGGAAGAGCTCGACGCCGCGGCGGCGCGCCATCCCGACGTGGCGTACGAGCCGCAGCTCATCGACGCCACCTACGCGCTGCTGTTGAGCCGCGCGACCGAGCACCTCGTCATCCCCGCGCTCAACCGCGACGGCGACTGCCTCAGTGACCTCGTCCTGCCGCTGTTCGGCAGCATCGCCGCGGCGGAGTCGCTGCTCTTCGGTTTTCCGGCCGACACACTGGAACCGTCGCTGGTGATGGCGGAAGCACCGCACGGGACGGCCCCCACGCTGTACGGGAAGAACATCGCCAACCCCATGGCGATGATCCTCGCGGCGGCGTCGCTGCTCGGCTTCATGCCCGATCCCGCCTGCGCGCGTGCGTCGGGGAGGATCAGCCGGGCGGTGTTCCACACCGTCGAAAGCGGAGTTCGCACGGCCGATCTCGGCGGCCACGCGTTCACCGACCAGTTCACTGACGCGGTCATCGCCGCAATGCGAGAGAGCGCACCGTGAGCCGGGTCGTCTACCTCGACCACGCTGCCACCACCCCGGTGGCGCCCGAGGTGCTGGAGGCGATGCTGCCGTTTCTGGGGCGGCGACACGGCAATCCATCGTCGGTGCACGGCCTGGGCCGCGACGCGCGGAACGCCGTCGACTCGGCCCGGGACGAACTGGCCGGCGCCATCGGCGCGGCGCACAGCGAGATCACCCTCACCGGCTCGGGCACCGAGGCGGACAACCTCGCGCTGCGAGGAGTTCTGGACCGCCACGGCGCACAGCGCGGCCGTCACGCCGTCGTCAGCGCTGTCGAGCACGACGCGGTGCTCGACACCGCGCGGCGCCTCGCAGAGATGGGGTCGGTCGAGGTCACCCTCGTCGCCTGCGAGGAGTCCGGCGCGATCGACCCGGAGCGAGTGGCCGCCGCGGTGCGCGACGACACCGCGCTGGTTTCAGTCATGCTCGTCAATAACGAGACGGGGACGCTGTACGACGTGCGCGCGATCGCCGAGGCGGTGCGTCGCAGGAACGCGCGTACGCTGCTCCACTGCGATGCGGTGCAGGCGTTCGCGCGCCTCTCGGTCGACGTCGGGGCGCTGGGCGTCGACCTCCTTTCGCTCTCGGCACACAAGATCCACGGGCCGAAGGGCGTCGGCGCGCTCTGGGTGCGCCGCGGCGTCGCCGTCGAGCCGCAGATCAGCGGCGGAGGCCAGGAGCGAGGCCGGCGCAGCGGCACGGAGAACGTCGCCGGGATCGTCGGATTCGCGGCCGCCGCGCGCCTCACCGAGCGCGAGCGCGAGACTGAGCAGCGGCGCCAGGGCCGGCTGGCGTCCAGGCTCGTCGACCTGGTCGGCTCGGCCGTTCCCGACACGACCGTGACCGGCGACGCGACCTCACGAGTCGCCGGCTTTGCGACGTTCGCGTTCGCGGGCACTCGCAGCGACCTGCTGCTCGCGAATCTCGACGGTCGGGGCGTGTGCGCCTCGGGGGGTTCCGCCTGCGCGAGCGGGGCCCCGACACCCTCCCACGTTCTGCTGGCCATGGGCCTGCCGCCCCCGCTCGCGGCGGCCGCGCTGCGCCTCACCACCGGCCGAGAGACCGGCGACGATGACGTCGAGTTCGCGGCCGTCGCGGTCGCGCGGGCGGTGGCCCAGGTGCGCGACGCAGCTACGACGGCGACGGGGTGGCGGTCGCGGGCTGGCTCGAACCGGGCAGGCCCAGGGCCGCCCGAACCGCCTGGGCGTCCTGGTTGGTCGCCGAGTACAGCTGCGCGAGGCGCGCGAACACCGGCGCGTCGGCGATGAGGCTGGCGGCCGACGCCGCCCGGGCCAGCGTGCTCTCGAGCTGCGAGTCGTCCGAGAGGAGCTTCGACGCCGCGGCCTGGATCCCCGAGGGGAACGGGATGGCGCGCAACCTGCTGTCGAACTCGACGGTGGCGGCGCGGTCGCGCTGCAGAGCGGCCTTGCAGCCGGCGAAATCGGTCGATGTCGCCGCGCAGGCGGTGTCCTCCTCGTTCAGGACCACCGCCTCGGCGCTGTTGTAGGCGTTCGCCGCCGCGAGGTAGCGGGTCTGCAGCTGGGGAGTGGGCAGCGCCGTGGCAGACGTCCCACAGGCCACCAGGAGCCCGGCCGCGGCGAGGGCTCGGGGTGTCGAGGCGCGTCCCAGAGCCATCGCCGACGCACTCTAGCAACGGCCGTAGGCGGCCCCGCCCCACCGGGGGCCGGGTGGGCCGATCACGTTGACGTATAATTCCTACCGTGGCAGTCGGAATTTCCAAGGATCCCGTCGCGCCGGCCGAATCGGAGCCGCTGGGGCCGCCGGCGGCGTCCTTCTCGATGCGGGTCAGCTCCAAGGCGCACTACGGGCTCCGGATGATGACCGAGTTCGCGAAGGCCCACGGCACGGGGCCGTTGAGCATCGCCGAGGTGGGCCGTGTGGAGCATCTTCCCGTCGCCTACCTGGAGCAGCTGGCGGCGCAGCTGCGCCGCGGCGGGCTGGTCGAGAGCACGCGCGGCGTGCACGGCGGCTACGCGCTGTCGCGACCGCCCGACACCATCAGCGTCCTCGACGTGGTGACGATCGTCGAGGGCGAGGTGGCGCCCGTCGAGTGCGTCTCACAGGACTACGTCTCGGGCTCGTGCATCCGCGAGAGCGAGTGCGCCTCACGCGCCCTCTGGCAGCGGCTCAAGCGAAGCATCGACGCGGTGCTGAGCCAGACGACGCTGGCCGACCTCGTCGCCGACCACTCGCTCATCGATTCGATGGCTCCGGCCGCGGAGGCCCGTCCATGAGTGACGGCGCGGCGCTCGAGATCGCCGGCCTCCGCGCCAGCATCGAGGGCAAGGAGATCCTCAAGGGCCTCGACATTCGTGTCCCCCAGGGCGAGGTTCACGCGCTCATGGGACCCAACGGGTCCGGCAAGAGCACGCTCGCGTACACCGTGATGGGACACCCCCGGTACCAGGTCACCGCAGGATCGATCGCGTTCGACGGCGATGACCTGCTGCCCCTGACCCCTGATGCGCGGGCGCGGCTCGGCCTGTTCCTGTGCTTCCAGTATCCGACCGCGATTCCCGGCGTCACGCTCGTGAACTTCCTGCGCGCGATGCTGCGCGCGCAGGGCAAGGAGTTGCCGGCGCGCGAGTTCCTGAACCGGCTGTCCGCGGAGATGAAGGCCCTGAAGATCGAGGAGAGCTTTCGCTCCCGGTACATCAACGACGGGTTCTCCGGCGGCGAGAAGAAGCGGAGCGAGATCCTGCAGCTGGCCATGCTGCGCCCAAAGCTGGCCATCCTCGACGAGACGGACTCCGGGCTCGACGTCGACGCCCTGCGCACCGTGGCGGACGGAGTGATGCAGCTCGCGGGTCCCGACATGGGGGTGCTGGTGATCACGCACTATCCACGAATCCTCGACCACCTGCGACCCGACGCCGTGCACGTGATGCACGACGGACAGGTGGTGCTGTCCGGCGGCGCCGACCTCGCTCAGCGCATCGAGAAAGACGGCTACGAGCCAATCCTGGGCGCGGGCGACAGGGCGCCTGCGCTGGCGGGGAGCTGAACGATGGCGATACAGGCCAAGGACCTGACCAAGGACTACAAGTACGGGTTCCACGACGAGGACATCTCCGTCTTCCGCACCAAGAAGGGGCTATCCCCGGAGGTGGTCGCGGCCATATCGCAGCACAAGGGCGAGCCCGAGTGGATGCTGAAGTTCCGGTTGAAGGCGCTCGACCACTTCCGCAAGCGGCCGATGCCGAACTGGGGCGCCGACCTGTCGGGCATCGACTTCGACAACATCTACTACTACGTCAAGCCGGTGGAGGAGCAGAGCACCTCCTGGGACGACGTCCCCGAATCGATCAAGCGCACGTTCGACAGGCTGGGCATCCCGGAGGCCGAGCGAAAGTTCCTCGCCGGCGTCAGTGCGCAGTACGACTCTGAAGTCGTCTACCACAACATCCGCGGCGACCTCGAGAAGCTCGGCGTGCTCTTCAGCGACTGCGACACCGGCCTTCGCGAGCACGAGGACATCTTCCGCAAGTACTTCGGCACGATCATCCCGCCCAACGACAACAAGTTCGCGGCTCTGAACAGCTCCGTCTGGAGCGGCGGGTCGTTCGTGTACGTGCCCGCGGGCGTCAAGGTCGACATCCCCCTCCAGGCCTACTTCCGCATCAACAGCGACAACATGGGCCAGTTCGAGCGGACGCTGATCATCGCCGAGGAGGGCTCCTCGGTGCACTACATCGAAGGGTGCACGGCGCCGAACTACTCGACCGATTCGCTGCACTCCGCCGTCGTCGAACTGATCGCGCACAAGGGCGCCAAGATTCGCTACACGACGATCCAGAACTGGTCGGACAACGTCTACAACCTCGTCACCAAGCGCGCGGTGGCGCACGAGGGAGCGACGGTTGAATGGATCGATGGGAATTTAGGATCAAAGGTCACCATGAAGTACCCGAGCGTGTACCTGATGGGTGAGCGCGCTCACGCGGAGGTCATGAGCGCCGCGTTCGCGGGCAGCGGCCAGCATCAGGACGCCGGCTCCAAGGCGATCCACGTCGCCCCCAACACCACGAGCAACATCGTGTCGCGCTCGATCAGCAAGGGCAGCGGGCGCACCTCGTATCGCGGGCACATCAAGGTGCTGTCCAAGGCGCACGGCTCGAAGGTCAACGTGCGCTGCGACGCGCTGCTCCTCGACGAGGAGTCGCGCAGCGACACGTATCCGTACATGGACATCGATAACCCGGACGTCACCGTCGGGCACGAGGCGACCGTCAGCAAGGTCGGTGAGGATCAGATCTTCTATCTGACGTCGCGCGGCATCGACGAGCAGGAGGCGACGGCGCTGATCGTCAATGGCTTCTTCGAGCCCTTCGTGAAGGAGCTGCCGATGGAGTACGCCGTGGAGCTGAACCGTCTGCTCGCGATGTCGATGGAGGGCGCCATCGGGTGAGCTCACTGCTCGATGGGCCCGCCGCAGCGGCTCTGGGCCCCGAGCTGCTCGAGGCGTCGCTCAGGAACTCGCCGGGTTGGCTCGCGGATCGTCGTCGCGCTGCCTGGGACGCTTTTGCGGCGATGCCGATGCCCAGCTCGATGCGCGACGAGGACTGGCGACGCACCGACATCAGCGGTCTGCGTCTCGACGACTTCGCTCCCGTGCGCAGCGTCGACGACGCGTTCCTGCGCGTGATGCACCGCCAGCGCGAGCGCGTCGCGGAGGACGCCGCTTTCGTCGTCGACGCACCCGGGGCGAGCCCGCGTGTGGACGGCGCCGATCCGCTGCTCGCGCAGGGCGTCATCGTCACGACGATGGAGGAGGCGGCGACGCGGCATGCCGACCTGCTGCAACGCGCCATGGCGTCGGTCGGCGTTTCCGAGAGCAAGCTCATCGCGCTGTGGAACGCGCTCTGGCGTGGCGGCGTCTTCATCTACGTGCCGCGCGGCGTCGACGCGATGGCGCCCGTCTGGGTGGCCCACCCGGCCACCGACGACGGCAGCGTCGTGTTCCCCGCCACTGTCGCGCTGCTCGACGACGCGGCGTCGTTGACGCTCGTCGACGCGCACGCCTCGCCGGCGGGACCGGCCGCGATGTTCAGCGACGCCGTCACGACGCTGGTGCTCGGGCGCGACGCCCGCCTCGACTACCACTCGCTGCAGCAGTGGGGCGAGGGCGTCTGGCACGTGGCTCTGCAGCGCGCCGTCCTCGGAGCCAATGCGCGCCTGCGCTTCTTCGGGGCATCAGTCGGTTCGCGGCTCCAGAAGGCGTACTGGGAGGCGATCCTCGAGGGCGTCGGGTCGGAAGCGGACATCTGGGGCGTGTGCTTCGGCGACGGATCGCAGCACCTCGATCACCAGTCACTGCAGCTCCACCGAGGCAGCGAGACGCGGAGCAACCTGCTCCTCAAGGTCGCGGTTCGCGAGAAGGCACGCTCGGTCTACAGCGGCCTCATCGACGTCGAGCCGGCCGCCGTCCACGCCGACGGCTACGTGCAGAACCGAAATCTGCTCCTCAGCCAGCACGCCAAGGCGGACTCGGTGCCGCGCCTGGAGATCCGCGCCAACGACGTGCGCTGCGGCCACGGAGCCACCGCCGGCCACGTGGACGAGGACCAGCGCTTCTACCTCATGGCTCGCGGCATGCCGCGCGCCGAAGCGGAGGCTCTCATCGTGCGCGCCTTCTTCGACGACGCCGTCCAGCACGCGCCGCACCGGGGTTTCGGCACGCTGGTGGGCGAGCTGCTCGAAGCGGAGATCGCCGGCCTCACGCAGGCCGGCATCGGCGAGGCCGGGTGATGGCGGTGGCCGAGTGGGTCGAGGTGGCGAGCACGTCGGACATACCGTCTGGCCACGCGGCGCGGGTGGACATCGACGGCGTCCCGATCGCGATCTTCAACGTCGACGGCGAGTTCTTCGCTGTCGACGACACCTGCACGCACCAGGAAGCCTCGCTGAGCGAGGGGGATCTCAACCTCGCACGCTGCGCCATCGAGTGTCCGCTGCACGGTTCAGCGTTCGATCTGCGCAGCGGCGAGGTCCTCAGCCTCCCGGCCGTTGAACCGGTGCGCGTCCACCCGACCGAGGTCCGAGACGGGAAGGTGCGCGTCGCGCTCGCGGGGGACCAGTGAGCCAGACGCTGGTCGCGCACGCGCTCGACGCGACGCGGCTGCGCAAGGACTTTCCCATCCTGCAGCGTCGCGTCAACGGACGCCCGCTCGTGTACCTGGATTCGGCGGCGACCTCGCAGAAGCCGCAGCCCGTCCTCGACGCGATCGACGAGTACTATCGGCAGAGCAACGCCAACGTGCACCGCGGCGTGCACGCGCTCGCCGGCGAGGCCACCGAGCTGTACGAGCGCTCCCGACAGCGCGTCGCGACGTTCGTCGATGCGCAGGTCGAGGGCGTCGTGTTCGTGCGCAACACCACCGAGGCGCTCAATCTCGTGGCCTCGTCGTACGCCCGGGAGCTGATGTCACCCGGCGACCGCATCGTGCTGACCGTGATGGAGCACCACAGCAACCTGGTGCCCTGGCAGCTGGCCGCGGAGCGCGCGGGGCTTCGGCTGGCGTTCATCGGCGTGACGGAGTCCGGCGAGCTCGACCTCGACGACCTCGACGAGCTGCTCCGTCCGCCCACCCGTCTCCTCAGCCTCTCGCATCAGTCGAACGTGCTGGGAACAGTCAACGACGTGCGCGCTATAACCGAGCGCGCCCACGCGGCCGGCGTCCTGGTGTGCCTGGACGCCGCGCAGTCGGTGCCCCACCTGCCCGTGTCGTTTCGCGAGCTGGACTGCGACTTCGTCGCCTTCAGCGGCCACAAGATGTGCGGACCGATGGGCTCCGGCGTCCTCTGGGCGCGCCCGGACCTGCTGGAGCGCATGCCCCCGTTCCTCGGCGGGGGCAGCATGATCGAGCGCGTCCAGCTCGAGCGGTCGAGCTGGAACGCGGTGCCGCACAAGTTTGAGGCGGGCACACCGGATGTGGCCGGCGCCGTCGGGCTCGCCGCGGCCTGCGACTACCTGGACGAGGTGGGACGGGAGAGCATCCAGGCCCACGAGCGCGCGCTCACGAACCAGCTGATCGACATTCTCGACGAGGTGGGCGACACCACCGTGTACGGGCCGCGCGACGCGGATCCCCGGGGCGGCGCGGTGAGCTTCAACGTGGGCGGCGTTCACGCCCACGACGTGGGCACGATCCTCGACCGCGAGGGCATCGCGATCCGCGCGGGTCACCACTGCGCGCAACCGCTGATGCGCCGCTTCGGTGTCCCCGCCACGGCGCGCGCTTCGGTGTACCTGTACAACACCCCCGACGACATCAACGCCCTCGGCGCTGCGCTCGCCGAGGTCAAGCGGGTGTTCCGCGCGTAGGCCCGCTCAGACGGCCTCGCCCTCGCGCATCGGCAGCGCCGGCAGCGGCTCGGCCCACCCGCGCGGAGGCCCGCGGCGGCGCGATGGCAGGGCGAGCGCGCACGTGGCGGCGGCGATGACCAGCGCGGCGCTCCCGCCCCAGAACGGCAGGCCCTCGCGCACGCCGTACAGCGTGCCGAGGACAGCAGCCCCGAACGCGCTGCCGCCGAACTGCGCGAAACCGCCGACGCCCATCGCCTGGCCCCGCCGCTCCTCCGGCGCGTTATCGCCAATGATGGCATAAAGGCTAGGCTCGAGAACGACGAAGGCGACTGCTTCCACGGTGCCCACGCCGAGGATCACGGGCAGCGAATGCAGGAACGGGTACCCGGCCGCGCACGCGGCTGTGACGAGCATCGCGGCCGGGATCAGGCGGCGACGATCGGCGCGGTCCGACAGCCTGCCACCGCTGCGCGCCAGCGCGAGGATGGGCACCGCGAACAGGCTGATCGAGAGCCCGATGACCAGGGCGTCGTTGCCGCGAGCGGCGAGGTACTGCGGCCACACCACGTCGTACATGGAGAAGACCGTGCCGATGGCGAGGAGCCCCAGCGACGGCACCAGGATCCCGCGCTCCCGCCACCAGCGGAACTGCTCCCCGCGCTTGCGCTCCGCCCTCGGGCGCCGCGTCTCGGGCACCCGGCTCATCGGGAGGACGCCGAGCAGCACCGCGGCACCGGAGATTCCGAACGCCGCCGAGTCCCGCCACAGCGCCGCAGCCCCGCCGAGGGCGGGTCCGAGCAGGAGACCCACCATCTCGACGGCCTGCATCTGCGAGAAGCGCAGCCCGCGATTGCTCGGCTCGCTCAGGTCTGTGATGGCCGCCAGGAGCGCGGGGACGTAGGCTCCCGCACACACCCCCTGGAGCATGCGGAGCACGGCCAGCAGCCACAGCGGTCCCACATCGGCGAACAGGAGCATCGCCAGAGCGCCGTAGACGAGCCGGCTCCCCAGCAGGACCGGACGCCTCCCCACGCGATCGGTAAGGCGGCCCGCGGGGACCTGGACCAGCGTGTTCGCGATGAGCGGCCCCGCGACGAACAGCGCGATCGCCAGCGACCCGCCACCCCTGTGCCGGACGTAGAGCGGCGCAATCGGAAAGAGGGCGGCCACCCCCACGAACATGATCAGCTGCCCGGCGAGCAGCCAGAAGATCGGCCCCGGGGCGCGCCGCGGTCGAGTAGAACGCAGCCGGCGCATGAGGCCGCATTCTCGCGGCCCGCTGACCCACCGCGCCGAGACCGGTGCACTACGATGGGTTCATGGCCATCGGAGCAGCCCCCGTCGAGGACGACCTCTATCGAGAGATCCTCCTCGACCACTTCAGGCGCCCCCGCCACGCCGGGCGCGTCGAGCACCCCGACGCGGAGGTGGAGGCGACGAACCCGCTCTGCGGTGACGAGATCACCCTGACGCTGCGCATCGCCGGCGGCCGGGTCACCGAGGTCGCGTTCGCGGGGCGCGGCTGCTCGATCAGCCAGGCATCGGCGAGCATGCTCTGCGACACCGTCACCGGGATGGAGGTGTCGGAGGCCGGCGGGCTCGCGGACAGGTTCCGTGGGATGCTCGTCGCGGACGGACCGGCGGTGGACGACGGCGATCTGGCCGTGCTCCAGGGCGTGAAGGCGTACCCGGTGCGCGTGAAGTGCGCGACCCTCGCCTGGAACGCTCTCATCGAAGCGCTGAGCGGCAACGCCGTCACCGCCGCGCCCACGCTCCGCGAAGGACACGACGACCGTGGCGGCGCCTGAGCCGGCGGGGACGTCCGAGGCGAGGGCCTCCGAGGAGCTCGTGCGCGCAGCGCTCAGCGAGGTGTACGACCCGGAGATCGGCATCGACATCGTGTCGCTCGGGCTCGTCTACGGCAGCAGCATCGATGACGACGGCCTGCTCACCATCGACATGACGCTCACGACCCCCTACTGTCCTCTCGGACCCGTCATCGAAACGCAGGCGCACGCGGTGTGCGCGCCGCTTCCCGGTGTGAAGGACGTGCGCGTCAACCTCGTCTGGTCGCCGCCGTGGGACCCGCACTCCATGGCGTCGGACGAGGCCAAGCTGCAGCTCGGGATCTACTGAGCGACACCGTCGTGGAACGCGTGTTTAGCGTCTCGGAGGCGCGCACACTGCTTCCGGCGCTCACCGATCTGTTGACGAAACTCATTGCGGCGCAACGGGAAATCGTCGACACAGCACCGCCGGGCGGCCACCGCGTCGCCGCCGGAAACGGGTCCGCCGCCGCGGCGGCGGGGGTGTCGGCGGCGGAGCACCTCTACGTCGAGTTGCTGCGCGAGATCGACTCGATGGGCGTCATCGTCAGAGACGCGAGCACGGGGCTCATCGACTTCGCGGCGACGCGCGGCAGCGAACCCGTGTACCTGTGCTGGCGATTGCACGAGCCCGACATCGGATACTGGCATCCCCGCACCACGGGATTCGCCGGCCGCCTGCCACTCTGACGCTGCAAACGCAGGCCCTACCGAGACGTTACTGCCAACACTGTCATGATCATCGGCACCGCGCGGCGGGCGCCCCGTCGCCACGTGCCGCGGAGACGTCTCGCCGGCCCGAGGTTCGCGATTCCGGCGGGCCCGGCGACGGAAACGCGGTAGACTCGAGCTGCGTCTCTCGGCCGCGGTCGCCCCACACCAAACCCCGCCAGACGCACGTGGGTCCGGCCGCCGGCACTCAGCAAAAAGGAGGACCTTGCCCGTGAGCGATTGTTCCAGTACCGCCTCCTGTCCGACCGACGTGCTGGTGGAGAGCTGATCGCCGCCATCCGGGTGACGTCATAGGAGAGACGCCGGCCGCCCGTTGAGCGGTCGCTTACTCCACCCTCAGTCAGGCGCGTTTTCTGCAGGGAGACCTGAGATCGGCCTGTGCGCGCGCGTTTTCGCGTGCGGCACGGCGCTGCTAGGGGGTCCTGGCAGCCTCGGCCTGCGCCTCGCGGCTCGCCCGCGCAGGCGCGACGACGATCTGGTCGCGCTCGACGTACCCCTCCGCTCCTCCAGCAACGCGCACCCGGACGAACGGCCCGCCGCCTCCGGGGAGCGCCTCGATCGGCGTGGCGGTGTGGATCATCTCGCCGCGCGGCGCTGCGTAGCTCGGCTCCTGGTAGAGCGTGTAGCCGACGCCCGCCCAGGACGCCACCAGTGTCACCGGGCCAGGCGGGATGCGGCGTGACCTGTAGACGGTCCTGAGGTCATCCCTGCCGGCGCCCAGCAGCTCGACCACCTGCAGACCCCGGGTCACGGGACCACGGTCGGCCTTTCCGAGCGCCTTGAAGACCAGCCCCCCGCCTGAGCTGGCCCGGACCTCGACGCGGGTTCCCTCGGCCACCGGCAGGGCGCGGCAGGTCACCCAGCGGACGGCGACGCGCGGCCTCGACCACTGGCCGAAGAATCCGCGCCGCGTGTACTCGACGATCCGCGCCTCGGCCTGCGAGACGACCTCGTAGCGGTACGGGGGCGTCCCGATCATCTGCTCCATGCTGGCGAAGACCTCCCGTGGGGGGGTGGCCACGACCAGCGTCCACGAGGTCGCTTCTCTGGCGAGCACCGCGCCATTCTAGGGACACCCGGGAGCCCGCTGACCCGCCTGCTAGGACGGACAGCGGACGGACAATGCGACGGACATTTGAGTTCCAAAGGGAACGAGTGACGCCGATCTCGGTTGAAATCGGTTATCCACAGGCGTAGCCTGATTCGTCCCTGAAACGATCGTGGAGAGGGGGCCGCCCGCGACACGTCGGCTGGGGAAACTGTGGATAACCGTGGCGTCGCTGATCCCCGCCCGGCTTGCGGCCTATGATCCCGCCACATGGCTGCGGCGGTCCTGGCGGTCACCAACCAGAAGGGCGGGGTCGGGAAGACCACCACCGCCGTCAGCGTCGGCGCCGCGCTCGCGGAGATGGGCCGGCGGGTGCTCGTCATCGACATCGACCCGCAGGCGAACGCCACCTCGGGCCTCGGCGTGGATCGCGCGCGCACGTCGAGCACGGTGTACGACGTGGTGGTCCTCGGCCGGCCGATCGAGGACGCGCGCACCAGGACGGTCGTCCCCGGCCTGGACGTGGTGCCGTCGGACGTCTCGCTCGCCGGGTCGGAGGTGGAGCTGGTGGGGATGGCCCGCCGGGAGCGGCGGCTGCAGTACGCGCTCGAGGGCCTGAGCGGTGAGGACGACTACGTCCTGATCGACTGCCCTCCCAGCCTCGGCCTGCTCACGGTGAACGCGGTGGTGGCGGCCGAGGGCCTGCTGGTGCCCATCCAGTGCGAGTATTACGCTCTCGAGGGCCTGGGCCTCCTCAGCCACACCATCTCGCTCCTTCGCCGCGAGCTCAACCCGGCGCTCCAGGTAACCGGCATCGTCCTCACCCAGTTCGACGGCAGGCTCGTCCTGTCCCACCAGGTGGCCGACGAGGTGCGCCGCAGGTTCCCCGAAGAGGTGCTCGCGCCCGTCATCCCGCGCAACGTCCGGCTGAGCGAAGCCCCCAGCCACGGCGTGCCGATCACGCTCTACGACCCGAGCTCGAGGGGCGCCCAGGCATACCGGGAGCTGGCGGGCAACCTCGATCGCAGGGTCGCCGCGAGCACCGCCGTTGCCGCGACCCGTGCGCGGTTGGCGCGGTGAGCGACGCCGGCTCCCCCGACACGGTGCTCCGCCAGAAGCGCAGAGGCCTCGGGCGCGGCCTCGACGCGCTCCTCACGGCTGCGGGCGCAGATGCCGACGAGGGATCTATTCTTGTCAATCTTGACCCAAACGGGATAGGCCCGAATCCCGAGCAGCCACGCCGCAACTTCGACGAGCAGGCCCTGGAGGGGTTGGCCGAGTCGATCCGCATGCACGGGCTGCTGCACCCCATCGTCGTCGAGCGAACGCCGCACGGGTACCGCCTGGTGGCGGGCGCACGCCGCCTCATGGCGGCGCAGCGAGCGGGGCTCACCACGGTGCCGGCCATCGTGCGGCCGGCGGCGGAGTCCGCGCGGCACGCGCTCGAGCTGGCCCTCACTGAGAACATCCACCGCACTGATCTCGACCCGATGGAGGAGGCCTCGGCGTACGCCCGCCTTGCGGACACGTTCGGGCTCTCGCACGACGCGATCGCGATGCGCCTGGGGCGGGCCCGGCCGACCATCTCCAACTCGATCCGGCTCCTGGGCCTGTCACCGCCGCTGCAGGAGGCCGTGTCGGAGGGGCGCATCATCCCCTCGCACGCCCGCGCGTTGGTGGCGATCCCAGACCACGCGGAGCAGGAGAAACTGGCCGCCGACCTCCTGGCGCGAGGCGGCATGAACAGCAACGTGTTCGAGAGCCTGGTGCAGGACCGGCTCACCGAGCTGCGCGGCGGCGTCCAGAAGCGGCGGCCGGCGAGGCCGCTGGGGAGCGCCCTCTCCGCGGACGACGAGGCGCTGCGCCGCTCGTTCGAGAGGGCGCTGGGCACGGCCGTCGCGCTGCGCAGGCGGCTGCGGGGCGGCGGCGAGCTGGTGATCAGCTTCTCCTCCGACGAGGACCTCGGCGCCATCTACGAGCGCATCGGCGGTCTGCCGCTCTAGCGTCCCGCGTCAGGACACCAGCCGAACGCTGAAGAATCCGCCCCGACCGCCGGGCCGGGCGAGAAGGGTCAGCCGATGGGCCGGTCCGCCTTTCCCTCCAGGCGCTGCTCCGCCGCGTCGGTGTCGAGGTTGGCGAGGAACGACTCGATGTACTTCGGGCGCTCGGCCGGCTTGTAGTCGAGCAGGAACGCGTGCTCCCAGACGTCCATCACGACGATCGGCTTGAAGCCGGCGATGTTCCCGTCCTCGTGCAGCGTGATCCAGTGGTTGCTGAGGCGGCCCGTGGCCGGGTCCAGGTACGTCACGGCCCAGCCGACGCCGCGCATGGCGCCGATCGCGCTGAAGTCCTTCCTCCAAGTTGCGATGTCGCCGAACGACTCGCCCAGCGCGCGGCCGAGCGCCGAGGAGCTCGACACCTCACCGCCGCCGCCGTTGCGCGTCATGTTCCCGAAGTACCACTCGTGCAGCACCATGCCGTTGTATTCGAACCCCAGCCGGCGGGTGAGCTCCGAGTACGCCGGCGTGGCGGTCTGCCCTCCCCGCGTCAGCTCCACCAGCTGCTCGTTGAGGAGGTTCGTGTTTTTGACATAGCCGGCATAAAGTCCGAAGTGCACTTCCAGCGTCTGATCGGAGATGCCCGTCAGGCCGTGCAGATCGAATGTCCTCTGCCGGTACGGGGATTGCGTGAGCAGCGCCATGGTCTGACCTCGTGTGGCTGGTTTACGAGCGACGGGACCAGCGCCGTCGACGCGGCCGCGTCGGCCCGCCTCCAGGTCGCATGGTCCGGCCCCGCACCATTCTGCCAGCGCGTGACCGGCTCGCGCTTCGCTCCTGACGGCAACCCTCATAATCGGATCACGTGACCGAAGTAGCTCCGGCGCCGCCCCAGGAGGCTGCTCCGGCAGTTGGCAGGCGGGGAAATTGGCTGCGGGACCTCATCGAAGTGCTGCTCATCGCACTGGTCCTCTACCTGTTGATCTGGAACGCACTGCAGACCGTGCGCGTCGACGGCGACAGCATGGACAACACGCTGCAGAACCAGGACCTGCTGCTCGCCAGCAAGGTCTCGTACGACTTCGGCGGCAACCCGCAACGCGGCGACATCGTCGTGCTCGTGCCGCCCGGCGATTCGTCGCGAGACTTCATCAAACGGGTCGTCGGGCTGCCCGGCGACGTGATCGAGATCGACGGCAGCGGCGGCAAGAGCAAGTTCCTGATCAAGGCAGGCGGCAAGGGCGACTTCCAGCAGTTGAAGGAGCCCTACCTCCCCGAGGACTGGACGACCATGAACTTCTGCTGCACGCCTCAGGGCATGCAGTCCAACGCGGCGCAGCCGGTGACGATCCCCACCGCGGATTACTTCGTCATGGGGGACAACCGCAACCGCTCGAGCGACTCGCGCTCGTTCGGGTTCGTCCCGCGCAAGAACATCCTGGCCAAGGCCTTCCTGCGCATCTGGCCCCTCAACCGCTTCGGCGGCCTCGGCGCCGGGCCCTCGCTGGCGGGGCTTGCGCTGGCCCCGGCGACCGCCTGGCTCGGCCTACGCCGCCGCCTCCGCACGCGCCGGCGTCAGGAGCCCTTCACCCACCGGGCCTGATCGCTCGCCCACTCGACCAGCTCGGCCGGGGTGAAGAACAGCGCCACCTCCTCGGCGGCGCGCGACGGCGCGTCGCTGCCGTGCACGACGTTCTGCCCGATCGTGACCGCGTAGTCGCCGCGCAGCGTCCCGGGCGCGGCCGACGCCGGGTCGGTGGCGCCCATCATCGCCCGCACGAGGCCGACGGCGCCGGGTCCCTGCCAGACCATCGCCACCACCGGAGCGGAGGTGATGAAGTCGACGAGCTCGGCGAAGAACGGCTTCTCGCGGTGCTCCCCGTAGTGGCGCTCCGCCAGCCGGCGGTCGATCCGCATGAGCTTGAGACCAACGAGGTGCAGGCCACGCCGCTCGAACCGCGCGACGACCTCGCCGACGAGCCCGCGCTGAACGCCGTCCGGCTTGACGAGAACGAGGGTCTGCTCCTCAGACACGGCGCGGCAGTGTACAGACCACGTGGGCCGAGCCAGGCGACGTCATGCCGCCATCGCCGCGGCCAGGCGTGTCTCGTCGCGAAACGGGCCGACCACCGCGCCGCGCAACCCCGAGTCGAGGATCCGCGCGGCGACGCGTCGAACGTCCTCCGCCGAGATCGCGTCCAGCCGCGCCACCAGCTCGTCGGGCGTCAGGATCCGGCGGGTCAGCAGCTCCTGCTGGCCGACGTATTCGCAGAGCGCAGAGGTGCTCTCCAGCTGCAGCTGGAGTCGGCCCTTCGCGTACTCGCGCGCCTTGTGGAGCTCGCCGTCGCCGACGAGCTCGGTCGCCATGCGCTGCAGCTCGGCTACCGCGGCGCGGATCGCGGTTACCGCCCGGCGCGGCTCGCAACCCAGGCTGATCCCGAAGGCTCCCGTGTCGGCCATCCGGTTGATGAACGAATGCACGTCGTACGCGAGCGCGCGCCGTTCGCGCAGCTCCAGGAAGAGGCGGCTCGACATGCCCTCACCCAGCACCACGTTGAACACGTCAACCGCATGGCGGTCGTCGTCGAAGTAGGAGGGAGCGCGCGCGCCGATGAGGATGTTCGCCTGCTCGACCCGGCGCCGCTCGAAGCGCACCTCGGCGGCGCCTGCCGGTCGCGCCGGCTCCGGAGCCACCTCGCCGCGGGCTTCTCGGCCGGCGAGCAGCGGCAGGACGTGTTGCTCCACGAGCTCACGTCCCCGCTCGACGTCCACCGCGCCGGCGAGGCTCACGACGATCGCATCCGGTCGGAGGTGCGCTGCAGCGTGGCGGCCGCAGTCAAACGGCGTGAAGGCGCGCACGGTCTCCTCGCGCCCGGCGACGTCACGTCCGAGCGGATGGTCGGGCCAGATGACGTCGTCGAACAGGATCTGCACCTGGTCCTGAGGGTTGTCCTGGTACATGCGCAGCTCTTCGACGACGACCTGGCGCTCCTTGGCCACTTCGTCCGCGTCGAACCTCGGGCGGAACAGCATGTCCGCCAGCACGTCGGTGGCGAGCGAGAGCTGCGCGGTGGGCACCCGGGTCCAGTAGACGGTGGCCTCGCGGTCGGTGGCGGCGTTGAGCGCGCCCCCGACGCCCTCGATGGCTTCGCTGATGTCGCGCGCGGTCGGGTAGCGTGCGCCGCCCTTGAAGACCATGTGCTCCACGAAATGGCTGATCCCGGATTCCGCGGAGGACTCGTAGCGCGACCCGACCGCCACCATCACGGCCACGGCCACAGAGCGACGATGCGCGAGGGGAGCGACCACCAGCCGCAGGCCCGATTCGAGCGTTTCCAGCGAGAACTCGGTGCCCGAGGCGCCGCCCCCCGAGGTGGTCATGCTGATCCCGGCGGCTAAAAGGGCCGGTCGGAGGAGCCGCGGGGACGCGGCCGTCCGAAGCGCGGCTCCGGGCCACCCTGCGCCGGACCCGTGGGGTGGATGACGACACGGCGAGCGGGCTCGCGCCCGCTGCTCTCGGTGCGGACACCCTCGTCGTCGGCGAGCGTGAGGTGGATGACCCGCCGCTCGTACGCGTGCATCGGGTCCAGCGTGTAGCGCTCTCCGCTCCGCTTGACGCGCTGGGCCAGCCGGAGCGCCAGCTCGCGGACCTGGTCCTCGCGTCGGGCCCGGTACCGCTCCACGTCGAGGATCACGCGCCGGCCGAACTCGTCCTCCTCACCCATCATCAGGTTCAACGTCGTCTGCAGCGCCCGCAGCGTCTCGCCGCGCCAGCCGATCAGCAGTCCGAGGTCGTCCCCCGAGATGTCCAGGATCACAGGGCGCGGGCCGTCGCCGTCGCGGGCGGGCCCACGGCGGACCGAGACGCGGCACGGAATCTCCATGCGCGTCAACAGCTCTTCGGCGAGGCCCCGCGCCTTGGCCGTGTGGTCGTCGATGCGCTGCACGCGCACGCGTGCCTCGCCCGCCGACATGCGCTCACCGGTGACTGCCCTTGATCCGGCGCTCAGCACCTCCACCTCGGCCTGGTCCCTGGTGATGCCCAGCTGCGTCAGCGCAGCGCTCACCGCCTCCTCGATGCTGGTGCCGTGCGTCTCGACGACCTCACCGTCTCGCCCCGCCTGGACTGTCTCGCTCACCGATCCTCCTCAGACGCGCCGTGTCAGCGGCGGCGCTTCCTCCGTGCACGTGCCTGCCGCGACTGGGCGCGCGCCCGGGACAGCGCAGGCCCCGTTCTCACCGCCTCGCGAGACGTGTCCGGCGTGCCGGATGAGGCCGTGTTCTTGCTGCCATTGGCAGAAACCGGCCCGCCGGCACCGGCCGCCTCCTTGGCGACGCTCTTGACGAGGGCTGCGCTGGGCACCGCCACCTTCGGGTAGGAAAGCGACGTGGTCCGGCTCGCACCGGGCAGCCAGGCCGGCACGCGCAGCCCGCCCCAGCCGACGACGAGGTACTGCTGCACGACCATGAACAGCGTGCCCGTGACCCAGTAGAGCGCAAGCCCCTGCGCGAAGTTGAGGCTGAAGAGCAGGATCACGACCGGGAAGATGAACGACATCTGCTTTGTGATGTTCGCCATCGACCGTTCCTGGTCGGTCATGTCGGGCCTGAGCGGCGGCATCATCATCCGCGACTGCGCGAACGTGAGGGCGGCCGCCAGCACGGGCAGCACGAGCAGCGCCGGGTGAGCGAGCAGCTGCAGCCAGTTGTTGTTGGCGCAGCAGACGTCGTGGGCCGACTTGGAGAGGTCGCTGATCCACAGAAAACCCTTGTCCCCGCTGGCGATGTGCGTGGTCGTCTGGCGTATCGCCTGGTACAGGCCGATCAGCACGGGCATCTGCACGAGCAGGGGAAGGCACCCGGTCAGCCCGCTGAACGGGCTGATGCCGTGCTCGCGGTAGACCTTGTTCATCTCGGCGCTGAGCTTCTGGGGTTGCCCCTTGTACTTCTTGCGCAGCTCCGTCAGCTGCGGAGCGATGCGACGCTGCTCTGCCTGGATCCGGCGCGACGTCTTGAGCTGCCACGCGAAGATCGGAAAGAGCACGGCGCGAATGACGAGGGTCAACACGATCACCGAGAGCCCGAAGGACCCGATCGTCGCCAGCAGCGAAACGTCCTTGAACGCGTGCGTCAGCTGCTCGAGAATCCACTGGAATGGATTCGAGAAGATCGTGAAGATGGCGAGCGGGTTGACCCCTGCAGCGATCATGCGGCGCGCTCCACCCGATCACGACGGCGCGCCTGGCGCCAGCTGACGTAGGCCTCCGGCACGGGGTCGAAGCCGCCCGCGTGAAACGGGTGGCAGCGGCCGATGCGGCGCGCCGCCAGCCACCAACCCCGCCGCCAACCGAACCGCCGGAGCGCCTCCATCCCGTACACGGAGCACGTCGGCTCGTACCGGCAGCTGCCCATCACCCCGAACACGGGGCCGAGCGTCACCTGGTAGACCCGGATGATCGCCAGGCTGACCCTGGTCACGGCGCGTCCCCCCGGCGCGGCGCCAGCGCTCGCCCGAGGGCCAGCGAAACGTCGGAGAGCAGCACCCGGTACGGCAGCTCCGCGGCGTCTCGAGCGTTCGCACTCACGATGACGTCGACTCCGGGGCGGGTCCGCAACTCGGCCGTCATCGCACTCCGCAGACGCCGGCGAGCCCGGTTCCGCTGGACCGCCGTCGTGGATCCGCGCACGGCGAGGCCCAGCCGCGACGCAGCGCGGTCGCCGGCGAGGACGCGCAGCCGCACAGCGTCGCCGCGCGCCGACACGCCCCCCGAGCGCACGGCCTCGAATGCCTTCCGCCCGGACAGGCGCTCTGCGCGGGTCACCGCGCGGCGGCAGGCGTCAGTCGCGTGCGCCCTTTCAGGCGCCGAGCCTTGAGCACCCGCCGCCCGCCGGGCGTGCTCATGCGAACGCGAAACCCATGAGTCTTCCGCCGGTACTTTTTCTTGGGTTGGTAGGTCCGCTTGATGGCCTCACTCCGGTTCGCATCTGATCGGCTCCGGGGCGCGGGCGACGCGCCACAACAGAACGAATGGCCAGTCGAGTATACCAACGGACCTTGGTCACGGCTCCCCTTTTTCGCCCTTGCGGCCGCGTATCACCACCGTTGTCCTCCCCCCCGGCCGTTGTTACACTCGCCGGTGCTGGGCGGGAGGTGCACTCGCATCGCTTTCCTCTTGCTTCTCCGCGCTAGCGACCCACTTATCCACCGCTGTGCGAAGGCTGTGGACAAGTGAGAGGAATCGCTGGTCGTTGGAGGAGTGTGATGTGGTAGCAGGAGACGACATCTCGCTCACCGGGCCCCCGCGTTGAGCTCACCCATGGACGACGCCGCGGCGGGCGCGCTCGCCGGCGGCGACCCACACCAGATCTGGCAGATCGCTCAGGAAGAGCTCCGCTTCCAGCTGGCCCGACCCGGATACGAGACGTGGCTCGCCAACGCGGTGCTCGTCAACTCCGACGGCTTCACGTTCACGCTCGGTGTGCCCACGCTGCTCGCACGCAACTGGCTGACGGACCGCTACCTGCCGCTCATCAGGGAGACGCTCTCCGGGGTGCTCGGACACGAGTGCGAGGTGCTGATCACCGTGGACCCGTCGGCGGCGCCACCCCCCGATGCCCCGGCGCCGCTGCTCGAACCCGAGACGGCCGTCCTCGCGACGCCCGAGAGCGATGAGGTCGGCGCGGACACCCGGCTCAACCCCAACTTCACGTTCGCGACGTTCGTGGTCGGCAATTCGAGCCGTTTCGCGCACGCCGCCTGCCGAGCCGTCGCCGACGCGCCCGGCAAGGCGTACAACCCGCTGTTCCTCTACGGTGGCGTGGGTCTGGGGAAGACGCACCTGATGCACGCCATCGGCCACGCGGTGCGGGAGGGCGTCCGCCGGCGCCCGAAGGTCGCGTACGTCACCTCGGAAAAGTTCATGAACGAGATGATCGCCGCGATACAGGCGAACCGCGCCTCGGACTTCCGCCTGCGCTACCGCACCGTCGACGTGCTCCTGATCGACGACATCCAGTTCTTCGCGGGGAAGGACCGCACCCAGGAAGAGTTCTTTCACACCTTCAACGCGCTGCACGACATTCAGAAGCAGATCGTCGTCTCGAGCGATCGACCCCCGAAGGACATCCCGACGCTGGAAGACCGCCTGAGGAGCCGTTTCGAAGGCGGCCTGATGGCCGACATCCAGCCGCCGGACTTCGAGACGCGGCTGGCGATCCTGAACAGCAAGCTCGGTCCGCACAGCCGCCTCGTCCCCGACGAGGTGTGCTCGTTCATCGCCCACCGCATCCAGAAGAACATCCGCGAGCTGGAGGGCGCCCTCATCCGCGTCCTGGCCCACGCGTCCATCAATGGACAGCCGGTCACCCTCGACACCGCGCAGCGGATCCTGCGCGACATCATTCCGGTCGCAGACCTGGCGCCCGTCACCATCGAGGCGATCCAGACCGTCGTCGCCGAGCACTACTCGATCTCGGTCGAGGAGATGAAGAGCAAGCGTCGTGACAAGCACATCGTTTTTCCCCGCCAGGTTGCGATGTACCTGGTGCGCGAGGAGACGGAGTCTTCGCTGCCCGTGATCGGCGGTGCGTTCGGGGGGCGCGACCACACCACCGCCCTGCACGCCATCGAGAAGATCACGGAGCTCGTCAGAGAGGACGCGCGACTCCAGAACGACCTCCGCGTGGTGCGGCAGCGCCTCCACGCGCACTGAGCACGATGCTGTCGACAACGCGTGCGTTCCCTGGGCACAGGCGACCGGTCTGGCCGGACTCTCCGCAACCGGTTGACATCTCGCCCCGCCCGTGCACAGGTTCACGCCCACCGCACGCCCCATCGCGGGATCGAACCCGTCTGTTTTCCCCAACATCCCCAGCACCAACTGCTACATCTCTTCTTTAGAATTCAGCAACCCCAGAAACCCTGCCTGTGACAACGCGAAATTCGTGAGGGACTCCACACGCCGATGAAGGTCACGGTCTCGCCGTCCGCGCTGAGCTCTGCGCTCGGTCTCGCTTCCCGCGCCGTGTCACCGCGGTCGACGCTCCCGGTCCTGGCCAACGTGCTTCTCGAGACCACCGACTCCGGGCTTCGCGTCACCGCGACGAACCTCGACCTGACGATCGCCGCGACAGTCCCCGCCGAGGTCGAGATCGAGGGACGCACGACGGTGCCGGCCCGGCTGCTCAGCGAATACGCCACATCGCTGAGCGAAGCGCCCTGCACGATGGAGCTGGAGCCGGGCACGCAGGTGCTGCGCCTGTCGTGCGGCATCCATCGCGCGAATCTGCACGGCATCGACGCCGTCGAGTTCCCTCCACTCCCGTCGCACGAGGGAGACCCGGCCCTGGAGGCGGATTCGAACGCGTTTCAGAACGCCATCACGCAGACGGTCATGGCGGCGAGCGCGGACGAAGCCTCGCCGGTGCTCACCGGAGTGCTCCTCCAGGTGAGCGGGAACAACCTCACGCTGGCGGCGACGGACCGCCACCGGTTGGCCGTGAAGACCCTCGAGGTCACCACGACCGGCCCGGTGCCGGCCGAGCCGGTGATCATCCCTGCCCGGCACCTGAACGAGGTCGCTCGCGCGTCGAATCCCGCGCGTCCGAAGGTGGGCATGGCCTTCTCGGACGCGCGCAACCAGGTGTTCTTCACGCTCGGAGACGTCGAGATCTCGTCGCGGCTCATCGAGGGAACGTATCCCAACTACGCGCAGGTGATCCCGGGGGAGTCCGCCACCACCGTCAACCTGCCCACGGCAGCGCTGCTGCGCGACGTCCGTACCGCGTCCGTGCTGGCCCGAGACGCGGCCAACCCGGTGCGGCTGCGCGTCGGGGAGGGCACGCTGACGCTGCACGCGCAGACCGCCGAGGTGGGGGACGATGAAGCGCCGCTGTCGGCCAGCGTGAAAGGCGACGACGTGCAGATCGCGTTCAACGCCCGATACATGCTCGACGCGCTGTCGGTGCTGGACTCGGACGAGGTGCAGCTGTCGTTCAACGGCGCTCTGCACCCCGGGGTCATCCGCCCGGCGGGGCGCGACGACTACCTGTGCATCATCATGCCCGTGCGGGTGAGCTGACCCTCGTCACATCGGCGTGAAGCGCAGGCGGTGCACGGCCTGCGCACCGAGGCCGTTGTTGAGCGCCTCGATCAGCGTCGGAGACTCCATCTGCAACTGGTGGGCGAGCGCGCTGTTCGACGTCGCGATCAGGAGCGCCCCCCGCTCCAGCCGCACGGCCCGGCACATGGGCGCGAGCGCCGGCCCCACGACGCCGGCGAGAAGTGTCCGCAACTGCTCTTCGCGAACGCGGGTGCGCACGCCGAGCGCGCGGAGGGCCGGGTCGATGAGGTCGACGATCCGATCGGGGCTACGCTCCTTCGCGTTCACGCTTCGCTCACCTGGCCCGCCTCCACGTCGAACCGCCTCGCCACCGCGAACGGCTCCGTGCCGGTCAACGGCTCGGCGGTGGTGATCAGCACCTGGAGCGGCGCGCGCCCGGCCAGGAGGCGGACCAGGTCGGCGCGCCGCGTCGGGTCGAGCTCGCTGAACACGTCGTCGAGGATGACGATCGGCGCCATCCCCGTGCGCTCACAGAAGTAGTCGACCTCGGCGATCTTCAGCGCCAGGACGAGCGTGCGCTGCTGACCCTGGGAGGCTGCGATACGCGCCGGCTTGCCGTCGATGGCCACCTCGACGTCGTCGCGATGCGGGCCGACGACCGTCATCCCGCGAGCGATCTCCTCGGCCGCACGCTCGGCGAGCGCGCGCAGGAGGAGGGACTCCGCCGTGGCGGCGTCGTCCACCGGTTCGCCACGCGCCGGCGCGTAGCGCAGGCCGAGGCGCTCTCTCGAGCCGGTGAGCTGTTCGAGCGCCCGCCCGGCCAGCGGGGCGAGCCGGGCGACCAGCCGCGCCCGTGAGACCTCGATGCGCGCGCCGAGAACAGCCAGCTCCTGCGTGAACCCGCTCAGCGCGACACGGTTCGGCGACCCGGCGCGGAGCTGCTTGAGCAGAGCGTTGCGCTGCTCGAGAACGCGCCGATAACGAATCAGCGCGTCCGCGGTCGCAGGGTCCAGCTGCGCCAGCACCGTGTCGAGAAGCCGCCGACGACCCTCCGGGCCGGCCTTCACGAGCATGAGGTCGTCGGGCCAGAAGAGGACGACCGGGCACCGCCCCAGCACGCCGCCGGGCTGGCTGCGGTTGCCGTCGACCGTCATGACGCGGCTCACCCGCCGCGACAGGGGGTCGCGCGTGAAGCGTGCCGCAATGGTCACCGGCGCTCCCGGGCGCAGCACCTCGCCCTCGACGAGCGCCTCATCGCGGTCCCACTGCAGCAGGGCCTCGCTCGAGGGGGCGCGAGGGGACCGCGTCAGCGCCAGGGTCGCGACCGCTTCGAGCAGGTTCGTCTTGCCCTGAGCGTTGGCGCCGGCGATGAGGTTCACGCCCGGAGCGAAGCGAACGGTGGATTCGCCGTAGTTGCGAAACTGAAAAAGGCGCAGGCGCTGCACGCTGATCGCCGTGGTCGTCATACGGCCACGACCCTGCCGTCGTCGCTGCGCCCGCCGGCCGTCGCTGCGCCAGTCGCGATCCGGGAGATGAGGTCGCCGATGTCGGCCGTCGCGCGGGGCCGAGCGGCCCGGCGCACCGCCGCGCGCATCGCGGCCAGCGACGCCGACCCGGGCGCGGACAGCTCGGCAACGGCGTCGACGAGCTGGCTGCGCCGCGGCACGAAGCGGCCCGCGCCGATGTCCACCACCCATTCGACGTTTCCGCGCTCCTGGCCGGGAAGGTACCAGCTCAACAGGAGCGGCACGCCGCAACACAGCGCCTCGCTGATCGTTCCCGGTCCCGCCTTGGTCACGACCACGTCCGCGGCGCGGATCCACGCGGCCATGTTGTCGAGGAATCCATGCACGAGCACGGGACGGCCGTGTGCGTCCGTCAGCCCCGCAAGGCGGTCGAGCGCCCGCTGGTTGCGGCCACAGATGACTGTAACATTGACGTCGAGCTGACCCGCCGCAGCGATCGCGCGCGCGCTGCGCGCGATGCCACCCGATCCGTCCGCACCACCGCAGACCAGGACCGTGAACCCTTCCGGAGCAAGCCCGAGCCGCCGACGCAGCGCGGCTCGCTGCGACGAGGTCGGTGGCGCCACTCGAAAGCTCCGGTCCACGGGCAGGCCGAGCTGGAAGCAGCGTGAGGCCGGGATGCCCGCGCGCCGGCAGCGCTCGAAGCCGCCCGGCGAAGGGGTCACGATGGCGTCGACGTCGCGGCAGGCCCAACCGGCGTGAACGTCCACCAGGTCGGTGACGACGGTGACAACCGGCGTCCGAGGGGAGCGGGACGCTCGCACCGCGGCCGCGCCGACGTGGTTGAGGAGCGGGTGAAACGAGACGACCGCCGCCGGCGCGAGACGGTCCACCAGCCGGGTGATCCCGGGCCGGACCAGGCGCAGCGCCGACCGGCTCAGCAGGGCGATCGCGGCCCTCGAGTCCGTCGCATGGTAGAGCCCCCCCCACAGCCAGCGGGCGTGCTGCGTCATCGGACCGTAGAGGCTCGTGGCCCTGCCCAGGAGCGGTGGCGCCAGGGCAGCGAACGGATCCACGATGTGGATCTCGAACTCGCCCGGGTGCGCCGCCGTCAGCTCCCCGGCGATCGCGGTAGCGCTGGCCCGGTGTCCGCCGCCGGTGTCGGCGATGAGGAAGAGCAGGACGCGGGGGGTCAACCCAGCCCTCCGCTGAGCTCGACGCCGAGCGCGCTGACACCGCCGTCCAGCGAGGTGATCGCGAACGACGTGCTGCCGTCAGCGTCTTCGAGGAAGGCCTGCTGGACCCCGCGCGCGTCCGGGGCGAGAAACGCGAAACGTCGCAGCGACGACGAGACCGTGATGGTCGCCAGGGAGAGCTGCGCCGGCTGCCGAGCGAGGTCGACGTGGTCGTCGCTGTCCACGTCGACGCGGACGAGCGCTGCGGATCCGCTTCCCGACGCCGCCACGCCGAGCAGCGCGCCGGTCGTCAGGAAGCCGACCGGACGCAGGGCAGGGTCGAGCCGTCGCGGCGCCGCCGAGCCCGCGCCGACCTCCACGATCCAGGTTCCGGCAACGGCTCGTCCCTCGCGGAAGAACGCCAGCTGACGTCCGTCCGGGCTGAAGACCGGATCCTGGGCGGCGCCGTCGACCCCGGGCAGCGCGTACCGGGCTCCGACGACCGCGTCGGCGAGCTCGACGTGCGGGGGTGTCCCGGGCTCGGCGACCTCGAGTGCCAGCAGCTCCCCGGCCGGGTCCCACGCCGGCGGGGCCACGAGCGGGGCGCCGGGAGGAAGTGCCCGGCTGGCTCCGGAGGCCGGGGTATACAGCGCTGCGTTTCCCCCCGCCGAGTAAGCCAGGGTGGAGCCGTCGGACGACCAGGCCGGCAGGTCTCCGCCGGGGAGCGTCGTGACCTCCGCCCCTCGGGCTGCGTCGAGGATGACGAGGCGGGCCCTCGAGCTCAGGGCGGTCGCGTCACGTTCGACGACGGCCAGCCAGCGGCCTCCCGGGGAGAGGGTCGCGGCCGAGATCGTGTAGAGGGGCTGACCGGGATGGGCCGCACCGCACCCGGACGCGGCGTTGCAGCGCGGGGCCTCCAGCACCAGGGCCTGTGCCACGGGGACGCCGACCTCCACCGGCGAGAGCGCCGTGAGCAGCACCCGGGTCGGGCCCTCGCCCGCGCGGGCAACCAGGACCACGGCGTGGCCCCCGGCGGCGACGGCGCCGGTGCTGAAGCGTGCTCTCACCGCGAGCTGCAGCGGCTGATGGTGCTGGTCGGTCGCCGCGCGGGATATCGAGAGCGTGTAGCCGGTGTCGGGCCGCAGCAGCGCGCCGGGCAGCACTACGAAGCGGCTCGCGTCCAGAGCGCTGCGGACGACCCTCGTCCCCGGAACCTGGGGGTCGAGGCGGATCGCGGCGGCAGTCGCGGTGGCCGCCATTCCCCCGCTGAAGTCCACCCCGATGGTCGAATCCACGGGGACGTCAGTGGCCCCGTCGGCGGGGCTGACTGCGCGGACCTGCGGGGCGGACCCGGTCGTGATGTTCCAGCGGTGATCCACCGAGTTGACGGTGCCGTCCGGGGCGTAGAAGCCGCCGAGCACGGTGAACGTGTACTGCTTCAGCGGAGCGAAGATCGCCCGGGGGTGCTGCAGTACGAATGCCGTGTCGCCGCTGATCCACACGGCCCGGCAGTCGGTCGTCAGAGGTGAGGTGAACGCGGCGCTGAGATCGCAGCCCGGAATATCAGGGAAGACGCTCACCCGACCCGCAAGGGACGACGGCACCACGGGACGGTCGAACTGCACGACCACCGGGGTGTCGGCCTGGACTCCGAGCGAGCCCCTAGGTGGATTGAGCGAGATGATCTGCGGGGGGGATTCGAAGCAGCCGGAGAGGAGGCTGCACATCAGCAGCGCGACGCCCCAGCCGGCGGAGCGCCTGGCTCCCCGAGCCGCCCGGGTCAGTAGGAGGCGTTCAGCGCAGCTTCGACGTCGATGAAGCTGCCGTCCCCGACACCGCCCTTCACCTCGATTCGTGAGGCCCGCTCGGCCGCCAGCGCCGCGACGGCCGCGGTGGACTGGTCGAGGGTGCGCTGCGATTCGGTGTACGCACCCAGGATCGTTCCCTGGCGCAGCAGGATGACGCCCATTTCCGAGGCGATGACCACCACCGACCCGTCGACCTTCTCCTCGACCAGGTACTCGAGGAGCGCCTCCAGGTTGATGAATCGGCCGAGGAGCCCCGTGAACAGCGGCGGCGCGCTGAAGAGCTGGGTCACCGCCAGGACCGTTTCGCCGTTGAGCTCGATGACGTCGAGGCTGCCGTCGCCCCCGTCCATGTGCCGCCGGAACTGCAGGAACGCGGCCTCGCCGAGCTCGACCTCACCGTCACCGGACACGGCTTCGCGAACCTGCCCGTCGTGGAGGATGAGCGTCCCGCGGTAACCGCTGCCGCTCAGCTGCACGTAGCCGGTGTGGCGGTCTGCCCGGAGGGTGCGGAGCAGGCGTGGAAAGTCGACGAACGCGCTCTTCAACCCCTCGTACAGCGGGCGCCCCGACGGGAGCGGGTAGAAGACGGCCGGTGTCGTCGGGCCGAACGCGCTCGGCGGCGCCGGCGTGGCGGCCGGGGGCGTGTAGAACGACTCGGCCCCCGAACGGCTCGCCGCGTCGTACCCGCTGGCATAGGAGCGATACGTCGAGGGCTCGGTCTGCGCCGGCTGCGACTGGGCGGCGGTCCACGAAGCGAGGCCCGATCCGGCGGCTGCGTACACCTCTTCCGGCGCCTCCTCGAGCGCGGTGGATGGTTCCGCCAGGGCCGGGGCCGCTTCGCCCGCGGTGTCGTCGACGGCCGTCGCTGCGCTGGACCCGGCTGCAGGCGCGGTGGACGGCCAGCCCTCGCCGACGACCGAGGACCTGGCTCCCGCCCCTGCGGCAGCGCCCTGCTTGCTCTCGGCAGCCGCGATGAGCTCGGCCGGAGAAGCCTTGATCGTCTCCTCGGCGGGAAGCTTGGCGCGAGGGTCGAACTGATACGAGCCGTCCCACCAGCCGAGCGCGTCGATCACGACGTCCTCGCCCTGGCCGCCGGGCCCGGAGGCGTGGAACAGGTGACCGAAGAGGAAGTACAGCGAGGCGCTGTCCGCCCCGTTCTCCAATGCAAGCGTCCCCGTCGCCCGCTCTCCCTGCATCGTCTGGAGGAGGTTGGCGAGGCCGCCGTCGCGAAGAGATCCTTGCGTCTGCACCAGTGAGGGCCTCTCGTGATCGCCCCCCGTTCGCAGGAACGGGCCAGGCGTGAACTCGGCCCGTATAGTAGCAAGGCCGTCACCGCTGAGAATCGTGGCGTTCGCGCGGCTGCGGTCGAATCTAGAATCCGCCGCTGGGAGCGCCGGAAAAACGAAAGCAGTGGACGGACAACAGGTGAAGGTGCTCGTCGTCGACGACGACGAGCTGATCCGCAAAGCCGTGCGCCTGACCTGCGAGACCGAAGGGTACGTGGTGCAGGAGGCGGAGCGTGGAGCCGACGTGCTCGGGCGCATCGACAGCTTCCACCCCAACATCATCCTGCTCGACCTGATGCTCCCCGACCTGTCGGGGTTCGACGTGTGCCGGGACCTGCGCAAGGCGGGACACCGGATGCCGGTGCTGATCCTCAGCGCCAAGAACGAGGAGATCGACGTGGTCCTCGGGCTGGAGATCGGCGCGGACGACTACATCAACAAGCCGTTCAGGCCGCGCGAGCTGCTGGCCCGGATCGGTGCCCACCTGCGCAAGGCGAAGGAGACGACGGGCGACGAGCCGACCGACGAGGCGCGCCTCGTCTTCCGGGACCTGGTCATCGACAAGCAGGAGCGGCGGGTCACGAGCCACGAGCGCGACGTCGTGCTCACCCATACGGAGTTCGACCTCCTCTCCTACCTGGCATCGAACGCGGGCCGGGTCCTCTCCAGGGAACGGATCCTCAGCTCGGTCTGGGGCTACGAGCACCCGATCGAGACGCGCGTCATCGACGTCCACATACGAAATCTGCGGCGCAAGATCGAGCCCGACCCCTCCCTGCCGCGCTACATCCTGGCCGTCCCCGGCATCGGTTACCGGTTCGCCCCGATCAAGCCGTGACGTCGGGCACTCCGGCACGGGGCCGGTAGACTCGAAGGATGCCCACGCCGCCCATGCTCAGTCCGCGGGGCCCCGAGGAGGCCGTCCGCCGGCCGGACCCGCTGGCCTCGATCGTCGTCTTCGGGCTGGCCCTCATCGCCGTCGGGCTCTTCGTCGCGGCGATCCTCGCCGTGTACACGTATTCGACGCCCGCGGCCGAGCTGCCGCTGATCGTCGCGATCGCGCTGGCCTTCGTCACGCTGTTCGCGACGCTCCTCCTCGGCCTGGCGCTGCGGCGGTTTCGAGCGGGCCGTCTGCGCTAAGTGGCCGGAAACCCGATCCCCGAGCAGCCCGGCTCCGAGCAGGCGGCGGGCCGGCCCACGTTCCCCTCGTACGAAGAGTTCGCCTCGGACGTGCTCGAGGCCGTCGACGGCGCCGGCCTCGTCATAGACGACGTCCGGCACCACATCGAGCCGGGGGTGGGCGAGCGACGCTTCGAATGCACGGTCCGGCTGGTGGCCGTGGAGCCGTCGCGCTACCACGTGCATCTGAGCTTCCTATGGGACGCGCTGCTGACCTACATCGCGGCCTACGGCGCGGGCGCGGACTGCGAGCTGTACCACGACGACGAGGAGGCGCAGGACTGCCCGCATCAACAGCTGCCGCCGCAACCGTTTGTCGAGCTCGAGGCCGAGTTCGTCCTCGGCGACGGAGGCTACGAGCTCCAGGAGATGGCCGAGGTGGCGGGATGGACCGACACGGTCCAGGGGCTGATGAGCAAGGCGTTTCCGGACGACGACCGGCCCAGCGTCCACGTCGGCATCGCCATCCTGGGGCCGACGACCCTCGTCGAAAAGTTCACCGCCGAACACTCGTGGCTGCTCGACTTCGAGAAGCAACCCGACCTCGGCTCGATCGCGCGCCAGATCCAGACCGTGCTGCGCCTGATCCCGCAGCTCGCGGATCGGCTTCCCATCTGACCTCGCGCGGATTCAGGGTGTGAGGGAGGGGTCCAGCTCACTGAGCAACTCGATCAGGAAGGGACGGTTGCGCAGCTCTCGGTGCGGAACAGTCAGCGCCTGGGTGTCGACCTGCACGTCGCCGTGCTCGCCGAGCAGGAGGATGTCGGCGTCCGCACGTCTGGGTCCCCAGCGGTAGGTGCTGCGCCGCCCGGCCTCGATCTCGGCCGTCCTGGAATGCGCGAGCCACGCCTCGGGTGGCCACGGCTCGGGGCTGCGGAGGCGCACCACCTGGTTGTGAAAGTCGCCCTGCGCCGTCACGCCAACCGGGCGCGTGAGCACCTCGCCGGACGCGGCCTCGATCGTCACCCCGTCGCGTTCGAGAGCATGCCGCAGGCGTGCGAGGGCCTCGCCGCGGTGGCCGACGTTGCTGCCCAGCGCCACGTAGGCGACGTCGGTCGCGCGCGCGCGCACCGCTAGCCGGTGACGCCGGGGCGCGGCATGTCGCGCAGCGACTCGGGCGTTCCCCGCACGACGGCGTCGACGACGCGCATCGCGCGCACCGTCTGCGAGACGTCGTGGGCCCGGACGATGTGCGCGCCCTCGCGCACGGCGAGCGACGCGAGCGCGAGGCTGCCCTCCAGCCTGTCCTTCGGCTGCGCGCCGTCCGTGAGCAGGCCGATCGTCGACTTGCGAGACAGACCGACGAGGATGGGGCGGCCGAGTGCACGGAGCTGGCCCAGGCGGCGCAGCAGCTCGAGGTTCTGCGCGGGCGTCTTGCCGAAGCCGAAGCCGGGGTCCACCACAAGCCGCTCCGTCGCGATTCCGGCAGCGATGGCTATCGCGACACTCTCGCGGAGCGTGGCCGCGACGTCGCGCGTCAGGTCGGTGTAGTCCGTGCCGCGCCTGTTGTGCATCAGCACGACGGCGGGGCCGTCGCGACCGGCGACGACGCGCGCCATCTCGGGTTCGTCGCGCAGTCCCCAGATGTCGTTGACGATGTGCGCGCCCTCGTCGAGCGCTGCGCGGGCGACGGGGGCCTTGCGCGTGTCGATGCTCACGGCGACGTCGAGCTGCGCGACGATTCCGCGCACGACGGGCACCACGCGCGCCGACTCCTCGTCGACGCTCAGCGCGGCGAAGCCCGGCCGGGTGCTCTCGCCGCCGACGTCGATGATGGCGGCGCCCGCGGCGACCATCTCCGCGGCGAGCGCGACCGCCCTTCCAGCGTCGTCGCCGACCCCGTCGCCGGAGAACGAGTCCGGGGTCACGTTGACCACGCCCATGACGAGCGTCCGGCGGTCGACGTCGAGCCGCCTTCCCCGCGCGAAGAGTGGCGGCGGCGAAGCGGCGCGCGAGACGAGCACCGCGCTGATCGCGCTGCCGAGCTCACCGGCCGTCTCGCTCCAGCTGTGCAGCCGTCCCGGCAGCTCGGCCACCGTCACGAGCGGCGCGAGGATGAGCACGCGGTCGCCGTCTCGGTTGCTGAGCACGTCGCCGCCACCGTCGCGCACGGCGCGCTCGAGGACCCGCGTCTGGTCGGGACGCAGCCCCTCCACGGCGAGCGCCTCCACGGCCCCGTGCCGCGCCAGGGCCGCGAGCTGGTGCGCCGCGATGCCCAGCGACAGCGCCGTCTCTCGCAACCCGTCCTCGGGTCCCGGGAGCAGCGGCCGCACGTTGTAGCGGGCGGCCGCGCGCGCGGACTCGGCCTCGCTCAACCCGCGCTGTCGTCCGGTCGCAGGTCCTGCGGTTGCAGCTCCCCGAAGACGCGCTTGGGTACGAGCACCTTCCGCCGGAACACGCACACCTGCTCGCCCCGCTGGTTGAACGCTCGGGTCTCGACGCTCACCACACCGCGGTCCGGCTTGCTGCTCGACTCGCGTTTGTCGAGAACTGTCGTCTCCGCATACAGGGTGTCGCCGTGGAACGTGGGATTCTCGTGCTTCAGGGACTCCACCTCGAGGTTGGCGATGGCCTTGCCGCTGACGTCGGCGACGCTCATGCCCAGCGCCAGGCTGTAGACGAGGTTTCCCACCACCACGTTGCGCTTGTGCTGCGTCCGCGTCTCCGCGTAGTACGCGTCGAGGTGGAGCGGATGATGGTTCATGGTCAGCAGGCAGAAGAGGTGATCGTCGGCCTCGGTGATCGTCTTGCCCGGCCAGTGCTTGTACGTCGCCCCGACCTCGAACTCCTCGAAGTAGCGACCGAATTGCAAGGCAGCCCTGGCCTAGCCGATCGTTGCGGCGCTGCGAGGTGGCGCGACCGGCGCGGCAAGCACCGCCTCGTGCAGCGCGAGCAGCGCCGCATCGACGGGAGGGTGGTCTCCCGCCGACCTGCTCAGATACGCGTACGCGACCCTGTTCTTGGGGCCGATCACGAGCACGCCGCCCTGTTGGAACGCGTGACCCTTCACCGCACGCTGCCGTGCCCCGCTGCGAAACGCGCGGAGCGCGAACGCCCAGCTCTGCGGCCCCAGCGTGTTGAGGACGCCGTGGCGCGCGCCGACGATCCGATAGGTCTCGAGGCCGGGGTCTGTGAACACCGCCGTCTCAGGCGCGAGCCGTTGCTGAAAAGCCTTCGCGTGCTCCGGTCCGCCGTTGCCGACGAAGACGAGGCTGCCCCCCGCCCGCTCGATCGCTGGTTTCGACGACATCATCTCGCGCGCCTGCTCGACGCAGTACACGCAGCCGAAGTGCCGCAACCAGACGACCACGGCAGGCCGCGTCGACCACTGGTCCGCGAGGCGCACCGGCCTTCCATCGACGTCGAGGACTCGCGCCTCACCGAGCGCACGGACGTCCATTCCGCGTTCTACTGTAGCCAGTGACGACCCGACCGCGCCTCGCGGACCTGGCGTCGCAATCCGCGAGCATCGTTCGTGGTGAGGCGCTCCGGGTGCTGCGCGCGCTTCCCGACGGCTGTGCCGGCCTCGTCTACGTGGACCCGCCGTTCAACACGAGGCGGCAGCGCGTCGGGACCCGGTCGCTCGCGCGGGCGGACGACACAGCCGGTCGCATCGGTTTCGCGGGACGCCGGTACCGCGTCGAGGTGAGCCGCCGCGAGGCCTACGCGGACGACTTCGCGGACTACGTCGGATGGCTGCGCCCGCGCCTCGCAGAGACGAGGCGCGTCCTCGCGCAGCACGGAACGCTCTACCTCCACGTCGATCCGCGCGAGTCGCACTACTGCAAGGTCCTCCTCGACGAGGTCTTCGGCCGCTCGGCGTTTCTGAACGAGGTCATCTGGGCCTACGACTACGGGGCGCGCACGACGCGCCGGTGGGCGGCGAAGCACGACGTGATCCTCGTGTACGTGCGCGACCCGCGCCGCTATCACTACGACGCCTCCGGGGTCGACCGCGTGCCGTACATGGCCCCGGCGCTGCAGACACCGGAACGAGCGGCGCGCGGAAAGCTGCCCACGGACGTGTGGTGGCACACGATCGTCCCCACCGGGTCCTCCGAACGCACCGGCTATCCGACGCAGAAACCGCTGGGGATCCTCCGCCGCATCGTGGCCGCCTCCTCGCGGCCGGGCGACCTCGTGGTGGACTGGTGCGCCGGAAGCGGCACCACCGGTGTCGCGGCCGCCGAGCTGGGGCGGCGCTACCTGCTCGTCGACAGCAGCAGCGCCGCGGTGGCGCTCATGCGCAGGCGCCTCGTGGCGAACGCTGATCAGGACCTGAGCCTGTAGCGCTCCAGGAGCCCCTTGGCGATGATGACGCGCTGGATCTCGTTGGTCCCCTCACCGATGACGAGCATCGGGGCGTCACGGTAGAGGCGCTCGATGTCGAACTCCTTCGAGAAGCCGTAGCCGCCGTGCACCCGCAGCGATTCGGCGACGACCTCGAAGCACGTCTCGGTGGCGAACAGCTTGGCCATGCCGCACTCCACGTCGGCGCGCTCTCCCGCGTCCTTCTTGCGCGCCGCGTACTGCGTGAGCAGGCGGGCGGCCTCGATCTTGGTCGCCATGTCGGCGAGCTTGAACTGGATCGCCTGGTGCTGGGCGATGGGGACGCCGAACGCGTGGCGCTGCTGCGCGTACTCGATCGCGAGCTCGAAGGCGCGCTGCGCGACGCCGACGCCGCGCGCCGCAACGTTGACGCGACCCACCTCGATCGCCGCCATCATCTGCTTGAAGCCCTCGCCTTCGACGCCCCCGAGCAGGTTTGCGGCGGGCTGACGGTTGTCCTCGAAGACCAGCTCGGTGGTCTCGACCCCCTTGTAGCCGAGCTTCTCGATGCGCCGGGAGGACACGAACCCCGCGTACTGCTTCTCGGCGAGGATGCACGACATGCCGCGGTGCGCCGGCCGGGCGTCCGGGTCCGTCTTCACCAGCGTCGCGACCACCGTCGAGTGCTCTCCGTTGGTGGCCCACATCTTCGTGCCATTCAGGACGTACTCACCGTCGTCCCGGACGGCACGCGTCTTGATGGCCTGCACGTCGGAGCCGCAGTCGGGCTCGCTCATCGAGAAGCCGCCGTGGTATTCGCCCGTGGCCATCCTGGGCAGGAATCGCCGCTTCTGCTCGTCCGTGCCGAAGTTCTCGATCAGGAACGACACGATGAAGTGCGTGTTGATGATCCCGGTGATCGACATCCAACCCCTGGCGATCTGCTCGCACACCATCGCGTACGTGCTGTAGTCGAGCCCCGTGCCGCCGAACTCCTCGGGTATCGCGAACCCGAAGAAACCCAGCTGCTTCATGCGCGCGACGATGCCCTCGGGATAGGCGTCGTCGTGGTCGAGCTCGTGCGCGACGGGCAGGATCTCCCTCTCGACGAAGTCGCGGACCATGCCGACGATCTCGCGCTGTTCGGTCGTGATGTCGGTGGCCATCTGCGTCGAAGTCTACGTAAGACGCGACGATGGGCTGCTAGAGTGACGCGCGTGCCGAACGGCCGTTCGCCTGCTGCCGTCGAGGAGTCGCTCTCGGCAGGTCGAGCAGCGCCGAAGAACACACCCTGCTCGGGGTCGCGGTCGCGACCCGGTGGGTCGCGCCGCTCGCGCTCGCCTCGCACAGTGCAAACACGGGCCGTCCGGGCTCGGCTCCGCGACGTCCCCTGCGCAGGGTGTGTCCCCCGGCGCCGCAGAACGCGGCCGTGAGCGTCCTCGCAGCCACGGCGGCCGAGTCCGTTCGTCACGTCGACGTCAGCCAGCAGGACTGCATCGCGTTCCTGCGCACACTCCCGGACGAGAGCGTCGACGTCATCGTCACCGATCCCGCGTACTCGGGCATGAACCAGCACATGAAGTTCGGGCACGGGCGGATCGTCGGCCACTACGGCAAGCAGGGAAACGACAAGTGGTTCACGGAGTTCCGCGACGACCCGGAGACGTTTCGGACGTTGCTCTTCGAGTGCCGCCGCGTGCTGCGCGACGGCCGGCACGTGTACATCATGTTCGACAGCTTCTCGCTGCTCACGCTCGGCCACCTGGTGCGCGAGTTCTTCGACGTGAAGTGCCTGATCGTGTGGGACAAGGTGAACCTGGGCATGGGCCACTACTTCCGCCGCCGCCACGAGCAGATCGTCTTTGCCGGCAAGGGGAGGCGGAAGCTCTCGCGCCGTGACCTCGCCGACGTGTGGGCGGTGCGCCGCCTGCATCGCGCGGCGTACCCCACGCAGAAGCCCGTCGAGCTGTTTCAGCGGATGCTCACGGGCAGCGCGGAGCCCGGTCACGTGGTCTGTGACCCGTTCGTGGGCAGCGGGTCGTCCGCGGTGGCAGCGCTGCGTCAGCAGTGTGACTTCGTCGGCGCGGACATCGACCCGCGCGCGGTGGAGCTGACGCGGTCGCGATGCCGTTCGGTCCTGCTGACCGGCCGCGACCCACTGGAGCGAGCCGCCGCGTCGTAGCACGCACGGCGCGGGCGACGTGCGGTCAGCCGGCCGCCGCTTCCGAGGCCTCCTCCGACGGCCTCAGCCCCGCGGCCGTGCCACGCAGGACGAACTGCTGCGCCATCTTTCGCGAGGCCTCGTCGATCATCTCGTCGCCCATCATGACCGCGCCCTTGCGGTCCACCTCGGTGGCGTGCCGGTAGGCGTCGAGGATGCGGACAGCCTTGTCGAAATCCTCCTGGGAGGGCGTGAAGACGTCGTTGCACGGCTCGATCTGCCCCGGGTGCAGCACCCACTTGCCGTCGTAGCCGAGCGCGGCGGCGCGTGACGCGGCGGCGCGGAACCCCTCCACGTCGCGGATGAGGAGGTAGGGCCCGTCGATCACCTGGATGCCGGCCGCGCGCGCGGCGACGGCGAGCTTGAACAGCACGTAGTGGAAGATGTCGCCCGGGTAGTTGTAGACGTTGCCCACGGTCAGCGAGGGCAGCTGCATCGAGGCCGAGAAGTCGGCCGGCCCGTACGTGATCGTCTCCAGCCGGTCGCTCGCGTAGGCGATCTCCTCGGCGCGCATGAGGCCCTCCGCGTCCTCGACCTGCGCCTCGATGCCGATGCCTCCGACCGGGAGACCGCACGTCTGCTCGAGCTGCAGCAGCGCGCGGTCGACGAACGCGATGTCGCCCGCGTTGCGCACCTTGGGCACCATGACGCAGTCCAGCGCGTCGCCGGCGTCCGTGACGATCACCCGCAGGTCGTCGAAAGCAAAGGGGCTGGTGACCTGGTTGATGCGCACCACGCGCACGCGTCCACCCCAGTCGAGGGATCGGAGGGCGTCGACCACCTTGGCCCGAGCCCCGGGTTTCTCCAGCGGAGCGCACGCGTCCTCGAGGTCCAGGAACACCTCGTCGGCCGCGCTGGAGGCGGCCTTCTCCATCATCCGCGGGTTGCTGCCAGGACAGGCCAGAACCGAGCGGCGAAGGCGGCTGGGGCGCGCCGCCGCCACGTCTATCCTCCGCCCGATCCCGGGGTCCCGGGATCGGTGCGCGGCGGCCTGTCGTCGAGAGGGATGTCCTTTTCGTCCACCGGACCGGCGGCTCCGCCGAAGAGCCCCCCGAGCATGCGGTTGAGGTTCTCGGGGCCGCCGAGGTCGTCCTGCACCCTTTCGAAGAGACGCGACATGAGCTCCTGGAGCTGCGGGTCCTCGGCGAGCTTCTCCTGCAGTCCACCAAGCTGACTCATCAGGTCTTTCATGGCGACCTCCTGGGCAACCTGCACCAGCACTGGCTGTGACGCGGCGGCCGCGACCACCTGAACCTGCTGTCGCACGACCTCGAAACCCCGGCAGGAGAGGCAGGTGCCCTGGTTCTGGCAGCGGCACAGCTGCGCCTTGAGCGCGTCGAGGGCGCCGTGGACTCGGCTGAGGTCGACGCCGCCTTGATCGTCACTCATGCCGCCAGTGTAGGTTCCCGTTGCTTCGCGGGCGTGATCCGTTATAGTCACCTTGCGGGAGCCTTCGGGCATCCGCGGTAGATGGCGTCCTCAAAGCGCCACCCCGCGCGATACCGCCCCGAATCCATACCCGAATCAGCTTGTGGGCCGGCTGATCATCTCTTCCGGCTCGTCGAGGTTATTAGTCCGCTGATCGCTCCAGACCTCGCGCTCAATCGATTGCACCTCATCGTGCCTGACGGCAGTGACGCAATGGTTGTGCTTGAAACGCTCGCGAACGGCGCAAATCCCGGTGGCGACCCGCGGAAACTGTTTGCCGAGCGAGTCAGTGAAGTCGGCTACGCGTCGGTGTCGTTCGGCGAGGAGGAGCCGCCGCAACTGCGGTTGAGCCTCCCCGACCTGACGCTGCAGTGCGCGCCACAGGCGGCCCCGGAGCTGGGTCGCGAGCACCTGGGGCTCCGCGTGCTCTCGATCAAACCCACGAGCCAGCATCCGGAAGGAGCCAAGCTGCTGACGATCACGACGCGCGAGCCGGTGGTGACGGCTGCCAACGGCGTCGTCAGCGACACGTACCGGCTGCTCGACTGGCGCGAGGCGACGCAGAAAGCCGCCAAGTCGGAGGCGCTCTACGCAACCCTCAAGCTCGTCGACAGCCTCGAGCGGGCGGAGAAGCAGCGCGCTCAGACGCAGCGCACCCGTTTCATCGGTGCACGCGAGTGGTGGCGCTGCCGCAACTGCAGGGCGCTCTGGCGGCCGGACACGCACGAGCGCTGCCCGTCCTGCGGCCGCGAGTTCACGGATGCCGACAGGCGCCAGCCCGAGGTGGGCAAGGTCGAATTCCAGGTCCCGGCCGACGAGCCGATCAACCTCACGGCCGACGCGGCGGTGCTCGTGGAGCCTGAGGACGAACCCAACTTCGTGGGCCGTGTCTCGCGCATCGACCACGGCAGACACACGGTCGAGGTGATCTGCCGCAGCTTCGAGCACGCGGGGAGCGAGGGCTGGATCACGCCGTCGTTCAACAAGGCGCTGTACCAGGCCAAGCGTTCGGTGCTGGCCGCGATCGCCACCAAGGACTTCGGCGTCGGGCTGCTCGCGCAACTGCTGGTGAGCCCGGAAAGCATCGTGGCCTCCGTGTATGCGCCGGGTGCCGAGAGCGACGGCTGGCTCACCGAGGGGATGATCGCCAACGCTCCGCAGGACCGTGCGGTGTCGATGCTCAGCGATCTGTCGGCGGGGGAGGCGGTGTTCATCCAGGGGCCGCCCGGTACCGGCAAGACGACCGTCATCGTCGAGGCGATCAAGCGTCGCCTGGCGCAGAACACCGACGAGCGCATCCTCGTGACGTCGCACTCCAACCTCGCCGTGGACAACGCCCTCGAGCGCCTGGCGGGAACCCCGGGCATGCGCGCCGTGCGCGTGGCACGCGCCGAGCGCGTGCACCCCGCGGTGGAACGGTTCCGCTGCGACGACGAGGACGACCCGAGGTTGCTCGAGGCGAACTGCTACTTCGCCACGTGCGCCACCGCCGCGACGTCGGCGATCACCGACATGAACTTCGACGTCGTCGTCCTCGACGAGGCGAACAAGGCGCGCCCCGACGAAGCGCTGCCCGCGCTCCGCCTCGGTCGAGCGCTCGCCCTGGTCGGTGATCACAAGCAGCTGCCACCCGTGGAGGACGACGCGCTCTACGCCATCGTCGAGATCGACCCGGGGCTCGAGGACCTCGTGAACCGGAGCCTCTTCGAGCAGTGCTGGGACGGCGGCCTCCCCGAGGCGGCTCGATGCCTGCTCACGATCCAGCACCGCATGCACCCGGACATCGCCGCCTACGTGTCCATCGCCTCGTACGACGGACAGCTGGAGGACGCCTCCGAGGTGCGCGCGTACGACTACGTGACACGCAAGCCGTTCCCTGTGGCGCTCCACTTCGTCGACACGGAGGGCATGCGCGGCGTGCGCGAGCGCCGAGGCCCGGGCGGTGCGCTTCGCAACGAAGCCGAGGTTCGCGTCGCGGCCCAGGTGGTCCGTCTGCTCGACGAGCGGTGCCCGCGCGAGCTGACGATGGCCGTGATCGCGATGTACGCGGAGCAGGTCGAGCGGCTGCGACAGGCGCTCGGCCGTCGCAAGTTCAAGCGCTCGGTGAAGATCGACACCGTGGACTCGTTCGAGGGCCGCGAAGAGGACATCGTGGTCATCTCGCTGGTGCGCTCCAACGAGCGCGGCCGCATCGGGTTCCTGCGCGTGCCGAACCGGCTGAACGTCGCGATCTCCCGGGCCAAACGCCTGGTGGCCTGCATCGGCGACAGCGCCACGCTGCGCAGCGGGGAGGAGTCGATGTACGGCCAGCTCGTCGAGGCGGCGCGCTCGACGGGCGGCTGGGTCAGCGCCGCCGAGATCGTGCAGCCGCAGCAGCACCGGCGCGGCGGGCAGCGCCCTGCCGCGGGCGACGGTGGCGAGACGTCGCAGCCGGGCGAACCCGGCCAGGGCAGGCGCCGCCGTCGTCGCCGCGGACGCCGCGGTGGCACCCGGCCCGTCGTGCCCGCAGCGACCGGCGGTGAGGCCGCGTCCGACGAGCAGCGCGTCGCGGCCGCTGCCCCCGACGCAGGCGACCCGGGCAGACGCAGGCGCCGCAGGCGTCGCCGCGGTCGCGGGCGCGGCCCGCGCCCGGTGGTGCTGCCGGGCGAGACCGTGAGCGACGGCGCCGCCGCGGTCGGGTCCGAACCCGCGCTCCCGGCACCGGTGCAGCCTCCCGGAGCAGTCGCTGAGGCATGAGCCAGGATCAATCCGAGGCGATAACGCTTTTCCACCGGCCGGGCGATCCTGCCAGTGAGTCGGTGCGCCGCTACCTCGACCAGCGAGGCCTCCGCTACACGCAGCGGGACGTCCTCAGCGACCCCTCCGCGACGGCCATCCTGTTCGGCCGTCTGGGCAAGGTCGTGGCCCCGGTCGTGCAGGTGGGCGACCGACTGCTCGTGGGCAGCGACCCCGTCCAGCTGGCGCGCTTCCTGCCCCGGGCGGACGCGGACGAGCCGCACGTCGCGTTCGGCGCCGCGGTGCGGACCGTCACGGCCGACGTCGCGGCCGCCAAGCAGCTGCCGGCGACGTACGGCGTGGAGGTGGGGTCGGTGAGGAGCGGCTCGCCCGCCGACGTGGCGGGGATCGTTCCAGGCGACGTGATCACCGCCATCGGCGCGTACACGCTCACCGGCGGGGCCGAGCAGTTCAAGCGCGCTGTCGCGATGCGCAGGCCGGGCGACACCATGGCCCTGAGCGTGTGGCGCAACGGCGACAACGTCGACGCCGCGGTGGCGTTTCCTATGCCGTCGACGCCCGCGGCCCCAGACAGTGGTCCGATTGAGTCAGAGTCTGACTCTCGCGTCAACTCCGCCGCCGCGGAGCACTGACCGCAGCGCGTCCGTTCTCTCCGTTCGTCTCACAAACGCGCACAGTCCGCCGTTTACGTCGATGCAAGTGGTACACGCAGGGGGTTTCATGACGACCATCCGGAGAGCGCGGCAGGCCCTGCCTCCGTTCCAGCGCCTGATCGACGACCACGCGGATGACGTCCTGCGCTTCCTGGTGGCCCAGGTGGGCATGCCGGATGCGGACGACTGCTTTCAGGAGACATTCATCGCAGCGCTGCGCTCCTATCCGACGCTTCGCGACGCAGAGAACCTGCGCGGATGGTTGCTGACGATCGCTCGTCGCAAAGCCGTGGATGCGAGGCGTGCCGCGTCGCGGCGACCCCTCCTGGTGGACTCGGCGCCGGAGCGAGTGGCGGCAGCGGATCGGCGCGAAATCGATGAGGGTATTTGGGATTCCGTGCGCGCCCTTCCGCCGAAGCAGCGTCAGGCCGTGCTGCTTCGCTACGCGGCCGACCACACGTTCAAGGACATCGCGGAGAGCCTCAGCATCTCCCAGGACGCGGCGCGGCAGAACGTGCACGAGGGATTGAAGCGACTGCGCAAGGAGCGAGTGTGATGACAGACACGACCCTGACGGTGAGACCGACCATGCTCGACGATCTGGTGCTGCGCGCCGCCGCGGAGAACCTCGTCGACGTTGCGTACACCACGATGGACTCGCCGCTCGGCACGCTCCTGCTCGCCGCGACGCCGGTCGGTCTGGTTCGCATCGCGTACGAGGACGGGGCGGACCTCGACGACGTGCTGCGCGATCTCTCCACGCGAGTCTCGCCTCGCGTCCTCGCCTCGACTGCGCGCCTGCAGCCCGTCATGCGCCAGCTGGATGGCTATTTCTCGCACGAGTTGAAGCGCTTCGATCTGCAGTTGGACTGGCGCCTCGCGGGACAGTTCACGCGCCGGGTGCTCAACTACACGTCGCGCATTCCCTACGGTCGTTCGACGACGTACGGCGAGGTGGCGCGAGACATCGGCGCGCCCCAGGCGTCCCGGGCGGTCGGCAACGCGCTCGGAGCGAACCCGATCCCCGTGGTGATCCCCTGCCACCGCGTGCTCCGGAGCGGCGGGGCGCTCGGAGGCTACGGCGGTGGGATCGAGCGCAAACGGCTGCTGCTGGACCTGGAGAGAGAGCCGGGCGCGGCCTGACCGGGTGTGACCGTCGGCGGCGCCCGCCGGTCACCAGCCGGGGGGCGGCTCGGTCCTGTTGAGCAGGCGCACGAAGTCCTCCGCCCGCGCGACGGCCTCCCAGCGCCGGTTGAAGAAGTCCTGGCAGATCAAGCGGTTGTCCGCGAGCGCCGTGACCGTGACGGCCCACTGGTTGAGGGCCCTGGTCACCTCGACCTCGTGCGTGTCCGCCTCGTTGCGCAGGACGACACCGGACGGCGCCGGCCGACGTACCCGGTCATTGCGTCGAGGGGACGCCATAGCCATCGCGAGTCCTCCATGTGCGTGACTGGTTGCGTGGGCCGCCCACTCCGGTGATGGGCCTTTGGATTCGACTGCGCTGCCACGGAAACCAGCCGATCGCGCTCCACTATCTTATCGACCTCTTGGTGGCTTCGCCGGGAGCGCCGGGACCCGGCGCCGCAGCGCCGGGCGTGGTCAGAGGGTGAGGCGCAGCTGCGGTCCCGACGGCTCCGGGCGGTCGTCGGCGGCGCCTTCGCGCGCGTCAGCGAGGGGCTCCGGTGGAAGCGAGGAGCGGACCCAGTCGGGTTCACGCCCGTCGCGCAGGCGGAACGTCTCGAGAATCGGTTCCGGGGGGCGCGGCAGTGGCACGTGGAGGATGGCGGCGAGGTCGAAGGCGTTCGCCACCGCCTGGTTGCCGCGGTTGTTGTTGAAGAGTGCGTGGACCGGAACGCCCGATTCGCTCGCGGCACGCAGCGCCGGAACCCAGTCCTGGAGCTCCTCCGGCGTGTAGAGGTAGTCGAAGCGGTCGCCGGTGGTCGGGCCGCCGCGGTACCAGGTGCGCCGGTTGCGCCCGTGGAAGCGCGCGATGCAGAGGCGCTCCGACGTGATCGCCAGCAGCGGGGGCGCGGTCGCGTTCCCGATCTGCGGTGCGTCGACGCCGACGTAGACGGCGTCCAGCTCGCGGAGCAGCTCCTCGGTGTTGGTCCAGGCGTCGCCGTCGAACCAGGAGCGGTGGCGGAACTCGATCGCGAGGACGTCATCGGGGTGGCGGTCCCTCGCTGCCAGGAGCCACTCGCGGTGCTCCGGGCGGTTGGTCAGCCACGGCGGGAACTGGTAGTGGATCGCGGAGAGCTTTCCCGAGTCGCGCAGCGGCGCCAGGGCGAGAAGGAAGTCGCGCTCCTCGTCGGAGGTCGGCGGGCGAGGCTTCCCGTCCACCCGCTCGTGGCCGGTCAGGCTCCTGAACGCCTTGATGTTGAACCGGAACGCCTCGGGCGTCCGCTCGACCCAGCCCTCGACGACCGGGGGCTTGGGGATGCCGTAGAACGTCGTGTCGATCTCGACGACGGGGAAGTATCGGGCGTAGAACGTGAGCTTGTCGCGCTGACGCCGTCCCCGTTGCAGCTCCTCGGGATAGAACGGATCGTGGTCCGCCCAGTTGCAGGTCCCGATGAGCAGAGGAGCCGCCACTCGTCGACAACATTAACCGACTTGTGACAACGACCCCTGATCGTGAGGGCCGGGTGCCACTAGGATCGGTCTGTTGATTCCGCGCGAGGATTCTGGCCGGCGACTCGACGTCGCCACAGCCATCAGAGGAGTGGTGCAGAGCCCGGCCGGGCGGATCTGGCTGCTCAGCGTGCTGTTCGCCGCGCCTGCCGCGGTGCTCTCCACGCGTCTTGCCGGGGTGCACGCACTGCTGTCCCCCACCGTCGCCTGGTGGGCGCTGGCACTGATCTTCTTCGTCACCGAGCGCACAGTTCTCGCGCCCCCGGGAACGGCGAGGTCGCTGCCGTCGGTGGGCGTGGGCGCGGGCGTCCTCGTGGTCGGCGTCTTCTACGCGACGCCGCTCGCGGTCCTCGCGGCGCTCTGCGTGGGTTTTACGGCGGCGATGGTGACCAGGCGGCCGCTGCTCGTCGCGCCGGGGGTCTACGGGCTCGCCCAGTACGCGTTCTTCGCCGCGGCCGCGCTGACGATCTTCCAACCCCTGGCGACCGGCCCCGAGCACGCGTGGCAGGCGTGGGCGGCGGCGGGCGGTGCCGCGGTGCTGGTGGCCGTGGGCCGCGGGGCCGCGCTCGCCGCCACCGTTGCGGACCGCCAGGCGCTCCGCGCGCTGCGTGACGACGTCGGCGTAGCGTGCCTCGTCACGGTTGCCAGCACGTGCTTCGGACTGCTCGCGGTCGTGCTCAGCCGCGTCGACCCCACGGCCCTGGTGCTCATCTGCCTCACGGGCGCGAGCACGCTCGCGGTGTACCGGCTCATGGCGCGCGAGCGGCAGCGTCGCGTCGCGGTGGAGTTCCTGCACGGCGCGGGGGACGCGCTGCAGGGGCCGCGGGAGCTCGAGACGGCCGTGGTGCAGCTGCTCAGGCGCGCGCGGTCGATGTTCAGCGCCGAGCTCGCCCAGCTGACGATCTTCCCCACGGCCGCGGGTGAGAAGGCGTTGCGCACGACGGTCGGACACGGGTTCGAGGAGGTGATGGCGCCGCTCGACCTCTCCCAGATGGACGACGTGCTCGAGGCCGACACCGACGGTGTGATCATCGATCGCCGGACGTCGCCCTCTGCGTCGGAGATGCTTCTGCGCCGAGGCGTGGGAGAGGCGATGGTCGCGCTGCTGCGCGGGCACTCGCGAATGCTCGGAAGCCTGCTGGTGGGCGGGCACGTGGACGCCCGGCCGTTCGAGAGCCGCGACCTGCAGCTCTTCCAGACGCTGGCGATCCAGACCACCACCACGCTCGAGAACGGAAGGCTGGAGCGGTCGATCGCGCGGCTGAGCGAGTTGCAGGAGCAGCTCACCCACCAGGCGTTCCACGATTCGCTCACCGACCTGGCCAATCGATCGCTCTTCGGTGAGCGCATCGACCAGGCGCTGGCGCGGAGCGCCGCGGCGGGCCGCCTCGTCGCTGTCATCTTCATCGACCTCGACGACTTCAAGGCGGTCAACGACACGCTCGGCCACGCGGCGGGGGACGCGCTCCTCATCGGCGTGGCTGAGCGCCTCCGCGGCTGCCTCCGCCGGCCCGACACCGCGGCGCGACTGGGCGGCGACGAGTTCGCCGTGCTGCTCGAGGACCTCAACGAGCCCTCCGAGGCGGACATCGTCGCCCGCCGCATCTTCGACGCCCTGAAGTCGCCGTTCGACGTCATCGGCCAGACGGTGTGCGCGCGGGCGTCGCTCGGCGTCGCGGTGGCCGACGCGGGTGGCGACACCGCGAGCAATCTCATGCGGCACGCGGACGTGGCGATGTACGCGGCGAAGGCCGCGGGGAAGGATCGATTCGTGCTGTTCGCACCCGGCATGGAGGCGGAGATCGTCAGCCGTCACAGGCTGCGCAGCGAGCTCGACCGCGCGCTTGCGTCGGACCAGCTCACCGTTCGGTACCAGCCGGTCGTCGATCTCACCAGCGGCGAGGTCACCGGCGTCGAGGCGCTGGTCCGCTGGCAGCACCCGCAGCGCGGCCTGATCGGTCCTGCGGACTTCATACCGCTCGCCGAGGAGACCGGCCAGATCCTCCAGATCGGCGACTACGTGCTGCGCAGGTCGTGTGCGGACACCGCGAGCTGGCGGTCGCGGCACGCCGCGGCCGGCGCCCTGACGGTCTCGGTGAACATCTCCGCGCTGCAGCTCCAGCAACCCATGTTCGTCGAGAGCGTCGTCGAGACCGTGCGCGCCTCGGGGCTGAGACAGGGGTCGGTCGTGCTGGAGCTGACCGAGAGCATCCTGGTCGACGACGCCGCGACCGTGGTCGCAAAGCTCGATGTCCTGCGCCGCGCCGGCATCGGCATCGCGATCGACGACTTCGGAACCGGATACTCGTCCCTGAGCTATCTGCGCCGGCTTCCCGTGGACACGCTCAAGATCGCCAAGCCGTTCGTCGACGACCTTGCGGCGGACGAGCCGAGCGGGGACTTCGCGCGTGCGATCGTGGGGATCGGCACCGCGCTGCGACTGGGCCTGGTCGCCGAGGGCATCGAGTCGGCGGAACAGATCGCGCATCTGCGCGAGCTCGGCTGCACGCACGGCCAGGGCTTCTACCTGTCGCACCCGGTGAGCGCCCGCGACATCGACGAGCTGCTGGCGCAGGGCGGGAGCATCGACGTGCCGGCCGGCGTCGAACCGGTTCGAGCGCAGGTGATCCAGCTGCGGCGTCAGTAGCGGGGCCGGCTCCGGGAGACGGCGGCGCGTAGGCTCCGCGCGGTGGTGGACAGCCTTGCGCAGCTGAGCGACGTCGCGATCGAAGCGGCCGAGGCGGCCGCGGACGTGGTGCGCCGCGCGGGGCGCGTGACCGGCGGCGCCGACGTGAAGGGCGAGGGGGACTACGTGACCCAGGTCGATCGCGACGCCGAGCGAGCTGCGCTCTCGGTGCTGCGCCGCAGGACGCCGGATACCCCGGCGGTGGGAGAGGAGGGAGGCGGTTCAACCGGTGCCGGCCCGGCCTGGCTGGTCGACCCTGTGGACGGCACGACCAACTTCATGCGGGGCTTTCCGGTGGTCGGCGTCAGCGTCGCGCTCGTCGAGGATGCCCGACCCCTGGTCGGCGCCGTGGTCGCGCCGGCGCTCGGCGAGCGCTGGTGGGCGGCCGCCGGTCGAGGGGCCTGGGACGGGCACGGTCGGCGGCTCCACCTGGTGAGCCGCGCCGGCCGGGGTGTCGTCTCCACGGGGTTCCCGTTTCGCCGCAAGGACAGGCTCGCGGCGTACCTCCCCGTGATGGCCGAAGCGCTGCGGCGCTTCGAGGATCTGCGCCGCACCGGGGCGGCCAGCCTCGACCTCGCCTACTCAGCGGCCGGCGTGTGGGACGGGTTCTTCGAGCTCGGGTTGGCGCCGTGGGACATCGGCGCCGGCGTGCTGCTGGTTCGCGAGGCGGGCGGCGTCGCCACGGACTGGAACGGCGACGAACAGGCGATGTTCGACAGCGGCGACATCCTGGCCGGGACCCGGCACGCTCACGAGGTCCTGCTGGACATCGCTCGAGCGCACGTGGCGGCGCGCTCGGCGTAACCGCGGCCGAGGCGCAGCACCTTATAACGTACTGTGACTGTGTCGAACGCACGGCCCGAGCGGTTGCGTGCAGGGCTTCTCGACGGCAAACGCATCCTGGTCACGGGCGTGCTGACGCCGAAGAGCATCGCCTACGGCATCGCTGCGTCCGCGCAGACGGCCGGCGCCGAGGTGGTGCTCACGTCGTTCGGCCGCGCGATGAGCCTGACCGAGCGGAGCGCGCGGCGGCTGGGCCCCGTGCCCGACGTCCTCGAGATGGACGTCACACGAACCGACCAGGTGAAGGAGGTCGCCGAGCGTGTGCGCTCGGCCTGGGGCCGCCTCGATGCGGTCGTGCACGCCATCGGGTTCGCGCCCGAGGACTGCCTGGGTGGCGGCTTCCTCGACGCGCCCTGGACGTCGGTGTCGACGGCGTTCGAGATCAGCAGCTACTCGCTGCGCACGCTCGCCGCCGAGTTCGTGCCATTGATGCCTGAAACAGGCGGCTCGATCGTGACCCTCACCTTCGACGCGAGGTACGCCTGGCCGCTGTACGACTGGATGGGTCCAGCCAAGGCTGCGCTGGAGGCGATCGTGCGCTACCTCGCGCGGGACCTGGGCCGGCGCGGGGTGCGCGTCAACGCAGTCGCCGCCGGCCCGCTGGAGACGATCGCGGCGAAATCCATCCCGGGCTTCGGCGGTCTCAAAGAGCTGTGGGGACGCCAGGCGCCGCTCGGCTGGGACAGCGCCGACGCCGGCCCGGTGGCGGACGCCTGCGTGTTCCTCATGAGCGACATGGCCAGGGGGATCACGGGTGAGATGCTTCACGTCGATGGCGGATACCACTCGCAGGGAGCGCCGCTGATGGACGACGGCTACCGATGACGGCGCAGAACGGCCGCGTGCGCGTCGTGGTGACGGGCATCGGAGCGGTCACCCCCCTGGGCCTCGACGCCGAGGAGACCTGGCGTTCGTGCCGGTCCGGACGCAGCGGGATAGGCCCGATCACGCTCTTCGACGCGAGCCCGCTGCCCACCAGGATCGCCGGCGAGGTCCGCGGGTTCGACCCGGAGTCCATCGTCGGGAGGAAGGAGGTGCGGCGCACGGCGCGCTGCACGCAGATGGCCATGGGGGCGGCGCGCGCCGCCATCCAGGACTCGGGGCTCGACATCGCGGCCATCGCGGAGGACGTCGGCGTGCTGGTGGCGTCCGGCATCGGCGGGCTCGAGGTGCTGGAGCGCAACGCAAACGCGCTGCACGACTCGGGCGTTCGCCGCGTGTCGCCCTTCACCGTCCCGGCCATGATCTCGGACATGCCCGCCGGGATGATCGCCATCGACACGGGCGCAAAGGGACCGAACATGGCCGTGGTCAGCGCGTGCGCGTCGGGAACGCACGCGCTCGGCGAGGCCGCCGAGTGGATCCGTCGCGGTGACGCGACGGCGGTGGTCGCCGGTGGGACCGAGGCGTCGATCACCAACCTGGGGATCGCGTCCTTCAACGCGATGCAGGCGCTGTCGACGCGCAACGACGAGCCCGAGAAGGCTTCCCGACCCTTCGACAGGGATCGCGACGGGTTCGTGATGGGCGAGGGGGCCGGCATCATGGTGCTCGAGAGCTACGAGCACGCGATGCGGCGCGGCGCGCGTGCCTACGCGGAGCTGGTGGGCTACGGCGCCACGGCCGACGCGGGGCACATCACCCAGCCCAACGAGGACGGTGACGGAGCACGCCGGTGCATCCTGCGCGCGCTGCAGCGCGCGCAGAGACCCGCCTCGGACGTCGGGTACATCAACGCGCACGGCACGGGGACGCAGTTGAACGACTCGGCAGAGACGCGCGCCGTGAAGGCGGCGTTGGGTGATGCGGCGGCGGTGGTCCCCATGTCGTCCACCAAATCGATGCACGGACACCTGCTCGGCGCGGCGGGAGCCGTCGAAGCGGTGATCACAGTTCTGGCCATTCGCGACCAATTCGTACCACCCACCATCAACCTCGACGAGCCGGATCCGGAGTGCGACCTCGACTACGTGCCCAACGTCGGCCGGCCGCAGCGCATCGGCCTGGCCCTGAGCACCTCCTTCGGGTTCGGCGGGCACAACGCGTGCCTGGCGCTCGCGCGAATGGACGGCGCCTGAGACGGACGGCAGGAGCGCCCACGAGGGCATAGCCCTGCGCCGCGCCGACATCACCACGCTGCGTGTGGATGCGATCGTCAACGCCGCGAACAGCTCGCTGGCCAGAGGCGGCGGCGTCGACGGCGCGATCCACCGTGCGGCGGGGCCGGAGCTCATGCGCGAGTTGCGCCGGCGCTACGAGTCGTGCGACACCGGATCCGCGGTGGTGACGTCCGCGGGGCGCCTGGACGCACGCCTCGTGATCCACGCCGTCGGGCCGCGCTGGCGCGGCGGCGACCACGGAGAGCCCGAGCTGCTGCGATCCGCGTATCGCACCGCGTTCGCGCTCGCGGCGGAGCACGGCTGTGCGACCGTCGCGTCCCCCTCCATCAGCACCGGCATCTACGGCTTCCCCATCCGCACGGCCGCGCCGATCGCGATCGTGGAGGCGGACGCCGCGCTCGGCGCAAAGAGCACATCGCTCCGCGAGATCACGTTCGCTCTCTTCAGCCCGGGTGACCTCGCGGTGTTCGAGGAGGCGCTCGCGGCGCTGTAGCGGGCGGCCACCGTGCCGCTGCACAGCAGTGACCCCGCTTCGACAGTGGCGTTCCGGACGGCGCCTAGAGTGGGGTCGTGAAGCTCCGGTCGCGGCTGACCGCGCCCCTGCTGGCGGTCGTGGCCGCGCTCGTCCTCGCCCAATACGCGCGCGTCTGGCTGGCCATCCCCACGGGGCTGGCCCGCACCAGCGACTTCGCCGGCACCTACGCGGCGGCGACCCTGTGGCGCGGGGGCGACGCGGCTCGCATGTACGACAGCGCCGCCGAGGAGCGCGTCCTGCGGCGCACCGGCTCGCCGGCGGATCACCTCGACATCCCCTTCGAGAACCCACCGTCGGCGGCGGTCCTGGCGGTGCCGTTCTCGCTCATCGATTCCTCGAGCGCGTATCGGCTGTGGTCGCTCCTGCAGCTGCTCATGGTCGGAGCAGGCACGGCGTTGGTGGCGGCGGTGGCGCCCTGGCCGTCGCGGACGCCGCGCTCGGTTCGCGCGGCGATCGCGCTGGTCGCGTTCGCGGGGTTCGGAACGGGCGCCCTGTGGGTCGAGGGGCAGTGGGACGGTCTGTCCGTGCTGGGCTTGTCGCTGGGCTACTGGGCGTGGCGCCGGGACCGGAGCATGCTCGCCGGCGTGGCGATCGGCCTCGGCGCGGCGGTGGCCAAGCCGCACCTCGTGCTCGGAGTGCTCGCGTTCATCGCGGGTCGCCGAGACTGGCGTGCAGCGCTAGGGGCCGGATGCGCCGCGGTGGCAGCCGCGCTGGCGACCCTCGCCGCCGCAGGGCCCGCTCCGCTGGTCGCGTTCGCGAGCCTGCTCCTCACGCCCCGCTACAGCCCGACGCTCGAGATGCAGAGCATTCCCGGCCTCGCCGGCTCGTGGCTCGGCGTGTCGGGCGCGTCCGGCGTGATCGCGCTGGTGCTGATGGTCGGTGCGCTCGGCGTCGCAGCCCGGCTCGGCTCGCACGCGCGAGGCCGGCCCGACAGTCTCGAGCCGGCGCTGGCCGGCGCGACGGCGCTGTCGCTGCTCGCCGCTCCGCACCTGCTCAGCCACGACCTCGTGCTCCTCGCCCCCGCCCTCGTCTTCAGCGTCGCCTGGCTGGCGAGGCGCGCCACCGAGACCGCGGCGGCGTGGCCGGACGCGAGGGCCGTCGCGGCGCTGGCCGCCTGGGGCGCCCTGTCCCTCGCTTCGCTGCACGACCTGGGAGACAGCTCCCAGGGCCCTCCGGGGCGCCTGACGCCGATCGCGCTGACGCTCGTGGCGGCGGCGTGCTGCACGGTCGCCTTCCGTGACCGGGGTGGAACGCGCAGCGCGCAGCGCGGAAGCGTCAGGGAGCGGTTGGCAGCAGGTGCTCGTTGAGCCGCCCGCCCTCAGCGATGTAAGCGAGGACGGAGCGGTCGGTGAGCCATTCCACCGGCGCCTGATCGTCGGTGAGCGGCTGGCTCGACGCCTCGACCCGGTGCACGCTGTGCACGAAGAGGGGCACGAGGGGCTGGATCGGCGACGGTGCGCCGTACAGGCCGGCGACCATGCGCTGGCGTGACAGCGACCGGGTCGCACCGAGCACCATCTCGTTGAAGCGCAGCGCAGGCCAGACCCAGGTCTGCGCGAACACCGTCGCCACCGTTCCGCTGACGGCCCAGACGAGGCGGTCGTCGCCTGGGACGCGCTCGACGTTGAGCGCCGCGAACCCACCCGGCGTCAGATGCGCGCGCACCAGCGAGAAGAACTCCCGAGTGGCGAGGTAGAACGGGATGTACGTCCGGCGGTAGGCGTCCACGACGATGAGGTCGTAGCGGCGCGTCGTCGTCTCGAGGTACGCCCGGCCGTCGTCGTCGAACACGTGAAGCCCGGGAATGCTCGACATCCCCATGTACTCCCTGCCCAGGGCGGTGACCTCTGGGTCCAGCTCCACGCCGTCGATCTCCACCCCCGGGTACAGCGATGCCAGAGCCCGGGCGGTGGTGCCGCCCGCGTTGCCGATGACGAGCGCGCGGTGCAACCCATTGGGCAGGAGCGACGGGACCACGAGCGGCATGTCCCACTCCGCGCCAGTGAGCACGGACCCGGTCCGGTACACGGACTGATCACTCACGCCGTCGTCGATGCGCATCACGACCTTCCCGTCTGGGTCGCGGCTGATCTGCACGTACTGGTAGGCGGTCTCCCGTTCGGCGAGCAGGCCCGCGCTGGGCTTCACGGCGCCGGGGGGGACGGCGAGCAGTCCCGTGATCACCACCGCCGCGAGCACGGCGCCACGCGCAAGCAGCGGGATCGCCACGAGCGCCACCAGCAGCGCCGCCGCGAGCAGCGTGCGCTGCGTGCCGATGGCGGGAATCAGCCCGAGCGCCGAGCCGAAAGTGCCGATGATGGCCCCAACTGTTCCGAGCGATGACAGCCTGCCGCTGGTCGACCCTGCGCGCGCGATCTCTCGGATGGACAGGCGAAGCGCGAACGGCGACGCCATGCCGAGCAGCGAGACCGGTACCGAGAAGAGCGCGAGCGTGGCGAAGAACGAGCCCGCGACCGCTCCCACACTCAGCGCGTTGAGGCCACCGAGCACGAACGACAGGAACGGCCGCGCCACGAACGGCAGCACGGCGATGCAGAGCGCGGCGGTCACCAGGATCGCACCGAGTGCGCGAGCGGTGGGGTGCCTGTCGGCCACGCGTCCTCCGAGCCAGTACCCGACCGAGAGGTAGATGAGGATGAGCCCGATGACGTTGGCCCACACCACGGTCGAGTTGCCGAAGTACGGGGCGAGCAGCCTCGATGCGCAGATCTCGACGGCGAGCGACGCCGCGCCGGAGGCGAGCACGACGGCGGGCAGAACCCGGGGCGCGTCGACGCTCACGGCGCGATCCTAGTGTCCCTGCGCTCGCGGGCGCGGACGCGCTCAGCGCGAGTCTTCGGCCAGCCTCTGTCGGAGAAGCTCCCGCTCGGCCTGGTTGTCGGTCAACTCCAGGGCGCGTGCGTCCGCCGCCGCGGCTTCGTCGAGGCGCCCGAACTCACGCAGGAGCTCGGCGCGCGTCGCGTGAAACAGGTGGTATCGATGGAGCGATTCGGACAGCTGCTCCACCTCTTCGAGGGCCGCGGCAGGGCCGGCCACGTGCTTCAACGCGATCGCGCGGTTGAGCCGCACCACCGGTGTGGGCACGAGCTGCGCCAGCGCGCCGTACAGCGCCAGGACCTGAGGCCAGTCGGTGTCGTCGAACGTCGCCGCCTCCGCGTGGCACGCGGCGATGGACGCCTGCAGCCAGAACGGACCAGGCCGTCCCATGCGCCGGGCGCGCTCGATGAGCGCAGCCGCGTCACGGATTCTCGGGCGGTTCCAGAGCGCGCGATCCTGATCCCGGAGGAGGACGATCCGGCCGCTCCCGTCGAAGCGTCCCTCGCGTCGCGCTTCGTGGAGGCGCATGAGCGCGAGCAGGCTGAGCACCTCCGGCTGTGCCGGCATCAGACGCGTGAGCAGCTTGCACAGCCAGAGCGCGTCCGCCGCGAGGTCGCGGTCCGTGACGTGCGTCGCGCCACTGCTCAGGTAGGCCTCGTTGTAGAGCAGGTAGAGCAGCGTCAGCACCTGGTGCAGCCTCGCGGAGAGCGCCTGCGCATCGGGAACGCGATACGGGATCTTCGCTTCGACGATCTTGCGCTTGGCCCTCACGATGCGCTGCGCCATCGTCGCCTCCGGGACGAGAAACGCGTGCGCGATCTCGGCGGTGGTCATGCCCAGCACAGCGCGCAGCGTCAGCGCCACCTGCGCCTCCCGGCCGAGCGCCGGATGGCAGCACGTGAAGATCAAGCGCAGGCGCTCGTCCGGCTCGCGCCGTGCCGGCTCCGGCTCCCGAGCGAGGATGTGCAGCTTCTCGCGGTATCGCGCGTCGCGTCGCATCATGTCGATGCCGCGATTGCGCGCGGTCTGCAGAAGCCACGCACCCGGTTTGGCCGGGATGCCGTCGCGCGGCCAGCGCTCCAGGGCGGTCACGAGCGCGTCCTGTACGAGGTCCTCCGCCAGGTCGAAGTCGCCGAGCTGACGGACGAGAGACGAACAGATCCGCGACGCCTCTTCGCGGAACACCGCCGCGATCGCTCCCTCGGTGCTCACCTGCGCTGATCGGCCTCGTTCAGTGCTGGTCGTGATCGATCACGGGACGGATCTCCACCGCGTGCCCGTGAGCGGGCCAGCGGCTGGCGATGGCGATCGCCTCGTCGAGGTCGGCTGCGTCGACTACCGCGTACCCGGCGATGTGCTCCTTGGCCTCCATGAACGGACCGTCGGTGACCACGGCGCTGTCCGAGTCCCACCGCACGGTCGTCGCGTTGTGCGCGGGCTGCAGCTCATCGCCCTGGAGGTACTTGCCCGCCTGGCCAAGCTCGCCGAACCATCGACCGATCGCGGCGTACTGAGCCTCCAGCTGGGGATCGCCAAGGAACGACTCGTCGCTGCGCATGAACATCAGCATGTACTTCACCGTCTTCTCCTCACTCTGCGTCGCTCGCGGGTGCGTCTATTGGACGACGAACAGAGCCGGCACGGTTCGACAGGGCTCCGGATGCAACCACCACAATGCCGCGTTGCTGATGCTGGGCGCCGGTCTCATCCTCTTTCTCGCCGTGCTCCAGGGGGCGACGGAGCTGTTCCCCGTCTCGTCGCTGGGACACGCGGTGGTGGTCCCACCGCTGCTGCACCTGAGCTTCCGAGAGACCGACCCCGCCTTCGTCCCCGTGCTGACGCTGCTCCACCTGGGGACCGCGGGTGCTCTGATCGTCCTCTACCGCGACCAGTGGTGGCGCATTCTTCGCGGCTTCGTTCGCGCCGCGGTTCGGGGGAGGGTCGCCGACAGCGACGAGCGGCTGGCGGTGCTGCTGCTGGTCGGCACGATTCCGGCGGCGCTCGTCGGCTTCTTCTTCGTCAGCGCGCTCAAGTCGCTGTTCGCCGATCCTCGGTTCGCCGCGTCGATGCTCATCGTCAACGGCGCGATCCTGCTGGCCGCCGAGGTGTTTCGACGACGGGACGAGGCAGCGCGCGGTGCGCCGATCGCGGCACCCGCGTCCCACGCGGCGGGTGACCCCGCCTACGAGCCGCTGGAGAGCCTCACGGTGCGGCGGGCGCTCCTGGTGGGCCTCTGCCAGGTGGGCGCGCTCCTTCCCGGCATCTCGCGGTCGGGGGTGACCATCGCGGCCGGGCTCGTGGCCGGGCTTCGCCACGAGGAGGCGGCGCGCTTCTCCTTCCTGCTCGCGACCCCGGTGATCCTCGCGGCCGGGCTGCTCGAGGTGCCGGACCTGGGCCCGGATCGACCGACGGCGCTGCTCGGAGCGGCGGCCGCCGTGGTGGCCGGCGTCATCGCGTACCTGAGCGCCCGATTCCTGCTCCGCTACCTGCGCTCCGGCCGCCTGGATCCGTTCGCCTACTACTGCGCCGCGCTCGGTGTCGCCGGCCTCGTGCTCATTCGCTGACACTGCCGCCCCGGCCACCCCGCAGCGCGCTGGCTTATCCTGGCCGCGGGGGGTACCTCGTCCCGGACGCTGGACTTCGGAGGACCCATGAAAAGCAGCGGACCACTCGCCGTGCTCCTGGTCGCCCTCGCGATCGTGTTCGCCGCGCTCGCCGTCTTCTACTTCACCGTGAGGACGAGCCTCCTGGCGAGCGAGACGGCGGTGCACTACAAGCACGCGTTCGTGTTCACGGCGCTCGCGGTGCTGTCGCTGATCGCCGCCAACTTCGCGCGCCCCAAAGCCGCACTGCGCTGACCCGTCGCACGGCCCTCGGCGGCCTGCTCGTCGCCGTCCTCACCGGTGTGACGGTGTACTCGGCGGTGCACCACGCGCTCATCGGGGTGATCCTCGCGGCGCCTCCGGCGCTGCTCTTCGCGGCAGCGCTCGTCGACAATCGCTACTTCTACAGCCGCAGGGCCGCGAGCGATCCCGGTACCGGGGCGGACCCGTCGCCCGGCGACGACGTCTGACCGACGCCGAACCACGTCCCCGCACCGGCGAGCGCATCGACGAGCGGCCGGTCGCGCCGTCCGTCACACAGACCCACCGCTGCGACACCACCCCGCAGCGCGCGGCTCACGGCGGCAAGCTTCGTGCGTGCCCTGTCCCGTGCCAGCGCTCCTAGGGAGGCGATGTCGTCGAGCGTGGCCTCGCGGACCACGCTCTCGGGGTCGTCGAGGTCGGCGAGCAGCCCGGCCGTGTCGCTGAAGATGACGAGACGCGCCGCCCCGAGGGCGACGGCCAGCTCGGCGGCGAGCCGGTCGCCGTCCACGTTGATGGGGGCCCCGTCGTCGCCGAGGGCGGGCGGGCAGACGACCGGCGTGATACCTGCGTCGCTCAACGAGCGGAGCAGCGTCACGTCGACGGTATGGATCGTTCCTGCGTGGTCGCCGTGCAGCACCACGGTCCGCCCGGCCTCACGTACGCGGATGTCGGCGCGCCGCCGGCCGCGGACCATCCCGCCGTCGAGCGCGGCAAGCCCCACGGCCCGTCTCCCCCTCGACTGCAGCGCGAGGACGACGCGCTTGCCGACCAGCCCGCAGTACGCCATCAGCATGTGGTCCATGCCGGTCGCGTCGGTGTACCGCGTCGTCGCTCCGCTCGCGGAGGTGACCGTGCGCGGCGGATGTCCCAACTGCGCGCTCAGCCTGTCGCGCGCGCGGTGACCGCCGTGAACGATGACCAGCGGATCCGGGTGCCCGGCCAGGTCGTCGAGCAGCCCCGCGGGATCCTCCAGGCTTCCCCCGACCTTCACCAGCAGCGGGGCGTTCATATCGGATAGAGCCCGCCGAACTCGAGGCCCGCGCACTCGTCGAAGCCGGCGCGCACGTTGAGCGCCTGCACGGCCTGGCCCGCGGCCCCCTTGACGAGGTTGTCGAGCGCGGCGATGAGCACCGCGCGCGGCGCATGCGGATCGCGCTCGAAACCGACGTCGCAGTAGTTGGTGCCGCTGAGGACCTTCGGTTCGGGATGGCGGTGCAGCCCCTGCGCGCCGTGCACGATGCGGACGAACGGCTCCGACCCGTACGCGTCGCGCATGAGCTCGCGCAGCGCGCGCTCGTCGATGGCGCCGTCCCGCAGCGGAACGTGCGCGGTGACGAGCACGCCGCGCACCGCCTCGACCGCGGTGACCGAGAGCGCCACGCGGCCGAGGCCGGTCTCCTGCGCGATCTCGGCGCTGTGCCGGTGACCGGTTGGCGAGAACGACCGCATGGATCCGCTGCGGTGCGGATGGTGCGACGACGCGCTCGGCTGGGCGCCGGCCGCGGAGGATCCCACCTTGGCGTCGACGACGGTGAGCTGGTCCGCGTCCACGATGCCCGCGCGCGTCAACGGCAGCAGCGCGAGGATCGCCGCGGTCGCGACGCAGCCGCCGGTGGCGAGGAGATCCGAGGCCCGGATGCGCCGTCGGTCCACCTCCGGGAGCGCGTAGCAGGCGTGCGCGAGCAGGTCCGGGCGCGGGTGCTCGTGCCCGTACCAGAGCGGGTACGCAGCGGGATCGCGCAGCCGGAAGTCCGCAGACATGTCGATGACGAGCGGCGCGCGCGCGCGCAGCGCATCGATCAGCTGCGCGGACTCGCCGTGGGGCATCGCGCTGAACACGACGTCGCAGTCCGGCAGCGCGTCGACGCGGCTGAAGCGAAGCGAGGTGCGGCCGCGAAGCGTCGGGTGCACGTGGTGCAGGTGCCTGCCGGAGAGTCGTTCGCTCGTCGCGGCGACGATATGCACGTCGCGGTGCCCGAGGAGCAGCCGGAGCAGCTCGCCACCCGTGTAGCCCGCGGCTCCGACGACCGACGCGCGCAGCGGACCGTTCATCGCAGCGACCGAAGCGTCTGTTCCAACACCGAAGCTCCGGTGCGCAGCTCGTCGAGATCGATCGCCTCGTCTCCCGTGTGATCGAGGCTGCAATCGCCTGGCCCGTACACGGCTGCCGGGCAACGCCACGCGGGCAGCACCACGTTGAGGTCGCTCGTGCCCGTCTTGACGGTGTAGCGCGGTGAGCCGCCCGCCGCCGTCACGGACCGTGCGAGCTCCCGCACCGCCGGGTTGCTGCGCGGCACGTGCACCGCATCGCACGCGGACACGATGGTGATGTCGGCGCCCGTGGCGACCTCCGCGACGCGACGGGTGACGTCGAGGACGGAGAGGCCCGCGGGCACGCGTATCTCGACGGCCGCGCCCGCGCGCTCCGTCAGTCCATCGTCGACGCTGCTCAGCGCGTTCACACGCGTCTGGACCTGCTCCACGCTGCGCGCGTCAGGCGGGCTGCTCAGTTCGTCGCGCAGAGCACTCAGCACCTGCACCAGGCGGTCGGCCGCGCTGGGCCTGGGGAGCGCGTGGTGGGCGGCGGGTTGGGCGAGGCTCACGCGCAGGCGCACGCAGCCGCGATACCCGACGGTGATCGTGTCCCAGCCGCTCGGCTCCAGCACGATGAGGTGACGCGGCGCGGGCCGCGCGCACAGCGCCGCAGCGCCACGCGACGCGCCCTCTTCGTCGGGCGCGGCGACGACGGTGATCGGCGCTCCGCTGCGCGGCAGACGCGTGACGGCGACGAGCGCCGCGGCGAGAGGACCCTTCGCGTCCACCGCCCCACGTCCGCGCAGCCGCCCTGCCACCTCGCGCACGGGGATGTCACCGGGGACCGTGTCGAGGTGGCCGAGCAGCAGGACGGAGTCGCGCACGCCGTCGCTCAGGTCTCCCCAGGTCATCACGACGTTGCCGGCCGGGTCGATCTCTGCAGCGTAGCCGGCCTCGGTGGCGAGCTCGGCCAGGAGGCGGGTTGCGAGCGCAACGTCGCCCGTGGGCGACGGCGCGTCCAGCAGCGTTCGCAGCGTCGCCACCGTGTCCAGGCCGGCGTCGGTCGCAACGCTCACGCGGTCACCGCCACGGCGGTGACGCGCTGTGCGACGCCGATCACGTACTCCGCGACTCGCGCGGCGATGTCCACCCCGGTGACCGGGACGGAGTTGCGGAACTCCATGCTGTGGTTGACCTCGCTGACCAGCAGCCGCTCGCCGTCCTCCAGCAGGTCGACGGCGAGCACCCCCCCGCCGACAGCGTGCGCGGCGCGCAGCGAGAGGTCCGCGATCTCACGGGTCACGTCGCGACCGCGCGCGACGGCGCCGCGGGCGGTGTTGGTCACCCAGTGCGCGGACTCACGATCGATCGCGCAGATCACCTCGGAGCCGACGACGAACGCGCGGATGTCGCGCCCGGGCTTCCGGACGTGCGTCTGCACGTAGTAGACGTTGTGGCTGACGCCACCCAGCGTCGACTTGTGCTCGAGCACGGCTTCGGCCGCGTCGCGGTCGTGAACGCGGGCGAGCAACCGTCCCCACGATCCCACCGGCGGCTTGATCACCGCCGGGTACCCGACCGCCTCCACGGCGGTCAGCGCGCCCTCCGGCGAGAACGCGACGAGCGTCCGCGGCACCGCGACCGCCGCCGCCGCCAGGAGGGACGTGGTCGACACCTTGTCGGCGCAGGCCGCGACGACTTCGGCGGCGTTGACCGTCCGCACCCCGGCGTCTCCGAGGAGGCGCAGGGCAGGGAGCGAGAGCGACGCCTGCTGGCAGCGGTCGAGGACGACGTCCCATGACCGCGGCGGGGCGCCGACCTCGAAGACGAGCCTGCGCACGTCGACCATCTCCGCTTCGACGCCGATGCGGGCAAAGGCCGCCGCGAGCATCTTCTCCTCGACGCGGACCCGCGAGACGAGCAGCGCCACCCGCAGGTCACTCACCCCAGTCCTCCTCCTCCGGCGGTGCGAGCACCACGGCCGGCGGATCCAGCGAGGTGACCTCGACCTCGGCGGCGCAGTCCGCGCACGAGAGCACCTCGCCGAGCACGGTCTCACGCTCGAAGGGAACGTCGGCGTCGCACTCGGGGCAGGTGGCGTTCACGCCGTCTCCTCCACGGCCGCCCAGCCCTCGTCGCGTATCAGCGCGACGAGCGACCCGGCCCTCGCGATGCGCATCGCCAGCGGCGACGGCGGCTCACCGGCGAACGTCCCGGCGGCGCTCGTCACCACGCCGCGGTCGGCGTCCACGACCACGTCCTCACCGTCGCCGATCGCGGCAGCGGCCTCCGCGCAGCGGATCACGGGCAGTCCGATGTTCACCGCGTTGCGGGCGAAGATTCGCGCGAAGCTCGCAGCGACGACGGCGGCGACACCGCAGGCCTGGATCGCGATCGGCGCGTGTTCGCGCGAGGAGCCGCAGCCGAAGTTGCGCCCCGCGACGATTACGTCGCCCGGTCGCACCTGCGCAGCGAAGTCCGGTCGCGCTTCGATCAGGCACGCGCCCGCCAGCTGCGAGGGATCGGTGGTCAGGTTGTAGCGGCCCGGCATGATCATGTCCGTCGACACGCCGTCGCCGAGCACCCACGCTCGACCCATCACAGCGCCCTCCGTGGATCGACGATCTGCCCGGCCAGCGCCGACGCGGCGGCCACCGCCGGGCTGGTGAGGTAGATCTCGGCGTCCGGGCTGCCCATCCGGCCCGGGTAGTTGCGGTTGCTGGTGGAGACCGCTCGCTCTCCGGGGGCGAGGACGCCGTGCTGGCGTCCGAGGCAGGGACCGCATCCCGGATTCATGACGAGCGCTCCCGACTCGACGATGGCCTCTATCCAGCCGCGGCGCAGCGCTTCGACGTACACGCGGCGCGACGCGGGCACGACCACGGTGCGCGTGTGCGGATGGACGCGTCCGCGCGCCAGGTAGCGAGCGGCGACCTCGAGGTCCTCGAGGCGTCCGTTCGTGCAGCTGCCGATGAACACCTCGTCGATCCGCGTCCCCACCAGCTCGGAGACGCCGTGGACGTTGTCGGCGGCCGGCGGCGCCGCGATCTGCGGCTCGAGCGCGCCGGCGTCGACCTGCAGCACGCGCTCGTAGCGCGGCGAGCGCACCTGCGGTATCTCGACGCCGTCCGCCGGTGTCGCGGCCGCCAGGACGGCGCCGTCGACCTCGCACAGGCCGGCCTTGGCGCCCATGTCGGCGCTGAGGTTGGCCAGTGTCATGCGCTCGTCGAGCGTCATGGTGCGCACCGTCTCGCCACCCCATTCGACGGCCATGTAGTCGGCGCCGTCCGCCCCGACGCGGCCGAGCACGTGCAGCGCGACGTCCTTCGCCGACAGCGGCGCTTCGAGGCGACCGCTCACCTCGATGCGCAGCGTCTCGGGGACCCGGAACCAGGTTCGCCCGGTGGCGAGCACGACACCGATGTCGGTGCTGCCCATGCCCGCCGAGAAGCATCCCAACGCGCCGTAGGTGGTGCTGTGCGAGTCTGCGCCCGCCACGATGCCACCCGGCCGCGCGAATCCCTTCTCCACCATGACGATGTGGCAGATCCCCTCGGCGAACACGTTGCGCACGCCGTGGGTCGTGGCGAAGCGGCGGACGCGCTGGTGCAGCTCCGCGGCCGCCACGGTGGCCGCCGGCATGACGTGGTCGAAGACGAGCACGACGCGGTCCGGGTCGTGCAGCGGCATCTCGCAGCGTTCGAACGCCTCGATGGCGAGCGGCGCGGTGACGTCGTGCGCCATCGCGCAGTCGACGGACGCAACCACGGTGTCGCCGGCGCGAACGCTGCGGCACAGCCGGTTGGACAGGATCTCCTCAGCCAGCGTTCCCACGGCTCAGGCCTCCGCCAGCTCGAGCAGCAGCGCATCGACCTCGTCGTCGCGCAGAGCCCTGTCCGTGGTTCGGCGCTTGACCTCGGCCGTGGCGCGGCGAAGCCACTCCTCGTCCCCCTCGATGCCCAGCTGCACGGCGCGGTCACGCACGCCGTGCCGCCCCACGAGGTGGTGGTTGAGCAGCAGCCGGCGCTCGATGCCGAAGAGCTCGGGAGCGAACGGCTCGTACGCGCGAGGGTCGGAGAGCACCGCCTTCGTGTGCACGCCTGCCTTGTGATGAAAGGCGTACGGCGCGGTGATCGGCGATGTGAACGGAATGTCCACGCCGAGGATGTCCGCCACCATCCGGTCGAGATCCGGGAGCAGATCGAGACGGTAGCCGTCGAGCAGCTCGGGCTGCAGCGTCAGGAGCCGAGCGATCAGCCCTGAGAGCGGCACGATCCCGTTGCGCTCGCCGATGCCCATGACCGTCGTGTCGATGTGCGTCGCGCCGGCCTCGAGCGCCGCGAGCGCGTTGGCCACCGCGCATCCGGTGTCGTTGTGGGCGTGGAACTCGATGTCGCAGGCGACCGTCGCGCGCAAGCGTGAGACGAGCCGGGACACCTGTGCCGGGGTCGCGACACCGACGGTGTCGGCCAAACCGACCCGGTCCACACCCAGCGCCGCGACGGCAGCGTGCACGCGGAGCACCGTGTCCTCGTCGGTGCGAAACGTGTCCTCGCAGCTGAAACGCACCTCCAGGTTCGCCGCGCGCACGAGGTCGACGCACTGCGCGGCGGCGTCGACGATCTGATCGACGTCGAGCCCGTGCGAGTGCGAGCGCAGCCACGACGAGACGCCGAAGAGAAGGTCCACGCCGCCCACGCCGCACTCGATCGCGCAGCGCACGTCGTCGAGCACGCACCGGGTGTGCGTCAGAACCGTGGCGCGCAGCCCGAGGCCGGCGAGGTCGCGGCAGGACTCCGCCGCCTGGGGCGACGCGATCGGTGTCGTGACCTCGATGTACTCGACCCCGAACGCGTCGACGCCGCGCGCGATGTCGCGACGCTGGTCGCGGTCGAAGCGCGCGAGCGCGAACTGCTCACCCTCGCGGAGGGTGGATTCGATGATGGCCAGGCTGCGGATGGGCATGAGATCTGTCCTCTGGGTCGGGTCGGGTTAAACGCGAAGAGGGCCCCCACGGGGGCCCTCTTCGTGCTCGGTTGTCGCTCGAGGCGCGGCTTGTTAGCGCGCAGCGTTCCCTGGCACGGCCGGTTTCCCCGCGGGGAGGACACGTGCTTTCGATTTGAGGAACGCGCGAGGCGACGCCTGCATCACGGCGCGCACCTTAGCGGATACTCTGCTCCCAGGTCAACCCTGGTCGCCCCGCCGGGGCCGCTCTCCTCGAGAAAGCGCCAGAGTCGGCAGATACTCGGAACGCCGCTCAGGCGACCTCGACGTGCTGGAGCAGGTCCACGAGCGCGTGCGCGATCCGTGCCGCCTTCTGGTCGTCGATGCGGCTGGCGTCCAGCTTGGGAACGAAGCGGCCCACCTCCGCTGGGTCCTCGTCGACGAGCCAGCGGACCAATGCGTGGCCGATCTCGGCCGCGGTGGTGTCGTCGAGTCCATCGGCCATTGCGTATCCTCCCAGGTGGTGGCTGCAGTCCGTTCAGCCTAGTGGCTCGGCCCACCGCAACGGCGTGCCACGTCGTGGACCCCAGCCTCGATCGCGCCCTGGTTACAGAGGTCCGCACGTGTCCTGACGCCGCGCCAACGGTGCGGAGACTCAGGAAACAATCACGGCATGGCGGCCAGGGTCTGCTGCCCCTCGTGCTGGGCGTGGTCGGAGCTCAAGACGTCGATGACGTGCGAGCGCTGCGGTGTGCCGCTGATCTTTCCGGACGGACGGCGCGTGACCGACGTCGCCGCCGACCTGGAGCAGCCCACCGGTCCCGAGGCGCCAAGTGAGCCGGCCGCGGCGGCGGTCCGGGCACAGGTGCCCGACGAGCCCGCGGGCTGGTCGGTGCGAACGGGCGACGGCGCGCGGGCGCAGGAGCGCACTCGCACGACGGTGACGGAGCAGCAGCCACCGGCACCGCCGGAGCCGGTGGTCGTCGCGCCGGGTGACAGGCTTCGTGCGCTGCTCTCGATGTGGGCCGGCGCGGTGTGGAACCCCAGCCCCGACTCGGCGGCGACGACCCTCTCCGACGGGGTCGTGTTCGAGGATGCGCGCACGGGGCAGGAGGTGAGCGGGCGGCGCGACGTCCTCGCCGTCCTGCAGCGCTGGGACGCGCCACCG